>Ga0255759_10001338_pt1 | contig 22142 bp, 17 predicted proteins | sample 101ome_20_FD_179959 | JGI IMG/M metagenome (GOLD analysis project Ga0255759, IMG submission 179959) | Coastal salt marsh microbial communities from the Groves Creek Marsh, Skidaway Island, Georgia - 101404AT metaG (version 2) | ecosystem: Environmental > Aquatic > Marine > Intertidal zone >...
TGAATATCAGAAGTGACTTTATATCCTGATAGTTTATAAATATTTTCTAATGCTCTGCCAATAGTGAGTGTTCTCAAGTGTCCAACATGAAGAGATTTACCAATATTTGCACCTCCATAATCAATAATTACCGATCCAGATTTGCATTTAAGATTATTTAAAATATCTTTTTTGTCATTTGATAGGTTTATTTCAAAATATTTATCATTAAGATTAATATTTATAAATCCCCGTTCAGTTATTTCATAATGATCAATAATCTCTGCTTGACTAAGCTTATCTGAGATAGCTTGTAATATTTTTTTAAAATTTTTATTATTTTTTAATTGTATTAGTTGGTTAAATTGTATGTCAACATTTTCAAAACTTGAAAAGTTTGCAGTAAAGTTTAGATTTATTTCATATGGATTCAAGGAATCTTGAAGGGATTCTTCAAGATCTTTAATACTTTTAATCATTTAGATGTCAACTATTATTAATTTCATTATTAAATAACAATATAATAGTCTTTATGAAACGTCTAATAAGTAAATATAATTATTTAAGCAATTTTATTATTTATATTTTTCCAACTTTATTGTATGTATTCAACATTCGAAATATTGTTTTTCCAATAAACTATCAACAAGATGATGTAAGAGAATTATATATTTCTGAATATATAGATTTTTCTTGTATTTTAGATAAAGGAGACAACCATCCTTTATGGACTTACTTGATATGGTTCCTAGCAAAAATAAATTTTATTGAGCTTGGTTACTTAGTTTCTTCATTAAATATATTTTTGTTGATACTTTCAATTTATTTTATTGTTAAATTTTTTAAAGAAAAGTATGACTACAAAGTAGCCACATTAATTTCAATAATTTTTGTATCATCTCCAGCAGTCTTAACTTACTCAGTGTCGTTAAAACAATATACACTCGAGCTTCTTTTTAGTAGTTATTGTTTATATATTTCAAGAAATAACGTTACTTTAAATAAAAAGTTAAATTCAATTTATTTTTATCTTGTAGCAATACCACTGATTATGGGTTCTTTAGTAAATGCAGCAGTTTTTTGTTTATTAATTTTCTATTATCTTGTAGAAAATAAATTTAAAATTATAAATTCAAAGTATTGGTTAGTATTTTTCATTCCAGTAATTATTTACTTTGAGCGTATTCTTGATAAAGTATCGAGAGAAGCTTATAGTTCTTATTGGGAAAATTTCTTTATAACATCATCTGTTAGTAGTGAATTGTTTAACAAATTTACTTTTATTTTTAATATGCTTTTTAAATCATACTTCGGATTCTTTTATAAAGATCAATTAGTTTATCTATTGATTTTGGTAATTTTTGCGGTAATTTTATATAAATTTAAACAAAATTTATTTCCTAAGTTAGTGTTTCTTGCTTTCTTATTATTAAATTTACTAAAACTATATCCACTGGGCACAGGAAGAACAGATATTGTTTTGTTTCCGTTTATTTTGGTTTTTGTAGGAGAAGTTCTTAACTTTATTTTGAGAAAATTAAATATTTCTAGTTTTTATTTATTAACCTTAGTAGTTTTGACAGCAGCTTTTTTAAATGTAGATGCGTATTATAAACAAGAACAAATTGACGAAGCTTTACAACAGATTCAAAAATCTTTAAGAGAAGATATCACAATAATTATTGCAGAAGAACAGTTTCCAAGTTTTGATTATTATGGCCGAAAAGTTTTTGGTTCTAAAGTTGTAAAAGAGAATAATTGTCAAGTTCTTAAACCAAATCTTGATTACTATGTCATAGGAAGAAAACATATTTCAAATCGTAAGATTATTGATGAATTTTTTTCAATTTATAATAACTCGAAAATTTTAATACTAGGAATTGAACTAGAATCAAGAGGAGTTTTTAGAGATATAGAAGATGCTTTATATGTTAAAAAATATAAGTTAACTAAATCTAATATTTATCCAGATGGTATTTATCTAAATTTTTATGAAATTACTAACTAAATCTTTTAAATCTTTATGTATTGCAACGAGCACTTTTATAGAAAAATATTTTATCGCAATTATATTGTGTTTAATATTTTTGACATATCTTCCATATGCTACAAAAATATCTTGGGGAGATTATTCGGGTTACATATTACAAGCAGAAGCAATGTTTAATAACTCAACTAATAATTTTATTGAAAAGCAGAGATTTTTACAATCATTGTCAATTAACCCAAGATATCCGGTTTATGCACCTGTTGGATTACCACTTTTAATTATACTGACTTCCTTTTTTACCAACTTTAATGTTTACTTAGTAAAATTATTAATTCCGATATCAGTTTTTTTTCTTTCATTAAGTTTAAAAAGTAAAAATTTAAACTTAATAATTTTATTGTTAGTGATCCACCCTACAGTTACAGATCAATATATTGATGTACTTGGTGAAATTCCAGCACTTCTTTTTTTTGCTTTAGCCTTAAAAACTACAAGCTATTATGTCAAAAATATATTATTCGTAATTACTTGTCTTATTAAGCCAACTTTTATAATCTTTGTTTTTATTGAGATTCTTTTTTCTTCGAATAAAAAAATTAAGGAATATTTATTATTTGGTATTTATTTGTTTCTATCAGAATTATTTACAAGATTTGTTTTTTCAATGCAGTTTTTTGGAGACTACTCACACTCCAATGCTCCAGACCCTGTAAAGCAAAACCTAATTTCAAGTTTTATTGATAATTTTCTCAATTTAACTTACACAAGATTTTTGTTTTTTTTAGAAGAAGTTGGAATTATGGCTATTGGTTTTTCAAATATTTTGAATGCTTTTTTCGGATTTTTATTTATATTATTTTTAATATTTTTTAGAAACAAATACTCTGTAATGTCTCTAGCTTTCATGTCTTTTCATTTGTTTTTTGTAGGAACAGATTATTTCATAAGGTATTTAGTTCCAGTACTTTTTATTTCTTTTTTATCCTTAAGAGAGTATCTTTCAAAACACCCAAGCAATAAAAATCTATATTATTCTTTTTTTGTAATAGTTTTACTATTTTTTTCAGCTCAGAATTTTTATACCTTTTTAAAAATCGATTTTGAGCAGGGTCCTCATGAAATTTCTGCTTTAGAGTTATTTGAATATATTGAAAGCTATGATAATGATACAATTTTTGCTTTTAATTATCCTCGCCCATTTAGATTATTTACAGAAAAAGATGCATATATTCTAGATGGAAAGATTTATGAAAATACAGTAGTAATTTGCTACAAAGAGCAACAATGTTTATATCCAAAAGATTATCAATTAGTTTTTATAAATATGCACTACAGGGTTTATAAAAAATAAATTAGCTATTTTTTTTAGTACTTGTAATACATTACTTATAATCATAAAGTTTTAATAAGTAGATATGAAATATAGAAATTTAGTTCTTAGAGGTTATACAGGTGATTTTTTTGTTCTTGTTTTTCAAGCAGTTTCAATATTTCTTTTTGTAAACAATAATCCAAATTATTTATATGCCAGCTGGGTTCTTGTCTTGACTCTTGTAAATCCTATAGTTGGTTTTTCAAGCATGTCGATGGATTCAATTATTGCTACAGAAAAAGAAACTCAAAAAGTAAAATCTTTCTTACTTTTTCGATTAAGAAATATATTTGTTTTTTTACCAATACTTATAGTTATTAATTTTTTATATGATAGCAATGCATCTCCATGGTTCTTGCTACTAATTGCATATTTTTTGAAATCTTTTGAAGGTTTTGCTATTTCTTTTCGAGGCTTGTATTACCGAGATAAAACTATTTCAAAAGTTAATATGAGTAAAGTTTTAGGAAAATTTGGTTATGTACTTGGATTTGGTTTTTTTCTTCAAGAATTAGAAAGCTTAACAATCACACTGATTTTAATTTTGTTGTGGAATATATTAGTTTTTTTAATTTATGACATATATATTTTAAAAAATAGAGAATTTATTCAAATTTCAAACTTCTTCAAATTTAATAATCAAAGTTTTTTATTAAAAAAATACTCACTTTTAGGTATTAATACTTTTTTACAACTTATTGTGATCTCTTTCCCCCAAATATTAATTGAAAAATTTCTTAGCCTTGAGATTTTGTCATTTATCGGTATTGTAATGTTGTTCAATTCTGCATTTGATACCGTATATTTATCATCAATTAATTCACTCAGAAAATCATATTCTGAACTAGTGAATGATCAAAATAGATTAAATTCATTTGTTAAAAAAATAATTTTCTTATTTTCAATGTACTTAGTGTTATTGATTATTGTTTTTACTTTTATAGGAAATATACTATTTAATATTTATAACCAATATTTTTCTTTTCAGATTGAAGTCATGTCTCTGGTTTTAATGGGGTCTTATTTGTTTTATACAGCAAATGTTATAAATTTTCAATATTTTGTTAAAAGAGAGGTTGTTCAAATATTTCAATTATTTTTTATTAGAGCATTGTGTGCTGTTATTTTTTCATATTATTTAATTGTAGAATTTTCAGAATATAGTTTTGGTTTAGTATATTTGAGTTCAAATTTAGTTTATCTACTTTATTCAATATATAGAAAAAGTTTAAAACCTACACTTTGACTAAGTTGCTAATCATAACAACTAAACATCAATTAAATCATTTCTAAAAATATTTTCTTCTTTATATGAAATATTAAAACTATAGATAGATAGAAACAGGCTTATAAAAATTAAATTGAACAAATTATTAGAGTTAATAAAGCTACTAAATTCTGCAAATGTCGTAATTAGTAAATAAATAGCTAAAGCAAGAAAAGATGTTGTAAAGAAAACAAAAACGATGTCAAAAAATGCAGATTTTTGAAGTTTTCCTTCAATTTTTTTTAATTTATATTTTTTGAAATAGAATAATATCGAAAGTTTCAAAAGTGTAAAGAATATTTTAAACGAATTTAAGTTACTTTTTTCATTTGCATAAACAACTGTATTGTTAATTTGTTTTGTTTTAAAATTATTCAACACAGCCGAAATTGTTATAAAAAAAGGATAACCGTACCTTTTGGGATAACTTTTGCTATTAAGTTTGTCGTGAATTTTAGTTGAAACACCAAATAAACCATTAAGTGGGTCTAAAAGCAAATTACTTCCTATGGCAAATTGCATAAGTAGTGTCGCAAATAAGTTACCAAAAAATCTAATTTTTGGAATTTTTCCTACTATTCCATTTGCCCAAAATCTATTGGATTTAATAAATTCATAGTCATTTTTTAGATATATATCAATTATTTTTATAACATCTTCAATTAGAAATTGCCCATCACCATCAACTTTAACAATGAATTCATAACCATCCTGCACTGCTTCTTGTATAAATCTTTTTGTAGATATTCCTGCACCAAGATTTTTATTGTTATTAATTATTTTTACATTTTCTAAATTCTTAAACTGTTCTAATATTTTTTTTGTATTGTCTTTACTGAAGTCATTAATAATATATAAATTAACATTCAAAGTAAGCAAATTCCTTATTACATTTTCAATGTTTAGCTCTTCATTGTATGCAAGAATACCAATAGCTATTGTTTTTTTATCTTTCACAATTGGTATTTTAAATTTATTAAAAATTTTTAAATAACAATTTTTCTAATTTTGATCTGTTAAAACTTAATAAATATTTATATAAAAATTGATTAATCTTATTAAAGTGATAAAAATTTTGACCAAAATTATGAATAAATACAGTAAAAATTTTATCTATTTAATTGCTTTAATATTTTTTATAAGAGTAGTTTTACAAATTAATTTAAGTTTACTTCTAGATACTTTTAAATTAGGCAAATTAAATTTCCTATTTGCATTAGTATTATTAGCTTTTAGTCAATTAACTATCGGTATTATTTGGAGTAAGTTTTTAAAAGAAATATACAATATCAATTTCAAACTTTCGTTTAAATTATGGATAAATTCAATAGCAGCAAAATATATACCTGGAAAAATAGCAAGTCCTATTTTAAGAATTGAAAATACAAGTTTTAAAAATAATAAAATTGAGTTTTACAATCATATATTGATTGAAAATCTTACTTTAGTGCTTTTATCAATATCAATTGGATCTTATGTATTTATTTCATCATCAATTAATATTTTTTTGTATTTTTTAATAATTAATTTAATTTTTTTTGGGTTGTTTAAACTTCAGAAAATTAAGATAAAAAAAATTAATTTGCAATATTTTAAAAATATATTTTACTTAGAAGTTTCTTCACTACTAAACGTTTTTGGTATTTATCTAATTACACTTCCTTTTAATCTTGGGGAAAATTTTGAATTATCACTTATGTATGTGTTTGTTTCTGGTATTTCAATGCTAGTTTTTATTGTTCCAGCTGGAATTGGAATTAGAGAAAATATATTTATCCAAATTGGGGATATTAAAAATTTTAATGAAAATATTCTTGTTTCTATAAGTATTATTTTAAGAATTGCAATTATATTAGTAGATATTTTTTTTGTTCTTTTCTCATTAATTTTTAACTCAAAATTTAATCATTCAAAATAAATTTATTATTTAAAAGATAATTATATATTTCTTCGGAAGGAGTATTTTTCTCATTTTTAATATTTATTTTTTTATTTTTTTGTTCTAATAAAAATAAAAGTGAATTTTCGATATTAAATTTAGATATATACATATTTTCATTCATAGCGTAAGGCCTTTCTGTTGTATTTCTCCACACTATTGTTGTAATACCTAAGTAGTAGCATTCTTCTTGAATAGATCCTCCATCAGTTACCACTATCTTTGAATCCTTTAATTGATTTATAAAATCTTCATGACTAATCAAATTAGAAGTAGTTATGTTATTTGATAATTTTATATTAAATTTATTAATTGAGTTGATAGTGGGTTCATGTAAGTACCAGTTAATCTTGTAACTTTTTGATAGTTTTTCCAAAAGCTTTACAAAACTAATCAATCTTTTTTTTGACAGAATATTTTCTGTTCTATGAAGAGTTGCTGTGATAATATCTTTTTTATTTATTTTTTGATTATCTAGGTCTCCTAAAGTTTCTATTATTGTATTTTCGTTAACTTGAAGAATTAACTTACGTTTCAATTTATTTTTAAGCCTCAAATATGAATCAGGATCAAAACATATTAATATATCACTTAAACGCGATGTAATTCTCCTTATTATCTCTTCAGGGAATGGGTTAAATAATGAATTACTGGTTAAGCCGCTTTCTAAATGTATGACTTTGCATTTATTTCTTTTTCCCCAAAATAAACCCAATATAGTGCTTACAGTGTCACCATGAACTACGCAGATGCTTTGATTTTCTATAGTGTTATTTTTTAAAGTTTTAAATATTATATTTTTTAAAAAAAATTTTCCCACCCAAACAATTCCTTTCGAATATTTTGAAATATTTTCTTTGTTTGAAAAGAGGTTTATATGGGTTATTTCATGTTTAAAGTTTTGAAAGATACTTTCAGTTATTGTTGTATGTTGACCCGAATCTACTATTACAACAGATAAATTAGGTTTAGTTAAAAATAGATTAATTAAAGGAATGCATTTTATTGCTTGAGCTTTAGTGCCAATAAAAAAGTAAATCTTCTGCATAATTTTTAGATTAATGTTTATGATATTATTTCTGAAGTCTTTTTAAGAATTACGTAGACAATTTATCATTTAAAAGATTGTGTACTTGTTTTGCTTAAGAAATGTAAGTAAATCATGAATGTAATAAACAATAGAATTTGATTATGAGTAAATATAAATTCAGCTTTAAGACCAACAATAAAAAAATAGATACCAAGTAAATAATTAAGATTAAATTGACTTTTTACAAAATTATTTAGAGTAGTTATTAACAGATAAAAAAGTAGAACAATGCCTAAAATGCCAAATTGATAAATTACTGATAAATATAAAGAGTGTGGTTTTTCTACCAAAACTACTAAGTGTTGATGAGATTGTCCAGCACCATACCCAGTAATTATATTTTTTAAATTTAAATCTGTGTAATGGAAAAATTTAATCCACTGAATGTCTCTTCCAAATATTTTTGATGATGTAGTAATTGAATTTATTAGTATTTTATTTTTTGTTCCAAGTTCATACTCGTAAAATTCTTTTAAACTTTGAAACTCATTAAATTTTTTAGAAGGTTTAGGTATTTGAATGTTGTATTCTTCAAATCTTTTTTCTGAGTTTTTCATTCGTTTTTGATAATTTTCTGAGATTTCAAAATCGAGACTAAATACATCAATTCTATTCTGTAGTCTTTGCATCGCATCGTTATTAATTAGTAAAACTAAATTTGAAATTATTATTATTAACAAGAAGTATTTTGATAAACTTTTAAATTTTAGCAAAAGAGCAATTAAAAATATAACAAATAATATCAATGCTGTCCTTTGAGAGTTCCAGCTTAAACTTACAAGCCCTATGCTAAGAGTAAAAATGTAAAATAAGCTTTTTGTGTTTAAATATCTGTATGTTGCAATACAAATTATTAATAATAACCAAAATCCTGTTAGTTCATGACTTGATGTTAGACCTCTCCAGTTTGTTCCATCAGGATGAACAGTTAAAATTGAATCAATTTCTTCGTTTAGGCCAAACAATTTAAATATAAATAAATTTATCGACGGTCCTATTGTTGAAAGATAATATCCAAGTATCCATAAATAAAAACCAATAATCAACGAATCTTGGAAATCTCTTTCTAAATGTTTTTTAGAAGTTTTAAAATATTCAAAAAATAAAGAATACATAACAAAAATTAAAACAAATATATCAATAATATAAACGATGCTTTGTGCTCCGTTTAAAATATCTACTATACCACCCTTATGTCTTCCATCTCTAAATAAGACCCAATCGAAGTATGCCGTTGGTTTTTTAAAGATTAAATTTTGATAGTTTGCAAAAAAAGAAAAGGTAATAGTAAAGAATAAAAAAATAGAAAATTTATATATTATTTTTAATTTATTTTTTCTAAATAAATTAATTGAATATAACAAAAACATCCAAGAAAAGGTTATGTTTGAGTCGTTAAAAAACATAGGGAAAATCATTAAAGATAAAAATGATTTAAATACTAATTGATGAGAATATGATTTAGAAATTGTATAAATTATTATATTTCCCATAATTAATGAAATAAATATATTGCTCATACTATTTATCAGTGAAGTAAATGGAAAGATTCCATAAATTAATAAAATTACCGAAAAAATTATTATGTCATTGATTTTTAATTTCTGAAATTGAATTTCATTAAATTTAAATTTATTGAAAAAACCTAATACCAAAAAAAATAACAAGCAGAACCTTGACATTCTTTCAAAATTTTCTATGTCAGTATTGACACCAATTCCAATATTGATATTTACATTTTCTTCTTCAGCCACTAATTTAAAATTTGAATTACTTATTACGGGCCTACCTTGGCAAAATAATCTTGAAGGATGTTCGTAAAATTTTATATTAATTTTGCTATTTATTTTATCCTCAATAGAATTTATTTGTTGTTGGAATTGTGATTTTGAAAGAGTACAGCCACTATCTACATATGGAATCATAAATTCACTGTCGGTATCATTAGAAAGATAGTTTCCAAGAAAAAAATTCAATGGAATGCTTAAAAAAGAACCAAAGATTAAAAATGTAATTGTAAATATATAATTTTTAGCTCTCAACATATCAGTTATAATTCAGTTTAGAAAAAATAAATATGTTAAATAGTTTAGTTAAAAAAGAGTTTTTTAGACTTTTATTAAACACAACTTCAATTTACTTAATCACACGATATTATTTTTTGAATTTATTTTTTGAAACCATAAACTACTTAGATTTTATCAAAAGTTTAAGCAGTGATATATCTAGGTTTTTAAATATAAATATTTCCACAAATCAAGTTGATGATTTGTTCTTACTTTTTTTTTGCATACTAATTTCTTTATTTGTTACCTCATCTTATTGGTATAGCAATCCTTTGTTTTATAAGGAAAGTTTTCTTGAACAGTATTTTAAATTGGGAACGTATACAACTTTATTTACAATATTTGTGTTATATTTTCTTAGAGTTTTTAATATTTCTAGGTTCTATCTAGTAATTTATCTGATAATTATTCCGATATCATTTCTTATCTTTCGTTCAAATGGACCTTTTTCTAAATATATTGTTAAGGACAGTATCATTTCGAGCTATGTTTTAATTACAGATAATAATAATTTAGGTTATGGGACGTTTATTAATTCAAGTAATTTCTTTAATAAAAAGGAAGCTGTAATTTCTATAAATTTATCTGAAATAAATAGAGATCTCAATGAAACGTTGCTTGACTTTCAAAAAACTTATTCATTCGATTCTATATTATTTGATTTTGGAAAGCTAGATAATAATTATTCAAAAATAGTAAATTCTACTATTTCTTTAAAAAAATTGATTTATATTTCCAGTGTTGATGAAAGTTATGATCCTAAATTATTTAAATTTGGTTTAAAAAAATTAAATAATTTAAATTTCAATATATTTCAACTTAACAATCAAGTCCAATATGGTATTCAATTAATTTTTAAAAGATTAATAGATATTTTCTTATCTATACTTGCCATATTTTTTTTAATTCCTGTTTTTTTGTTTATTTCTCTCTACATATTCCTTACAGATCTTCAACTTCCTATTGTAAAACTTAAGCGTACAGGAAAACATGGAAGAGAGTTTTTAATGTATAAATTTAGAACCATGTATCCTGATGCACACAGTCAGCGAGAAATTATTAGAGATAAAAATATAAGAAAAGGTCCATTGTTTAAAATAGAGTCTGACCCAAGAATTATCCCAAGACTTAATTGGATTAGAAATTTCAGCCTAGATGAGATACCTCAATTTTTTAATGTTATAAAAGGAGATATGTCATTAGTTGGACCTAGACCTTTATTTGCTGAGGATTTAAAGGAATTTACAAATGAGCAGACATTGAGAATGACTGTTTTGCCAGGAATGACTGGATTATTGCAAATAAATGCACGTGAATCAGAAGATTTTTCAGTATGGTTTAGTTTTGATAAAAAATATATAGATTCTTGGAGCCTGTTACTTGATCTAAAAATTTTGTTTTTAACTCCATTTAAATTATCTCGTAGTTTGTAATAAATTTATCTTTCAAAAATTAATTGTTTCAAAAAATAATAAATAAACAAAGTGTTGTCAACAAAGTATCTTTTGAATAACCTTTTTGGTTCCTGTACTAATCTAAAAATCCACTCTAGTCCAATTTCAGCCAAAAATTCTGGTGCTTTATATTTTGTTTTTGCTACCCATTCAAATACTGCCCCAACTCCAACTATATTTGCATCTGTACTCTTGAAGTCTATTGAATCTATAAATATTTCTTGCTTTGGAAAACCTAGTGAAACCCAGATAATATCAGTTTCAAGAGATTCTATAACTTCTTTGTAGTTTTTAACTAGATTTTCTACTGAATTTATTTCAGGAGCAAAACTTCCTGCAATCACTATTTTTGGGTAGGTTTTAGTTAATTTTTGTACAAGCATTTCATTTACTTCATTAGAGTTTCCAAAAAAATAATGCCTTGTTTTACTTTCTAAACCTTTTTCAATAGTTTTGATAAAGGTATTGTAACCATCTGTTCTTTTGAAATTATTTTTTGTAAGTATATTTAAAGCTTTCACAATAGGATATCCATCAGGAGCTTTAATATCAAAGGATTTCACTACATTCATAATATTTGTATCTTTTTTACTTCTTACAACAACATTTACATTGCAAAAAACAATTTTTTTCTTTTTTTCTTCAATTAGAAAATTAGTAAGTGAATTTATATCTATACGTGTTATATCTGTAGTTAGAACTTTAGTACTTTTCATTTCAATCAATTATAAAAAACTAATTGTAAAAAAAAGAAAATATTTAACTATAATCATTTTGTGAAAAAAGCTTTTATAACTGGAATTACTGGTCAGGATGGTTTTTACTTAGCAGAATATTTGTTAAATAAAAATTATGAAGTACACGGTACTGTAAGAAGGTCATCTTCTTTTAATACGTCAAGGATTGATGACTTAATTTCTAAATATAGTGAAGATAAACAATTAAACCTTCACTATTCAGACCTCTTAGATCCTTCATCTTTAAGTTTATTAGTAGATCAAATTTCTCCAGATGAAATTTACAATCTTGCTGCTCAATCTCATGTCGCTGTATCATTTAAAAATCCATACTACTCTACTTTAACTAGCACAAGTGGAGTAACCACTCTCTTAGAGACGGTAAAAAAATCTGATAAAGAGATAAAATTTTATCAAGCTTCCTCTTCAGAAATGTATGGAGGAGCTAAAAAAGAAATTTTAAATGAAAGTTCAATATTTGAACCAAAAAGTCCTTACGCTGCTGGTAAAGTTTTTGCTCATAATATGACTAAGTTATATAGAGAATCTTATGAAACGTTTGCTGTTAATGGAATATTATTTAATCATGAATCTCCTTTAAGAGGAGAAACATTTGTTACTAGAAAAATTTCACGTGCTGTTGGGAGAATATATCATAAAATACAAACAAACCTTACCTTAGGAAATTTAGAAGCAGTTAGAGACTGGGGATATGCAGGTGATTATGTAAAAGGAATGTGGCTTATGATGCAACATGATAAACCTGATGATTGGGTATTAGCTACTGGCGAGACTTACTCTGTTAAAAATTTTCTAGAAGAAGCATTTGGCCTTGTAAGCCTTGACTGGCAGGAATTCGTTTTAACAGATAAAAAGTATGAAAGACCTAATGAGGTAAATTATTTGTGTGGAGACCCTACTAAAGCTAAGAATAAGCTTGGTTGGGAACCTGAAGTAAACTTTAAAGAATTGGTTAAAAAAATGGTTGAAAGTGATATTAATTTGGCAGAGAGAGAAAAAGTTTTAATTGACAACAAGCTTTTGTCACCAAGTTGGGAATATCCAATTAAAGCCTAGGACTATTATTTAAAAACCAATCGTAAGTATTTTTTAATCCAGTATCTAAGTCAGTTTCGCTATACCAGCCAAAAGAATTAATTTTGGATGAGTCTAGTAATTTTCTAGGGTTGCCATCTGGCATTGTTTTATCAAACTGAAGATCTCCGAGATAGTTAACTGTATTTTGAATTTTCTTTGATAATTCTAAAATAGAGATTTCTTTCCCACTACCTACATTGATTAATTCATCTTCAATGCTTTCTTCAATAATAAATTTTATTGCTTTTGCTAAATCGTCTACATAAAGAAATTCTCTTAAAGGCAAACCAGAACCCCAAATATTAAAGACATTATCATTATTTATTTTTGCTTCATGCATTTTTCTCAATAATCCAGGGATAACATGACTGTCTTGTTCAGAAAAGTTATCATTAGGACCATATAAATTTGTAGGCATCAAGTTTATTACAGTATGTCCATATTCATTTTTAATAGCATTACCTAATTCAATGGCTGTAATTTTAGCCATGGCATATGGAGAATTTGTTGGTTCTAATTTACCATTCATAAATTCATCTTCGGAAATTGGGTTCTTTGCATTAAGAGGATAAATACAACTGCTCCCTAAATTAATTACTTTTGTATTATTTATCTCCATTAAAGATTCCAGTATGTTCATATTAATTTTTAGGTTCTCTAATAGGAAAGAGGTCCTCTGTGTATTGTTAGCAACAATTCCTCCAACTTTTGCAGCAGCATTAATTATGATATTTGGTTTAAAATCGCTAATTGTATTTTTTGTACTTATAACTGATGAGAGGTCAGTATCTTTCCTACTTGAAAAAAAAATATTTTCAAATGTCTTACTTTTGCCAAGAACTCTTTTTAAAGAGCTTCCAACAAGTCCCGAACTTCCAAAAACTAAAACTTTCATAAGTTAATTAAATTTTATCAACTTGCTTCTATTTTGAAAGCTTGAGTTCATTGATAATTTGCTTAGTTGCATTATTAATACTTACTTTACTTGTATCAATAGTCAAATTTGGATTTTCAGGTATTTCATAACCCATATCTATACCTGTAATATTTTTGTTGCCTTTATTTTTGTTGTTGTAAAGTTTTTTAGGGTTTCTTTTTATACAGGTTTCAATCGGTGTGTTTAAATGAATCATAAACAAGTTTTCTCCAAAAATATGTTTTGCAACTTCTCTAGATGCTTTTGTTGGCGAGATAGTAGAGACTATAGGGATAATATCATTTTGATATAAAATATTAGCCACATGAGCTATTCTTCTATTATTTTCAAGTCGGTCTTCCTCAGTAAAACCTAAATCTTGATTTAAAGTAGTTCTCATATTATCTCCATCTAAAATGAAACTTTTGAAACCATTCTCACCTAGTTTTTTTTGTAAATTTTTGGCAATTGTAGTCTTTCCTGCTCCACTGAATCCTGTAAACCATATACATTTTTGAGCCATTGAAATCTTATTAATTTTTTCAAAGTGGACGGTAAATCCCTTATCAGGAATTAATGTAACAAAACCAAAGCCTAAAGTTTCAAACTTGTCTGTGGAAATAATTGAAAACTGTGACATAGAATAATTATGGTTATAATCATCAATAACAATTTTTGATTCAAGTTCAACTTTAATTGTTGCTATTGAGTTCATATTTATTTCTTTTATGTCAATTTGTGAGATAAATCCATAAACAGAAGTCTGGTTAAATTTGAATAAATATCTTTTATTTCTTTTTAAACCTAAAATTGACGAACAGACAATACTAGCTTTAAAAGAGTTTACATTTTTGTAATTTTTATTCTTCGAAACTAAAACATCATTTTTATTAATTGAAATCTTTTCTTTTGCAGTAATAACTATATTGTTTAATTTATTGGTACTTTTTAAGTTTTTTTGAGCAGTATAAACTTTTTTAACTGTAAAATCTTTACCAGTTGTTGTGTTTTGTAAAACATCATTATTTTTTACATTTAAACCATAATTTTTTAAATAGTAGAATCTATCATTTGATTCTCTTCTAATAATTTGAACTGAAGCATAGTTAGATAAATTTTTATTTTGTGTATAAGTTTCTTTTGTAAGCAAATCTAAAAGACTTCCTTTTTTATAGAATTTGGTTTTATTGGAATTTGTGAGAATATTATCACCGTTTAAAGCTGAAATTGGAATTGAGATATAATCTTTTTTGAATTCAATACTTTCCAAGTACTGGTTCAAATGTAGGTTTTGTTCTTCAATTTTTTGTTTTGAATAATCTACAAGATCTATCTTATTTATACAAAAAAATACTTTTTTGATATTTGGAAATAAATTCACTATTTGTATATGTTTTTTTGTTTGATTAGTAAAACCGTTTGAAATATCTATTAATACCAATGCAATATCTGCATATGTTGCCGCATTTGCCATATTTCTAGTAAATTCTTCGTGGCCAGGTGAGTCAATTAAAACATATTGCCTATTTTTTAATGTGAATGTTTTGAAAGCAATATCAATTGTTATACCTTGCTCTTTTTCATCAATTAATCCATCAAGTACCTGTGCATAATCTACTTCCAGATTATTATTATTAAATTTTTCAGATAATTTTAATAATTGTTGCGATTGGTCTATATATATGTTGTTAGTCTCGTGAAGCAATCTTCCTAAAAGTGTAGATTTTCCATCGTCTATGCTTCCACACGTCATAATATTTAACGTCTGCATTTAAAAATAACCATCTTTCTTCTTTTTTTCCATACTTCCAATTTGATCATGATCAATTAATCTTCCTGATCGTTCTGAGTATTGAGATTCATTTAATTCTCTTATGATTCCAGTTACAGTTTTTACATTACTTAAAACTCCTGCTGTTAATGGATAGCAGCCAAGGGTTCTGAATCTGATGTTTGTATTTATGATTTTATCTTCTTTTTTGAGTTTGTATCTTTTATCATCGTAAAGAAAGTATTGTTCGTTACTTACAACAACTTTTCTTTTTTTTGCAAAATAAAGTGGAACTACATCAATTTCTTCCTTTAAAATATATTGCCAAATATTTAACTCAGTCCAATTTGAAATAGGGAAAACCCTAAAAGAGCTTTCTTTTGGTAAGAAAGTATTAAAAATATACCAAGGCTCTATTGTTTGATCTATAGGGTTCCATTTATGATACTTGTCACGAATTGATAGTACTTTTTCTTTAGACCTACTGGCTTCTTCATCTCTTCTGGCTCCTCCATATATAAAATCAAAATTATATTTATCTAGAGCGTCTTTTAAAGCTTGTGTTTTCATAATGTCTGTATATTTATCATTATTAAAAGGATTTACTCCTGCTTTCACTCCATCTCTATTTGTATAAACTATCTTTTTAATTTTATTTTTTGTAAGTACCTTATCTCTAAAATTAATCATTTCAGAGAACTTCCAAGTTGTGTCAATATGCATAAAAGGTATTGGTACATTTAATGGGTAAAATGCTTTCTTAAATAAATGGAGCATAACAGACGAATCTTTACCGATTGAGTATAGAACTACAGGGTTCTCTGCGTCTTTATAAGTATCTCTAATAAATGAAATAGATTCATCTTCAAGTGAATTTAATAATTTCAACTGATTCCTTTTCTGTAAAGATTTATGATATTTTCTGGCTTTCCAATATCTACAATATTTCCAGAATCAATAAGTATAACTTCATTACAAATATTTCTTAATAAATTAAAATTATGACTTGAGATTACAACTGTGCTTTCATCATTTAGTAAATTTAACATTAAACTCTCAGATTTTTTTCTAAAATATTGATCTCCAAAAGTAAAAAATTCATCAAACCCTAGAAAATTTACATTCTTATCCAGTAAGGTATAAATTGCAGAAAATACAACCTTACTTTTCATACCTTTAGATAAGTTAGAAATTGGTTTAAGCAAATCTTGGTTTGAGAATTCAGTTAATTCAATAAAAGAATTAATCTTTGTTTCAAAATCTTTTGAATCAAAAGTAAGTTTTTCAAGTAAATAATACAATTTAAAAATTTCGTAAGAGTTAAATGTGTTGTAAGTTTTAAGAGAGTTACTAACTAATTTTGATGTATTAAAACTTTTGGAAAAACTACCACCTTGTAATTCTATTTTTGAGAATAAAATTTTTAAGAGTGTAGTTTTACCAGAGCCATTTTTACCAATTAATCCATAAACTTTTTTTTTATCAAGAGATAAATTAAGATCTGAGATACTAAAAGGAGTACTTTTTTCAAGCCTGAGTTTCTTTAATGTAAGAATGTATTTGTTGCTATAAGCAAAACTTCCATTTGTAATATTTAAGATATGATTATTCATTTGTAATAGTCTCTTTATATCGTAAATAGAGTAAAAACAAAATAGATGGAAATAATAAGCTAAAAAAATCAAACCCTATTGATTTGTTGATTGTGTTATAAATAAATTGAAAATAGAAATATACAGGGTTAGTTAACTTTATAAAATAGTCTACAAAACTTATTCCAGTTATTCCACTCCAAAAAACAGGAGATGTAAAAAGCATATATCTTGTAATGAAATTTAATGCTTGATTGAAATCTGTAAAATTTGATGAAAATTTATTTATTAGAACAACTAGAGAATTTAAATATATAAAAAGTATTGGTAAAGAAGCAGTAATAATTAAAAGTGTTTGTAAATCAATCGGCTGAATTTGATTAAAGTTGAATATTATATTTGAAATATTTATTAAAAAATAAAAAAATAGTAATACCAAAAAAGAAGGAACTAAATTTTTTAGAATTGAGCTTTTCAGCATTGTTCTGTGGCTTTTTTCAGTATTTGAGTATAAAGAAAAATTTTGAATTTTTTCTGTTTTTGCAGAACCTAAAGATTTTGCTATAACTTGAAATAAAACCACAGATGTGATTAAGTGAAGGAGATTATCTACACGCCCCCTAATTCCAACTAAAAAAATTACATAAGTTAAAATATGAATTATAGGCGTAAGAATTATCCATAATGCCCCTATATAACTACCTTTATAACTTGTTTTCAAAGAAATCAATAACAATTCACGGTAAAAATAAATCTTTGGAATAATTGTTTTTCTCCACATAATTTTTCATGATAATGTTTAAGAATTTTAAATAAACAACTTAATCATCTTAACTTTAGATATTAAAATCAACTTAATAACTATATAGGAAAAAAATGATTACTTGGCTCAGTTCCTACCCAAGGAGTGGAAATACTTATTTAAGAATTCTTCTTCATCAAAATTTTGGAATCAAAACATACTCTATTCATGGAGATTTTACAGATATAGGAAAAAATATTGAATTATCAGAACTTGTCGGACACATAGAGTTTGATGATTCTATCGATGTCGAAAAACTTAGATCAGAAAAGAAAATGTACTATATTAAAACACATAATCTTTTCGATAATGATGTAAAACATTTAGATAAAGCAATTTATATTATTAGAGATGGTCGAGCAGCTACTTTTTCATTTAATAAATACCAAAACAACTTTTCTGATACTCCTAAAAGTTTATTAGAAACAATTTATGGAAATTCTTCATTAAATGTAGGAACTTGGGGAGACCATGTTAAATCTTGGACGAGCTCCAAATTGAATGACATAAAAATTATAAAATATGAAGAATTAGTGAGTGAAACGAATAATATTGTTGAAGTATTGTCAGTATTCTTAAATATAAAGACTCCAGAATTTAGTTCTGAAACTTCATTTTCAAGTTTAAAAAAAGTAGATTCAAATTTTTTTCAAAAAGGAAATAATACAGCTTGGGAATCTAAATTTAATGAGGATATAGAAAATATTTTTTGGTCAATAAATTATAAACAAATGAAAGAATTTGGATATGAATATAAAATTCCAAATGAATTAATTGAAAGAGTCGTTAATGATAAAACTATTAATAACCTAATTGAATATTCAAAGCATTTAAGACAAGAAATATCAATTTTAAAAAAGCAAAAAAGTAATTTTGAAAAAAATTTTGAAAAAATTAGCTCTGATTATCAATCTACAAGAAAAAAATTGCATAAAGTTTTGAAATCAAATAGGTTATTAGTTTTAGAAATTAGAAAATTGTCATTTAAGAAAAATCCAATTATGAAATATTTTGTTTCAAAATTTTTAAGAGGATATGTAGGCAAAATAGAGACAGAAGTTGAAAATTGAAAATCACAATCATAACACCAACTCTTAATGCAGAAAATCATATTGAAAAAGCAGTTAAGAGTGTTCTGAACCAAAATTATCAAAATTTTGAACACATCATAATTGATGGAAGCTCAACTGATAAAACTCTTGAACTTCTCAAAACTTACCCACATTTATTGATAATTTCTGAAAAAGACTCAGGCCAAGTAGAAGCAATGAATAAAGGTTTTAAAATCTCAACTGGTGAAGTTATAGTTTATTTAAATTCAGATGATTATTTTTATGATGATGTTTTTAATAAAGTTTCTAAAGCTTTTGAAAAAAACAACGAAGCAGATGTTGTTGTTGGAAACTTAGATATATTAAATTTTAAAAATAAAATAAATAATCAAAATCCTAATATCGAGCTACCTGAGCTTCTTAAGCATTGGAAAAGAAATGCATTTCCGCACAATCCTTTACAATATTTTTACAAAAGACAAGTCCAAGAAACAATACCATTTAATAAAAAAAATGATTTGGCAATGGATCATGAATTCTTTATAGAAGTTGCAAAGAATTTCAATATAATAAAAATAAACTATACATTTGGACTTTATCGAACACAGCCTGGTTCAAAAACTTTTGATAAGCAGCTTGTACCTGAAACTTATTGGACAATTGATAACTTTAGTTACATTGATAAATTCCTAAATAGATATTCAAAAGAATTTATTATAGATTTTAAAAATCAACAAAATGCATTTTTTGCCAAAAAGTTGCTAGAGTCGGACACAAAAAGTTCATTTCCAAATCAAATAATTCAGAAATTAAAAAATTTATATTCAACAAATTATTACAAGAGACCTTTTACTTGGCTAAAAAAATATTTAGCTTTAAAACTATTTTTTAAAAAAAATATTGGTATCTATCAACTAGAAAATAGGTTTGAAAGTAATTTAATTTGTAAAAATTCAACAGATTTACTGGTAGAGGGTTATCCCAGAAGTGGAAATACATTTACTGTAAGACAAATTAAATCTTTAGTAGAGTTAAATAACAAAAGTTTAGATATTGCACATCATACTCATTCAATAGAAAATTTAAGATTAGCAAAATTTCACAACACACCTAGTTTGATACTTATTAGAAAGCCAAGTGAAGCAATTTTATCTCATTTTATATTTCAAAATTACGATGAATCACAATCTGAAAAAGTTGATGATATGGTTAATAAATACATTGCTTTTTATAAATATGCAAAAAATGACTTAAAAAACGTTGTTTTTTGTGAATTTAATGTTGTAAAAAATAACTTCAATTTTTTAATTCGTGAATTAAATTCCAAATTTAATTTATCAATTCCTGAATCAATAAATCCTGAATTTGATAAAAAAATTGTCTTTGATGGGATAAAGTCTCTGAGAAATCTTGAAGGAACTGATTTTGTAAATGAAATAGCGATTCCAAATATTGATAGAGAAGAGAAAAAAAGCCAATATAGAAAACTAATTTCAACTAAAACTAATAAAGCCAATTCTATTTATCAAGAGATATGCTCTTTAGATAATACAATTATTGATAATGAAGATAGCCCAATTTAATTTTTCAGATACTAAAGGTGGTGCCGCAAAAGCAGCTTTGAGGCTTCACAATGGATTATTAGATTTAAATTTAGATTCAACTTTTTATGTTAGAGATAAAGAAACAAATTTAGACACTGTTAGGGTTGTAAACCAATATAGCAAAAGTGTAGATAGTGAATTATTAAATCTAGTTGATAAAAATTATATAAAACCTAACAGATCTGATATCTCAAATACTTTATTTACAGCATCATTTTATTCTTCAGAAATAGGAAATATAATTGATGATTATGATGTAATAAACCTTCATTGGGTTGAAAAATTATTATCAAATAATAATTTATATAATCTTACGAGTTCTGGGAAAAATTTAGTTTGGACTTTACACGACATGAAGCCATTTACTGGAGGCTGTCACTATTCATCAAATTGTATAAATTTTGAAAATACCTGTTCAGACTGTCCCCAGTTAATGTTTGATAGTAAAAATTTGACTAGAAATATATTAAGAGAAAAAATTAACATCTTTAAAGATTCAAATATAAAAATTATTACTCCAAGTTCATGGTTAGCTGATCAGGCTAAAAAAAGTAGCGTTTTTAAAGAAAAAGAAATAGTAGTAATACCAAATTCAATAAATATTGATATTTTTAACAGGAAAGATAAATGTGAGTTAAAAAAAGAGTTAGACATCGATCCTAACTGTATAGTTTTATATTTTTCGTGCTTAAATCATAATGAAAAAAGAAAGGGAATGAAATTATTAATAGAAGTTTTTGAAACTGCTTTAAAAGAAGTAAATTTTAAAAAACTTTGTGAGGATAAAAAAATAGTTTTTCTCACCACAGGCAAGCCTTCAAAAGAGTTAGAAAACTTACCAATCAACATAATTAATTATGACTACATACAAGATGATGAAATGCTTGCAAAACTATACAATGCTGCTGATATTACTTTACTACCTTCAATTGAAGATAACCTACCAAATATTCTCTTGGAGTCGTATGCCTGTGAAACACCAATTATTGGATTTGATACAGGAGGAATTAAAGATATAGTAGAAGACAATAAGAGTGGATTTTTGGTTAAAAATTATAACTCAAAGTATTTTTCTGATGTTTTAATCGATCTTATTCTTGACTCTAAAAAAAGAAAAGCTTTTGGTAGACAAGGTTATGAAAAAATTACAAACTTTTATACACCCGCAAAACAGGCAAGTAGTTATCTAAAGTTGTATGAATCTTTTGAGAAAACAAATAAATTAAAAACACCAGTTAGTTTTAAAAAAATAAATTCAAATATTTTATCTGAAGTAGTTTTAGAAAGTGTTGATATCGAAGTAAAACAAAATCCAGATTTTATTTCAGAAGAATTTAGAAAAAAAGTTAAGAAACATGACTTTCTTATTGAACTTAATAATAGAATAAATATTTTTAAATCTCTTAGTTTTAT
>Ga0255759_10001340_pt1 | contig 22129 bp, 35 predicted proteins | sample 101ome_20_FD_179959 | JGI IMG/M metagenome (GOLD analysis project Ga0255759, IMG submission 179959) | Coastal salt marsh microbial communities from the Groves Creek Marsh, Skidaway Island, Georgia - 101404AT metaG (version 2) | ecosystem: Environmental > Aquatic > Marine > Intertidal zone >...
CCTCAGCAGCAGGCGCTTCCTCAGCAGCAGCCTCAGCAGCAGGGGCTTCCTCAGCAGCAGCCTCAGCAGCAGGGGCTTCCTCAGCAGCAGCCTCAGCAGCAGGAGCTTCCTCAGCAGCAGCCTCAGCAGCAGGAGCTTCCTCAGCAGCAGCCTCAGCAGCAGGAGCTTCCTCAGCAGCAGCTTCCTCAGCGGCAGCCTCAGCAGCAGGTGCAGCAGGTGCGGCAGCAGGAGCTGCGGCATTGCCTCCACCTCGACGTGAACGTCGTGAGCGCTTCTTCTTCTCTTCTTTACCGTAGAGATCATTGAAGTCCACCAATTCGATCAAACACATTTCAGCGTTATCGCCCAAACGGTTGCCCGTGCGGATGATTCGGGTGTAACCTCCTTCTCGAGTGGCAACAGCTGGTCCCACTGCACGGAATAATTCAGACACAGCGTACTTGTTTCCCAGTGCACTAAATACCACACGGCGGCTATGCGTCGTGTCCTCTTTGGAACGGGTCAACAGGGGCTCAACAAAAGAGCGAAGTGCCTTTGCTTTTGCTACCGTAGTGGTAATCCGCTTGTGTTCAATAAGAGAACACGCCATGTTTGAAAGCATGGCCTTGCGGTGAGCGGTCTTGCGACCTAAGTGATTAAAATTCTTATTGTGCCGCATGACTTCACTCTTTGTCGAGTTTATACTTGCTCACATCCATACCGAATGTGAGGTTCTTGTTCTCGACCAAATCCTCCAATTCCGTCAATGACTTCTTACCGAAGTTTCGGAATTTCAACAGGTCGTTTTTGTTGTAGCTAACCAACTCACCGAGTGATTCGATGTCGGCTGCCTTCAAGCAGTTCAATGCGCGAACACTCAGGTCCATGTCGCTCAATTTGGTCTTGAGCAATTGACGCATGTGTAAGCTTGTTTCATCAAACTCTTCCACTTCTACGCGCTCCTCCAGCTCAAGCGAAATGCGCTCGTCGCTGAACAGCATAAAGTGTTGAATCAAAATTTTAGCAGACTCTTGCAGCGCATCTTTCGGGGAAATGCTGCCATCGCATTCGATGTGCATGATGAGCTTTTCGTAGTCTGTACGCTGCTCCACACGGTAATTCTCCACTTCGTATTGAACGTTGCGGATCGGTGTGAAAATGGCGTCCATCGCGATGGTACCAAGGCTCGCTGCTTCACGCTTGTTCTCTTCCGCCTGAACGTAGCCACGGCCTTTGCCAATGACCATTTCAATGGTCAATGAGACCGACTCATCCATGTTGCAGATTACGTGATCTGGGTTCATGACTTGGAATGCCGAAGTGAATTGTCCAATGTCACCGGCAGTGAAAGCTTGTTGACCGCTTACCTTGACGGTGACGGTTTCGCCTTCAGTACCTTCGATTTGGCGCTTGAAACGCACTTGCTTCAAGTTCAAAATCATTTCGGTCACGTCTTCCTGCACACCTTTGATGGTGGAGTATTCGTGTTCAACGCCGTCAACTTTGATGCTGGTGATCGCATAGCCTTCCAAAGAAGACAACAAAATGCGACGCAGAGCATTGCCTACAGTGATGCCAAATCCTGGCTCGAGCGGTCGAAATTCGAAGGTGCCATTGAACTCGGTTGAGTCCAACATGATCACCTTATCTGGTTTCTGGAAATCTAGAATAGCCATTTGCTTCAGGGATTTGGATTACTTAGAGTACAACTCGACGATGAGTGATTCCTTGATGTTTTCAGGAATCTGCTCACGAGTGGGAACATTGATGAATGTACCGGACATGTCTTGGACATTCCAGTCGAGCCACTCCAATCGCTTCGGCGCACCACCCAACGAGCTCGTAATAACAGTCATGGATTTGCTCTTCTCACGCACTGCCACCACGTCACCCGGGCGCAATCGGTAAGAAGGGATATTCACCACGTGACCGTTCACCATGATGTGACGGTGTGTGACGAGTTGGCGGGCGCCGCGACGAGAGTTTGCAATGCCCAAACGGAACACCACATTGTCGAGACGGCTCTCGCAAAATTGGAGCAAAATCTCACCCGTAATGCCTGGACGAGCGTTTGCTTGTTTGAACATGTTCGAGAATTGCTTCTCCAAGATGCCATAAGTGTACTTCGCTTTCTGCTTCTCAGCCAACTGAACGGAGTACTCGGATTCTTTTTTGCGACGGCGATTGTTGCCATGCTGGCCTGGGCCATATGGGCGGCGCTCGAGCGCTTTATCGGGGCCGAAGATCGCCTCTTTAAATCGGCGACTGATTTTTGATTTGGGTCCGCGGTAACGTGCCATATCGGATATCTATTCTTAGGTTCGACGATGAGAATTAAACGCGACGACGCTTTGGTGGGCGGCATCCGTTGTGCGGGAATGGTGTAGCATCGATGATTTCGATGATTTCAATTCCCATGTTGTGCAATGCGCGCATTGCGCTTTCACGACCGGCACCAGGGCCTTTAACGAATGCGCGGATTTTGCGCAAACCGAGGTCATGTGCTTCGCGACCGCAATCTTCCGCTGCTACTTGTGCAGCGTAAGGCGTGTTCTTCTTGGAGCCCCGGAAACCCATCTTACCGGCGCTAGACCATGAAATCACTTGGCCATTGTTGTTGGTCAGCGAAATGATGATGTTGTTGAAGGATGAGTGGATGTGGGCTTGGCCAGTGGCCTCCACAACGACTTTCTTCTTTTTCTTGACGTTCTTCGCCATCGTCTTAATTTTTTAGGTGATCAGTTCCTGACGGAACTCAGTTATTGCGATTACTTCTTCTTGTTCGCTACCGTCTTACGCTTTCCTTTGCGTGTACGGGAGTTGTTTTTCGTGCGTTGACCGCGCAACGGAAGGCCGTTACGGTGACGGATGCCTCGGTAAGAACCGATGTCCATCAAACGCTTGATGTGCGACTGTACTTCCGAACGCAATTCACCTTCCACCTTAAATCCAGTGGAGATGGCGTTACGAACGGCACCGACTTCATCGTCGGTCCAGTCTTGAACTTTTTTGTCTTCAGACACTCCGCATTCCGCGAGCAACTTTGAAGCTCGGCTACGGCCGATGCCGTAGATGTACGTGAGTGCTACAACACCGCGTTTGTTGCGGGGGATGTCAATACCAGCTATACGTGCCATGGGCGATGGGTTTGGCAAAATCAGGTTTAACCCTGACGTTGCTTCATTTTAGGATTCTTCTTGTTAATGACGTACAAGCGGCCTTTCCGACGCACGATTTTGCAATCGGCAGTACGCTTTTTGAGTGAAGCACGGACTTTCATAGTGCAGTTATTTCTTGTATCGGAACGAAATTCTTCCCTTCGTCAAGTCGTAAGGCGACATGTCCACTCGCACGCGATCCCCAGGTAGGATTTTGATGTAATACATCCGCATCTTTCCCGAAATATGGGCCGTAATAATGTGCCCGTTTTCCAATTCCACTCGGAACATTGCATTTGACAATGCTTCGAGGATTGTACCGTCTTGCGTTATGGACGCTTGTTTCGCCATATGATTAATCTCTGGTTAAAATATCGTTTTAGTGTTGTAAGACTTTTTCTATTTCATCAAAACTTGAGAGAACGTCCGCTTGTCCTGGGCGCACCACGATATCGTGTTCGAAGTGTGCACTGAACTTGCGGTCTGACGTCACAATCGTCCAGCCGTCATCCAAATGGAGGACTTCTTTTCGACCGAGGTTGATCATGGGTTCGATGGCCAAGACCATTCCATCCATCAGGCGCGGACCGTTTCCGCGTCTGCCGTAATTGGGAACTTCCGGAGCTTCATGCAACGAACGTCCCAATCCGTGACCCACCAATTCCCGAACCACTCCGTAACCATGTTTTTCTGCGTGTTGTTGGCAAGCAAATCCGATATCTCCGATACGCTTTCCTACAACCGCCTGTTCAATGGCGAGCCGGAGGCATTCTTTGGTGACGTCTAGCAGCTGCTGAACTTCTGGCTCAATTTCGCCCACCGCAAAGGTGAACGCACTGTCGCCGTAAAATTCATTCTTCAACACTCCGCAATCGATGGACACAATGTCCCCCTCTTCCAAGGGTCGATCATTCGGAATGCCGTGCACCACTGCTTCATTTACAGAAGTACACAAGGAATTTGGAAACCCTCCATATCCCTTGAAGCCTGGTTCGGCGCCGTGGTCGCGGATGAATTCCTCAGCCACTGCGTCGAGTTCCAGCGTCGTGACACCTGGACGAATCCTTTGTGCCACGGCAGCTAACGTTTTCCCTACAAGCAAAGAACTTTCCCGAAGGAGCTCGACCTCTTCGTCCGTTTTAATATGCACGCGTCGGCCGAAACCCATTTCAGGTTATCCCGTAATACCGCCCACAGGTGACTGGGGACGGCCACGCAATTTCCCAGACTTCATCAAACCGTCGTAGTGACGTGAAAGCAAGTAGCTTTCAATTTGCTGAAGGGTATCCAGGATGACCCCTACCATAATCAACAGCGACGTACCGCCGAAGAAAATAGAGAAGCCTTGCGCTTTCGTTAATCCGAGGCTGAACACGATTGCAGGTAAAATTGCAATCAGAGCCAGCATCAATGAACCCGGCAACGTAATGTTAGACAAAACGCGCTCCAAGAAATCCGCGGTGGGCTTTCCTGGCTTCACGCCGGGTACAAAACTGTTTTGGCGCTTCAAATCATCCGCCATTTGATTGGGGTTGACCGTAATCGCCGTGTAGAAGTAGGTAAAGACCACGATCATCACAAAGAAGATCAGGTTGTACCAAAATCCATTAAAATCCGATAAACTCTGCAATGCAGCGTTCTCTTGGAACGTCTCGCTTTGCGTTAGGTACAATGGAACGAACATAATCGCCTGAGCGAAAATGATGGGCATTACACCCGCCGAGTTGACTTTCAATGGAATGTAACTGCGTGCACCCTCGCCTTGAGGCAAGTGGGTTCCTCCCGCCTGCATTTTGGCCATTTGAACGGGCACTTTGCGCAAGGCTTGAACCAACGCAACGCTCGCGCCAATGACAATCAACAAGAAGGCCATTTCTACCAAGAAGAAGAAAACCGATGTATCCGGGTGGATAAATTCTTGAATGATGGCTTGTGGGAAGGTTGCGATGATGCCGATCATGATGAGCAACGAAATGCCATTGCCCACCCCTTTATCGGTGATACGTTCACCCAACCACATGATCACCAATGTGGAACAAACGAGAATCAATACCGCGCTAAACCACCAAAAAGTTGAAGGGTTCGCCACCGCACCGGGAACACCCGCAACAGATGTCGCCAAGTAACCGGGAGCCTGAACCAACGTGATTGCAATGGTGAGGAATCGCGTGTACTGATTGATTTTCTTTCGGCCACTCTCCCCATCCGCTTGCATCTTTTGCACCGCAGGAACTGCAATGCCCAGCAGCTGAATGATAATGGATGCCGAGATGTAAGGCATGATTCCCAAAGCGAAGATTGAGGCACGCGTGAATGCACCACCCGTAAATAGCGAAAGCAAATCGCCCAATCCACCGCTTCCCGATTGCGCCATCTGCTCAGCCAAAACGTCGCTATTGACGCCAGGGATGACGATGAACGAACCGATGCGGTAAACCAAAATCAGCCCCAAGGTGATGCCCAGCTTTTGGCGCAACTCCTCGTGCTTCCAGATGTTCGAAATTTGAGTAAAGAAATTCTTCATCTGTGTGGCTTTTAGGCTTCTGTAGCTTCACCTCCGGCTGCCTCGATGGCTGCCTTCGCAGACGCTGAAAATTTGTGCGCTTGGATGGAAACGCCAGACTTCAATTCTCCACGTCCCAAGATTTTCACCAAATCGCGCTTTCCAGCCAAACCGTTGTCCATCAAGTCGGCCAAGGTTACAGCTTTCAATTTCTTGCGATCGATCAATTCTTGCAGGGTGTCCAAGTTGATTCCTTTGTACTCCACGCGGTTTGGATTCGTAAATCCAAACTTGGGAACACGACGCTGAAGCGGTTGTTGACCGCCTTCAAATCCAATTTTGCTCTTGTAGCCGGAACGCGATTTCGCGCCTTTGTGACCACGTGTAGAAGTGCCTCCGTGACCGGAACCTTCTCCGCGACCAACTCGCTTGCGCTGTTTCCGAGAACCGTCTGCTGGCTTAAGATTGCTGAGATTCATGGCTTGTGCTGGTTTATTTAAAGTTCTTCGACCTTTACGAGGTGACTCACTGTTCGGACCATGCCCAAAATCTGTGGAGTCGCTTCGTGTTCGACCGGATTGTGTAATTTCTTAATTCCGAGAGCTACGATGGTAGCCTTCTGACGCTTCGGGCGGTTGATCGCACTGCGCACTTGGGTGACTTTGATTTTTCCCATAATGACTTGCTGTTACCCGTTAAATACTTTGTGAACGGAGATGCCGCGGAGATGCGCCACATCCTGAGCGCTGCGCAATTCCTGCAAAGCGTTGAATGTCGCCTTCACCACATTGTGGGGATTGCTCGAACCCAATGACTTGGCCAATACATCCTTGATACCTGCGCTCTCCAACACGGCGCGCATTGCACCTCCTGCAATGACCCCAGTACCTGGAGAAGCAGGGCGAATCATGACGTGTGCTCCAGCAAACTTCATTTCCTGCGCGTGCGGGATGGTGCCTTTCACCAACGGTACCTCAATCATGTTCTTCTTGGCATCTTCAATGCCTTTCTGAATCGACGTAGCAACCTCGCGGCTCTTGCCCAATCCATGACCAACACGTCCCTTCTCATCGCCCACCACCATGATGGAACTGAAGCTGAACGTACGGCCACCTTTTGTGGTTTTGGCAACACGGTTGATGCCCACCAAGCGCTCCTTCAAATCCGGATCGCCCGTTCGCGATTGCTGCTGCTGATCGCGCCCTTTTCGTTGTTGACGTTGTTCCATCTTTCCTTAGAATTTGAGCCCACCTTCGCGAGCAGCTTCTGCCAAAGTTTTCACTCGGCCGTGATACAAGTAGCCGTTTCGATCGAATACGACTGTTTCAATTCCAGCAGCTTTCGCCTTCTCAGCGATCATTTTGCCTACTGCAGCGGCTTGGTCCAACTTTGGTCCTTTCGCCTCATCAGCACCCAATGAACCTGCGGCAGCCAAAGTGCGTCCTGCGCGGTCATCAATGATCTGCGCATAAATCTGCTTGTTGCTGCGGAATACAGACAACCGTGGACATTCTGACGTGCCTTGGATTTTACCCCGTACACGACGCTTGATACGGTTGCGAGCGAATGTTTTTTTCGTTCCCATGAGTGTCGATTATTTAGCTGCGGTCTTACCTGCCTTGCGACGAATTTGTTCACCAGCGTAACGTACACCTTTGCCTTTGTATGGCTCTGGCTTACGCAACGAGCGAATCTTCGCAGCCACCGAACCGATGAGCTGCTTATCGTGCGAAGTCAATTCTACGTATGGGTTTTCTCCCTTCTTCGTTTCCGCTTTCAGCTTAATTTCAGCGGGTAAACGCATGATGATTTGGTGGCTGAATCCCAAGGCCAGCGTCAAGTCTTGTCCTGCTGAAGAGGCGCGGAAACCGACCCCTACCAACTCCAACTTGATCGTGTAGCCGTTGGAAACTCCCTCCACCATGTTGGCCACCAAGGCTCGGTACAAACCGTGCTTTGAGCGGTGGTCTTTGTGGTCTGAAGGACGTGTAAACGTGAGAACATTGTCCTGCAAGTTCATTCCGATCTCGGGATCGATGGCTTGCTCCAACTCCCCTTTGGGGCCTTTTACCTTTACCGTAGCGCCATCCAACGTCAGCGTGACGCCGTCCGGTACTACAATGGGTGCTTTTCCTATCCGTGACATGGTAATGTTCTTTCTATATCAATAAACCGTGCAAATGACTTCCCCTCCGATGTTCATCTTGCGCGCTTCTTTGTCAGTCATTAAACCTTTTGAAGTCGACACGATGCACACGCCCAAGCCGTTCAATACGCGCGGCAAATCACCAGAACCCGCATATTGGCGCAATCCCGGTGTAGAAACACGTTGCACTTGTGTGATTGCAGGACGCTTCGTCTTGCTGTCGTAGCGCAATGCAATTTTGATGGTGCCTTGATGTCCAGCATCGTCAAATTTGAAGTTGAGGATGTATCCTTTGTCGAACAAAATTCGGGTCATCTCCTTCTTCATATTCGAAGCTGGAATCTCCACGACTTTGTGACCGGCCATCTGCGCATTGCGGATGCGAGTCAAGTAATCTGCTATCGGATCAGTATTCATAATCTTCAATCTAATCGTGGGTTACCAACTTGCTTTCTTAACTCCTGGGATTTTCCCCGCCAACGCCATCTTACGGAACAATACACGTGAGATTCCGAACTGGCGCATGTAGCCACGAGGACGTCCTGTGATTTGGCATCGGTTGTGCATGCGTACGGCTGCACTGTTTGGTGGCAACTTTTGCAAACCTTCCCAATCCCCAGCTTCCTTAAGTGCAGCACGCTTCGCTGCATACTTGGCTACCATTCGAGCCCGCTTGCGCTCACGCGCTTTCATTGATTCCTTCGCCATCTTAGTTCTTTTTGAAGGGGAAACCGAATCCTTCGAGCAAGGCTTGTGCTTCCTCGTCGGTGTTCGCCGTGGTTACAATCGTGATATCCATTCCGTTGAAAAACTTCACCTCATCGAGGCTGATTTCTGGGAAAATGACCTGCTCCTTCACTCCGAAAGTAAAGTTGCCTCGGCCATCAAATCCCTTGGCCTTCACCCCCTGAAAATCACGGGTACGAGGCAATGAAATGGCAATCAAGCGATCCAAAAATTCGTACATCTTGTCGCGTCGCAAGGTTACGCGTGCACCAATAGGCATGCCCTTACGCAACTTAAAGTTTGACACGTCCTTGGTTGAAAGCGTTTGTACAGCCTTTTGACCAGCTACACGCGTCATTTCGTCCGTTGCGTATTCAACAATCTTCTTGTCTGCAATGGCTTTACCCAAACCTTGGTTCAAGCAAATCTTCGTGATGCGGGGTACCTGCATCACACTCTTGTACTCGAAGCGCTCCTTGAGGCTTGGTACAATTTCCTCAGCGTACTGAGTCTGGAGTCGTGGAATGTAGCTCATTACTTCAGCTCCTCATTGGTTTTCTTAGAAAAACGAACAAGCTTTCCATCGTCTCCGCGACGACGGCCAACTCGTGTGGCGTTGCCTGCAGCGTCCACCACCATCACATTGGAAATGTGAATGCCAGCTTCCATGCTTTCAATCCCTCCTTGTGGATTGGCTGGGCCTGGTTTGACGTGCTTCTTGACCATATTCACTCCCTCGATTTTCACGCGGTCGGATTTACGATCAACGGACAAGACCGTGCCTTGCTTGCCTTTGCTACCGCCGGCAATAACCTTAACGGTATCTCCTTTTTTGACTTTTACTCGCTTAAACATGGCTTCGAATTAAAGTACCTCTGGGGCAAGTGAGACAATTTTCATGAAGTCCTTCTCGCGGAGTTCACGGGCCACAGGGCCGAAAATCCGTGTTCCACGCATTTCACCGTTTGCATTGAGCAACACGATGGCGTTATCGTCGAAACGGATGTAAGATCCATCCGGACGACGCACAGCTTTTTTCGTACGCACGACCACTCCTTTCGAGACGGCTCCTTTTTTGATGTTACCGTTTGGTGTCGCCTGTTTTACAGAGACGACAACGGTATCCCCGATGCTTGCATATCGCCGACGTGTACCACCCAACACCCGGATGCAAAGGACCTCCTTTGCTCCGCTGTTGTCAGCCACCTTCATGCGGGATTCTTGTTGTATCATCTTTTGATTTCTTTCTCTTTACTACTGGGCTGGCATTACTTCGCTCGCTCCACTACCTCTACCACGCGCCAGCACTTGCGCTTGCTCAATGGTCGAGTTTCCATGATGCGAACCGTATCACCGATGTTGCATGTATCCGCTTCATCGTGCGCCATGAATTTGCTCGTCTTCTTCACGAACTTCCCATACTTTGGGTGCTTCTCCTTGCGCTCAACAGTGACCGTGATACTTTTGGTCATTGCGTTTGACGTCACAACGCCAATACGCTCCTTGCGCAGGTTGCGCTCGTTTGATGTGCTTTCAGTACTCATGAGTTCGCATTGTTACGTGCATTCAATTCTGTCAAAAGGCGAGCGACGTCGCGCTTTTTGTTTTTCAAAGCCGTGGTCGACTCCAACCCCGCTACGGTATGGTTGAATCGCAACTTGGCGAGCGCTTCGCGCTCGACGTCAATCCGCTCTTGCAAATCAGAGTCGGAAAGCTGACGGATTTCTGTCATTTCAATCATCACTTAGCGTAATCTGGGCGTACGACAAACTTGCACTTCACCGGAAGCTTTTGAGCTCCGAGACGCAAGGCTTCTTGAGCGGTTTCCATAGGGACACCGTCCACTTCAAACATCAATCGGCCTGGACGCACGGGGGCGACCCAGTGGCTTGGCGCACCTTTACCCTTACCCATACGAACCTCTGCAGGCTTCGAAGTAATAGGCTTATCTGGGAAGATGCGGATCCACACTTGACCTTCACGCTTCATATAGCGGGTGATGGCAATACGTGCGGCTTCAATCTGACGAGAAGTGATGAAACCCACCTCCAATGTCTTGATTCCGAATGATCCATATGCAAGGGTGCTTCCGCGATACGCCAATCCGCGTACCCGGCCCTTTTGCATTTTTCTGAATTTCGTTCTTTTCGGCTGTAGCATAACCTAACTCTTCTATCAGTTGCGCGTGCGACGACGACCTCCGCCTTGGCGGTTACCGCCTGGACGGCGATCGTTCGATTGCTTTTGTGGAGGAATAGGCGACAAGTCCTTCTTGCCGTAAATCTCACCTCGGCAAATCCAGCACTTAATGCCAATTCGACCGTAGGTGGTGTGCGCTTCCATCAATGCGTAATCGATGTCAGCACGGAAGGTGTGCAAAGGAATTCGACCTTCTTTGTAAGACTCAGAACGAGCGATTTCTGCTCCGTTCACACGCCCTGCAATGTTAATCTTAATGCCTTCCGCACCCAAACGCATGGTTCCCGCAATGGCCATCTTAATCGCCCGTCGGTGTGAAATTCGCGCTTCGATTTGACGCGCAACACTCTCCGCAACCAATTTCGCATCCAACTCAGGACGCTTGATTTCGAAGATGTTGATTTGCACTTCTTTTCCGGTCAATTTCTTCAACTCTTCGCGAAGCTTGTCGACCTCTTGTCCGCCCTTACCAATGATCACACCAGGACGAGCTGACTTCACCGTGACCGTCACCAACTTCAGGGTGCGCTCAATGATGATATTGGAGACGCTTGCTTTGCGCAAACGTGCCATCAAGTATTCTCGGATTCTTTCGTCTTCTACAAGCTTGTCCTTGTAGTCGTTTCCACCGTACCAGTTTGAGTCCCATCCACGGATGAAACCAAGGCGATTTCCAATCGGATTTGTTTTCTGTCCCATGAATTAGTTCTTAACGGAGTCTACAATGATGGTTACGTGATTGCTGCGCTTGCGAATGCGGTGGGCACGGCCTTGCGGTGCTGTTTGCAGACGCTTCAACATGCGCGCGCTGTCCACCTTCACTTCTCGGACGATCAAGTCCGATTCCTCTGGACGCGCACCGGCGTTTTTCGCTTCCCAATTCGCAATGGCCGAGCGGAGCAATTTCTCCAATCGGTTACTTGCATCCTGTGGGCTGAACTTCAAAATGTTCAACGCCTGGAAAACATCCTTCCCACGAACCGTGTCGGCTACCAATCGCATCTTACGTGGTGACGTAGGGCAGTTGTTGAGCTTCGCAATGGCGATGCTCTTCATTTCTTCCTTTCGCGCTTCTGCAGCGAGTCGTTTACGTTTTCCCATGGCGATTATCGCTTCTTGTCCTTTTTGTCCGCGTGACCACGGAACGTACGGGTAGGTGAAAATTCTCCAAGCTTATGACCCACCATGTTCTCAGTTACGAAAACAGGGATGAACTGGCGGCCGTTGTGCACTGCGATGGTCAACCCAACAAAATCTGGGGTGATGGTGCTTGAACGAGACCACGTCTTGATTACGGACTTTTTGCCCGATGCTTGAACAGCTTCAACGCGTTGGTTGAGCTTGTAGTGTACAAATGGGGGTTTCTTGAGTGAACGAGACATGGCTATTACTTCTTGCGGCGTTCAATGATATACTTCGAACTATTCTTGCGTGGGTTGCGTGTTTTGTAACCCTTTGCAGGCAATCCGTTGCGTGAACGTGGGTGTCCACCAGAAGATTTGCCCTCTCCACCGCCCATAGGGTGGTCAACCGGGTTCATAACAACACCACGTACACGTGGGCGACGGCCCAACCAGCGTGAGCGACCGGCCTTACCGGAAACCTGCAAGTTGTGCTCTGCATTACTGACGGAACCGATGACAGCCATGCACGTCACAAGGATCATGCGTGTCTCACCGCTAGGCAGCTTGATGATGGCATACTTGCCATCTCGTGCATTCAATTGGGCAGATGAACCGGCACTACGAGCCAATGAGGCCCCCTTGCCAGGATACAACTCAATGTTGTGAATGGTCGTACCCAAAGGAATATCCGACAAGTACATCGCATGGCCTACGTTTGGCGTAGCATCTTTACCGCTGTGGATTTTCATCCCAGGCTTCAAGCCCTGAGGAGCCACGATGTAACGCTTCTCGCCGTCTGTGTATTCTACAAGGCAGATGCGAGCCGAGCGGTTTGGATCGTATTCCACGGTCAAGACCGTAGCTTCCATGTGCTTGTTGCGCTTGAAGTCAATCAAACGGTAACGACGCTTGTGACCACCTCCTCGGTAGCGCATGGTCATTTTACCATCTCCGTTACGACCACCTGTCTTCTTCAGAGATCGCAGCAAAGGCTTGTGCGGCTTGTCCGTTGTGATGTCGTCGAATTTCGACAACACCTTGTGACGGGTGCCGGGGGTAATGGGGTTGAATTTACGGAGTGCCATTTGCTTAGATGTTCTCGTAGAAGTCAATCAATTCACCTTCGGCCAAACTCACGATGGCCTTCTTGTATCCGACTGTGCGCCCTTTAATGATGCCAGTCTTCGTGTAGCGTTGACGACGCTTGCCATCAACGCGAAGGGTGCGGACAGAAGTCACGGTCACTCCGTACTCCTTTTCAACCGCCTTTTTTATCTCCACCTTGTTCGCGTCATCAGAAACGACAAAGCCGTAGCTGTTGTTCTTTTCCGTGTCGGCGGTCATCTTTTCGGTGATGAGGGGCTTTACTAAAATCTGTTGCATGACCAATCTTATTTGAGCATTCCCTCGATCACCTTGTGGGCATCGTCCACCAAGATGAGGGTGTTACAATTCATGATATCATACGTGCTCAAGTCTGTCGCGACCATGACCCGATGCTTCGGGAGGTTGCGGCTGCTCATGTACACGTTGTCATTCGCAGCAGGCAAAACCATCAAGGTTTTGTTGTTCGAAAGGTCCAACCCTTTCATCAATCCTGCGAAGTCTTTTGTCTTTGGAGCGTCCATTTTGAGGCCTTCAACCACCATGATCGCTTTCTCTTGAGCCTTGTAGCTCAAGGCACTGCGACGTGCCAATTGCTTCACTTTGTGGTTCAGCTTTTGGGTGTAGTCGCGTGGTTCTGGACCAAACACCGTTCCACCGCCGCGGAACAATGGGTTCTTAATGGAGCCTGCACGTGCTGTACCCGTGCCTTTCTGCTTCTTCAACTTGCGCGTTGAACCGGAGACCAAACCACGGTGAAGGGTGTCGTGCGTTCCTTGACGCTGAGCCGCTTGGAAACGCTTCACGTCCAAATAGATTGCGTGATCGTTCGGCTCAATACCGAAAACGGCTTTGTTCAACGTAACCGACTTGGCGGTCTTTGAACCGCTTGCATTGTAAACATCAACTTTCATCACGCTTCGGGTTTACGAATTACAATTGTTGAACCTTTGTGACCTGGCACCGCTCCTTTCACGACCATTACGCCTTCTTCAGGCATGATCTTCACGATTTCCAAATTTTCGATGGTCACGCGCGCATTTCCCATTTGACCTGCCATGCGCATGCCCTTGAAGACACGGGCTGGGGTCGACGCAGCACCAATAGAACCTGGTGCACGCAAACGGTTGTGCTGACCGTGGGTAGACTGTCCTACACCGCCGAAGCCGTGACGCTTTACAACGCCCTGGAAGCCTTTACCTTTTGATTTTCCAATCACAGAGACGTATTCGCCTTCGTTGAAGATGTCCTCAACTTTCAGTTGGTCACCTTCTTTGTGATCCTCGGAGAATCCTTTGAATTCTACCAATTTCCGCATGAGGCCAACGCCAGCGCGCTTGAAATGGCCTTGCAACGCTTTGGATGTGCGCTTTTCAGAGCGCTCACCATAGCCGAGCTGAATGGCTTCATAGCCATCCTTCTCCAGGGTACGAACTTGCGTCACGACGCAAGGACCAACCTCTAAAACGGTGCATGGGATGTTCTTCCCAGAGGCATTGTAGACGCTGGTCATACCTAACTTCTTCCCTATGAGTCCGGGCATGATTTCGGAGTTTTTGTTTCGCGTTAATTAAAAATTCCCGTCAGACCTTGATTTCCACTTCAACGCCACTTGGAAGCTCCAAGCGCATCAACGCGTCAACGGTCTTTGAGGATGAACTGTAGATATCAATCAATCGCTTGTAAGCGTTCAATTCGAATTGCTCACGTGACTTCTTGTTCACGTGGGGTGATCGCAACACCGTGTAGATGCGCTGGTGCGTTGGCAGTGGAACGGGTCCGCTGATTACAGCACCGGTGGTCTTCACCGTCTTGACAATCTTCTCGGCCGACTTGTCGACGAGGTTGTGATCGTACGACTTGAGTTTGATTCGGATTTTTTGCGTCATCTTACTTCCTTATTAGCCGTTGCCTTGAGCTTCAGCGATCACTTTTTCTTGAATACTATTTGGAGCCTCTGCGTAGTGGCTGAATGACATCGACGATGTCGCACGGCCTGAAGTCAACGTACGCAAGTCTGTCACGTAACCGAACATTTCAGACAAAGGCACCTTCGCGTTCACGATGGTCTTGCCTGAACGCTCACCGGTTCCCTCGATGAGGGCACGGCGCTTGTTCAAATCACCGATGACGTCACCCATGTTCTCGTCGGGAGTAACAACCTCCAACTGCATCATGGGCTCCAATATCTTAGGCTGGCAGCTCTTGACTGCGTTGCGGTATGCCATCTTGGCTGCGAGTTCGAACGACAGCTGATCCGAGTCAACCGCGTGGAACGAACCGTCCACCAATTCAACAGCCATGCTGTCCATTTGGTAGCCCGCCAGCACACCGTTCTTCATGGCTTCTTCGAAACCTTTCTGAACAGAAGGAACGAATTCCTTTGGTACGTTACCGCCCTTCACCGAATTCTTGAATACCAAGCCAGCCTCCTCTGGGGTAGGCGATGGACCAATCTTAACGATGATGTCCGCGAACTTACCACGTCCACCTGACTGCTTCTTGTAAACTTCGCGGTGATCGGTGCTACCGAAGATAGCCTCCTTATAGTTTACCTGAGGCGCTCCCTGGTTGCATTCCACCTTGAACTCACGGCGCAAACGGTCTACAAGTACTTCCAAGTGCAACTCACCCATCCCGGAGATCACGGTCTGGCCTGTTTCCTCGTCCGTTCGCACATTGAATGTTGGATCTTCTTCCGAAAGCTTTGCTAGACCGTTAGACAATTTGTCCAAATCCGCTTGCGACTTAGGCTCTACTGCAATTCCTATTACCGGGTCAGGGAAAGACATGCTTTCCAACACGAGCGGTGCACCTTCAGCGCACAACGTGTCTCCCGTGCGAATATCTTTAAAACCGACAACCGCACCAATGTCCCCTGCTTCGAGTTCATCGATCGGGTTTTGCTTGTTTGAGTGCATTTGGAAGATTCGCGAAATACGCTCTTTCTTTCCACTGCGCGTGTTGATAACGTATGAGCCAGCGGGAAGACGTCCTGAGTACGCTCGCACAAAGCACAAACGACCAACGAACGGGTCCGTGGCGATCTTGAATGCCAAACCGGCAAAAGGCTCATCAGGATCAGGCTTGCGCTCAATCTTCACTTCCTCATCGTCCACTGATGATCCAACAATCGCATCAACATCATACGGAGAAGGCAAGTACATCATGACCGCGTCGAGCATGGTCTGTACCCCTTTGTTCTTGAATGCAGAACCGCACAACAACGGAGTAATTTCCATACCAATGGTTGCCTTGCGGATCGCTGCGATGATTTCGTCGGCAGTCAAACTATCCGGATCCTCGAAATACTTCTCCATCAACGCCTCATCCTGCTCTGCTGCCGCTTCGATCAACAAGCCTCGATACTCCTCGACGGTGTCAGTCAAATCATCTGGAATCGGCACCTCATCCCAAGTCATCCCTTGGTCCTCCTCATTCCAAACGTATGCTTTGTTCGTAATCAAATCGACTACTCCTTTGAAATCGTCTTCAGCTCCGATTGGAACCTGAAGCGGCACAGGACGTGCACCGAGCATGTCCTTGATCATGCCGACTACGTTGAAGAAGTCTGCACCCGACCGGTCCATTTTATTGATGAAGCCAATGCGCGGAACTTTGTACTTATCCGCCAGACCCCAGTTTGTTTCCGACTGAGGCTCAACACCTGATACAGCGCAGAACAAAGCAACCGCACCATCCAACACACGCAATGAGCGCTCTACCTCTACCGTGAAGTCAACGTGACCTGGGGTATCGATGATGTTGATTCGGTACTGCTCGTCATTGAACTTCCAAAAACAAGTCGTCGCAGCAGAAGTAATCGTGATGCCACGTTCCTGCTCCTGCTCCATCCAGTCCATTGTAGCTGCACCATCGTGCACCTCTCCGATTTTGTGTGAGATGCCTGTGTAGTAAAGGACACGCTCGGTCGTGGTCGTTTTACCAGCATCAACGTGAGCCATGATGCCGATGTTCCGAGTGTAGTTGAGGTCTCTTTTAGCCATGATTGTAAGGCGTATTCAATGCAGTTATCAGAAACGGAAATGAGAGAATGCTTTGTTCGCTTCAGCCATGCGGTGGGTGTCTTCCTTCTTCTTAAAGGTTGCACCCTCTTCCTTTGCGGCAGCCAACACTTCAGCCGCGAGGCGATCTGCCATGGACTTTTCGTTGCGCTTTCGCGCGAAGCTGATCAACCACTTCATGGCCAAGCTCTGCTTTCGCGCATCACGAATAGGTTGTGGGATTTGGAATGTTGCACCGCCCACACGTCGGCTGCGCACTTCCACTGCTGGAGTTACGTTCTCCAAGGCACGTTGGAACACTTCCAAACCGTTTTCCTCCGAACGCTCTTCCACCTTATCCATGGCTTTATAGAAGATGTCAAACGCAACGCTCTTCTTCCCGTCCAACATCAAGTTGTTCACGAAGCTCGTTACGAGCACACTGTCGAATCGTGGATCCGGCAGGATCAAATGCTTTTTAGCTACTCTCCTTCTCATGATGATTAACTCTTAGCAGCTTTCGGCCGCTTGGTACCATATTTAGAACGACGTTGGGTTCGACCCTCAACACCCGCAGTATCCAATGCACCGCGTACAATGTGGTAACGAACACCTGGCAAGTCTTTCACACGACCGCCACGCACCAACACAATGCTGTGTTCCTGCAAGTTGTGTCCCTCACCGCCGATGTATGCATTGACCTCGTTTCCGTTGGTCAATCGAACACGCGCGACTTTACGCATGGCCGAGTTCGGCTTTTTCGGTGTGGTAGTGTAGACGCGCACACAAACGCCTCGGCGTTGTGGGCAAGAATCCAAAGCGGCAGATTTGCTCGCTTGGGCCTTGGTAATGCGCCCTTTTCGGATGAGCTGCTGGATGGTTGGCATTCGACCTATCTATCAGATTACGTGTGTACAAAAACTTTTTCCCCACAATAAAGGGGGTGCAAAAGTAGCAGATTATCTCTTAAAAGCAATAGCTAACCCCGCCTTTTTTCAAGCATTCAGTGCAATCAGGACTTACGAGACAAAAACAGGTTGGAATTCAGTGCCTTCGCTAACGAATGAATCAACTCTTCGTGGGTCAAAAACGGCGACTTTTAAACATGTGAGCGATGAGTTAGGTTGAATCGACACAATAAATCCCGCACCTCCGTACCTTCGAAAAGTGGAATTTTTAAACGAGCTCAACGACGCCCAAAGAGCAGCCGCAGAACACCGCGAAGGCCCATTGATGGTCATTGCCGGAGCGGGGTCTGGCAAGACGCGTGTATTGACGTACCGCATCGCGCAATTGATTGCCACTGGGGTCGACCCGTTTTCTATCCTCGCGCTCACCTTCACGAATAAAGCCGCGCGCGAAATGAAAGAGCGCATTGGCAAGGTTATCGGGGAAGGAGAGGCGCGCAACATTTGGATGGGTACGTTTCACAGCATTTTTGCCCGCATCCTCCGCATTGAATGCGAGCGCATCAATTATCCGAGGAACTTCACCATCTACGACACGCAGGACAGTCGCGCACTGCTGAAGGATATCATCAAAGGATTGGGTTTGGACGACAAGGTGTACAAACCGGCGAGCATTCAAGCTCGGATCAGCAATGCCAAAAACAACTTGATCGATGCCAAAGGATACGCCGATCACGCGGAGATCATGTCGGAAGACCACCAGGCCGGACGACCCCGCATCGCTGAGATTTATCGGACCTATGAAAGCCGGTGTTTTCGAGCCCACGCCATGGACTTCGATGACTTGCTTTTCAAAATGAATGTGTTGCTCCGAGATTTCCCAGACCTTCTTTTGAAGTATCAGCATAAGTTCAACTACATCCTGGTTGACGAGTATCAAGACACCAACTTTGCGCAATACCTCATCATAAAGCAACTGGCCGCACTTCGCGAAAATCTGTGTGTGGTGGGAGATGATGCCCAATCGATTTATGGTTTTCGGGGGGCCAACATCCAGAACATCCTCAACTTCAAGCAGGATTACCCGGACTTCAGTTTGTACAAATTGGAGCAGAACTACCGGAGCACACGTTACATCGTTGACGCAGCGAACAGCGTCATCGCCAACAACAAAGACCAAATTGAAAAGGTCGTTTGGACGGCAAATGGCGAAGGTGAGCGCATTAAGGTGCATCGCTGCTACAGCGATAATGAGGAAGGACGCTGGGCGGCAACCCAGATCTTTGATTTGCACAATCAGCGGCAGCAGCATTGGCAAAACATGGCCATCCTCTATCGCACCAATGCCCAATCCCGTTCTTTCGAGGAAAGTTTGCGCAAGCTCAACATCCCCTACCGCATCTACGGAGGGCTATCGTTTTATCAGCGCAAAGAAATCAAGGACCTCATTGCCTATTTCCGCCTCACGGCAAATCCTCGCGACGACGAAGCCCTCAAGCGGATCATCAATTATCCGGCGAGGGGCATCGGCAAAACGACGATGGATCGGTTGTTGGTGGAATCCACCGAACGCGATGTGAGCATATGGGATCTGCTGACCGACGAACTGACCCCTCCCACGAGCATCAAAGGGGCTAGTCTGAAAAAAGTCCTGGACTTTGTCGGGATGATGAAAGGGTTCCGAGCCGAGCTGGAGAAAAAGGACGCGCATGACCTCGGTATGCACATTGCCAAGCACACTGGATTGGTTCATGCGCTGTATCAAGACAAAACCCCTGAAGGCGTCGCGCGCTACGACAACGTCCAGGAGTTATTGAACGGGATGAAGGCCTTTACGGAGCAAGCGCGTGAAACGGAGCCCGATGCTTTACCCACCCTTGGCGACTTTCTCCTCGATGTTGCTTTGCTCACGGATGCGGATCAAGACGATGGGGATGACAACAAAGTCTCCTTGATGACGATTCACGCTGCGAAAGGTTTGGAATTCGAAAACGTGTTCGTCGTAGGTCTCGAAGAAGAGCTCTTTCCTTCAACGATGGCATTGCAATCCCGCGCTGATCTCGAAGAGGAGCGCAGGCTTTTTTATGTCGCGCTCACCCGAGCCAAGCAAACGTGCTCACTTAGTTATGCCTTGACGCGATACAAGTGGGGTCAATTGATTCAAGCAGAGCCCAGCCGCTTCATCGAGGAAATCAATCCCGATTGTGTGAACATGCCTTCTGCACAAGAAGCCAAGCCCAATCCATTTGCAGGCGGTGCTGATTTCGCCGCACAGCGAAACGCCTGGCAATCCATGGGAAAAGAAAACTCGGGTGCGGCCAATCCAGGAGCTGCTTTTGGCCGAATGGCCGCGAAGAAAACCACATCCAACACCCCTCCTGCCCACCCGTTCAAAAAGAAAGCCGCACCTTCCGCACCTCCAGTAACAGATTCGGGCAAACGGATGAAACGGGTGGAATCATCTCCATCCGACTCCAGTGGGACCCCAAAATCAGCCCAAGGCGGCATCTCAGAAGGCGCGAAGGTTTGGCATGAAAAATTCGGAAAAGGAAAGGTACTTCGCATCGAAGGTGCGAGTCCCAATGAAAAGGCGACCGTGTTTTTTCCTGAAGCAGGTCAAAAGCAACTCCTCCTGAAATTCGCAAAACTTGAAGTCCTCGACACCTGATGAATCTGCAGCGTATCCTTTTGTTTTGCTGCGCCTTTTGTGCATTCGGTTGCCGTCCTGAACCTGCGGGAGATTTGACGTTGCTCGTGGATGCGAACCACGCATACACGGGCGAGCCCGTTTCGGGCCTTGATTTTGAATTGGAACGCCGTGTGCTGGAAAACGGGGTGCTCAATGGGAATTACCAATGGGTAGGCAGTGAAACCACTCAAGCCGATGGCCGCGCTGAGTTTCATTTCAAGCGCCTGAATGTTTTGGATTACCAATTGAAATTGGTTTCGAGTGATTGGTTCAATCGATCTGATTTCATCCACCCCGATGAGTTCATCACCCAAACGGAAGTTTCTACTCAGGTGGAAGCAACGCCTCGCGGCACCGTGCACATTCGCTTGGTCAACGCGTTTCCCTTTGACGAATGGGACCAAATTCAATTTCGAACGCTCAACATTCCGGGCGAATACGCCACGTGCTCCAATGCATGGGAGTCGCATGTCGGTGAGTCCGTTCTGGTCGAGCGCACATGCGACGTAGAAGCAGATCGGTACTTACCTTTCTTCTACACGATCACCCGCAATGAAGAATCTGTCGAAACGTTGGATTCGATTTGGATTCCACGTGGGGTGTTGACCGAATTGGAAATTCTCTATTGAAGATGGCTGGACTGCGAAAACACGATTTGACTGTTCCGAAAACTGCTCGATATTTTATGATCGGTCCTGAGCCCGAAAAAGCGCGAGGTGTGATCATCGCCCTGCACGGATATGGACAATTGCCGGAGTTCTTTTTGCGAAAATTCGAACGCGCGGCGGAAGCGGGGTGGTGCGTGGTGGCTCCTGAAGGGCTTCATCGGTTTTATGTACAAGGAACAAATGGGCGCGTCGGCGCGTCATGGATGACGAAAGAAGCGCGGGATTCGGACATCGCCGATTACATTCATTACCTCGACCAGGTGGTTGAGGAAATCCAAATGGGGGAACTGCTTCCGATATTGTTGGGATTCTCACAAGGTGTGGCAACCGCCTCTCGATGGGCCGCCATGGGCCAAACCCAATTTGAACGATTGATCTTGTGGGCTGGCGTGTTTCCACCGGATTATCCTTGGGAAACGGGATGGGACCGGCTGAAAGGTTTGACCATTGATGTCGCACTCGGAACCGAGGACGCATTCTTCGACGAGGCGCTCGTGAAGGATACTTCCGCTCTCCTGAATAAACGTGAAATTGAGCACAGGACACACGCATTCAAGGGCGGTCATGCGGTGGATCCAGAACTGCTATTGGGTTTGCTTGAGGGGTGAGTGACCCTCCTGACCGTAAATTTGGACAAACTGCAAGTACATGAAATTTCTACACATCATCGCCGGATGGGCGCTCCTTTTGAATGTCGGTACCATCTCCGCGCAACATACCACCTGGCCACACAACCTCGGGGAAGCGGAAAGAAATCATGTGAAACGCATCGGATTTGAACCTGTCCAATCCAGGGGCATCGAAACCCCTCCCCCTTTTGATTCGTTGAGGACAGCCGCAGAATGGGAAGAGGTCGAGGCGTTGACCATTTCATGGACATCATTTCCTTGCATTCAAAAACAGATTGTCGCAGCTTCCAAA
>Ga0255759_10001349_pt1 | contig 22065 bp, 24 predicted proteins | sample 101ome_20_FD_179959 | JGI IMG/M metagenome (GOLD analysis project Ga0255759, IMG submission 179959) | Coastal salt marsh microbial communities from the Groves Creek Marsh, Skidaway Island, Georgia - 101404AT metaG (version 2) | ecosystem: Environmental > Aquatic > Marine > Intertidal zone >...
TGATCGTCATTGGTGATTCCAGATTCAAAATCGCATACCCATAAAATAAGCGCAGATTTACTGATAAGAGATTGTATTTTTTCCATACCTAGATATTCGATAACATCGTCTGCTTCACGAAGTCCTGCTGTATCGTAAAGATGAAAATGAATATCATTATAGATAAATGTTTCGCTAATATAATCACGGGTAGTTCCAGGAATATCTGTAACGATAGAACGATTTTCTCCAAGAAGTGCATTAAATAAAGACGATTTTCCCGTATTTGGTTTTCCGATTAATAGACATTGAACTCCATCCGATACGGTTTTCCCTAGATCCTGCATGGTAATGATATGCAAAAGATTCTGATTGATATCAGCAAATACCTTTTTTGCTAAGTCTTTGTCTATTGGCGGGACTTCATCTGGAAAATCAATGGATCCTTCCACTTGTTCTAAAAGCAATAAAAGTTGAGATCGAATTGATTGAATATGTTTAAGCAATTTTCCTTCAACACGATTGAGGCTAATTTGATGTTGTAGCTTTGTTTCACTATGGATCAGATCAATAACAGATTCTGATTGAGTTAAAGATAGCTTGCCGTTAATATAAGCACGTTTAGAGAATTCTCCAGGAGCGGCTAATCGAGCTCCTAGATGAATGAGAGTTTGGATAATAGCATTAATAACATAAATGCTTGAATGACAATGAATTTCAACAGAGTCTTCCCCTGTATACGATGCTGGATGTTTAAAATAAACAGCACAGATCTGATCTATATGCTCATCTGTTGCCGGATTGCTAAAATAGCCAACATAAACTTTATTTGAACTATGAGATTCAGGAAGTTTAAAACAAGCCTTTAAATAATTAAGGCTTTCAGAGCCAGAAAGACGAATAATACCAATCGCTGCAATGCCAAGTGGTGAGGCTAATGCAACAATAGTATCATCATTTTGCATCATCTCGTTTCATTAAAACGATATGACGCTCATCTCCCTCGCCTTCACTTTGAGTGATAATGTCATTATGATTTTCAAATAAAACATGAATTGTACGTCTATCAACGGCATTCATAGGATCTAGTTTTATGTTGTTACCTGAAGTGATAACATCATCAGCAGCTTTAAGTGCCATTCGTTTCATTTGAGATTGATGTCTGTTTTTATAATCACCAGCATCAACAACAACTCTTAAAGAAATTTCAAATTTTCTAATAATAAAAAACTTAATTAAAATTTGTAATGCTTGTAAACAAGAACCATTTTTTCCAATAATTCTACCAAGATCATCGCCAGCGTTACTAATTTCTATACATAATGTATAACCTTTTTTGTAGCGAGGCGAAACATCACCTTGAAACTGGGATAATTTTAATAATTCTTGAGTTTTTTCAACAGCAAATGCTTCAATTTCATCTGTGATGACTACCGCTGGACGAGAAGATTGATTTTCTTTTGTTGTGGTAGTAGTTGCATCTTTAGAGCCTTCGTTTTCACTAGAGTCCTTTTCTGACCAATTTGATAAAAAACTAAATATTCCTTTTTTGTCACTCATAACACTATCTCCTTAATAATTTAATGTGCTTTTTTTGGGATTATATTAATAATATTTGTTGGGTTTTGCTTGGTTATCATAACCTGCTGAACAGTTGATAAAATGGTTGATGTTGCCCAGTATAATAAAACCCCCGATGGCAACTGCAAGCCAAAAACTAAAATCATGATTGGGGATAAATACAACAATTGTTTTTGCTTTGGATCTACCATCATTAATTTTTGAGAATAAAATGTAAATACTGCTAGGGTAATTGGTAAAATATACGTTCCATCAGACATGCTTAAATCAGATAACCAAAAAGAAAAAAGCCCTTTGTTAACACCAGGCTCATAAATAAGTGCCTTAAACTGATCACTAATAATTGTGGCATAAATGGAAATAAAAAATGGTATTTGTAATAACATTGGAAGGCATCCTTGGAGTGGATTTACATTATTTTCTTTATAAAGTTTTATTATCTCTTGTTGCATTCTTTGAGGATCAGATTTGAATTTTTTTCGTAGTTCAGTCATCTTTGGTGCAATATCTTGCATTTTTTTCATAGAGATATATTGTTTATTCATTAATGGGTAAAAAATTATTTTGATAACAATGGTAAGTAAAATGATTGAAATGCCATAGTTAGGAATAATACTGTCGTAGCAAAAAGTTAAAAATGGAAGCATAAAAGATTCAATTAAAAATTTTATTGGCCCAAAATCAGTCATAGTTAATCCTTGTTACTTAAAAAAAAAATTGCAACAGACTTTGCTGTTAGTGATAATTTTATCATACATAAATATTTTTACATAGTAAATTGTTAATCAATATAAATCGAGAGTTCTTGTAAGCTTGTTGTAAATTGCTCACAGCACTCCTCAAAGGGGGTTGTTAATAAACTTTTTCTAGCAATTAAAACAATATCAAACTGTTTATGAATATGGTGTTGTGATAAACGCATTATTTCTTTAAGTTTACGTTTACATTTGTTTCTTAAAACAGCATTACCAATTTTTTTACTTGCGATAAAGCTTGTATGTTGCTCTGTAAATTGCTTAGGGCATGCATATAAAATAAACGTAGGGGATACAGATTTTTTACCTTGGTTAAAAAGAAACTCAAAACTTTCTTTTTTATTTAGTCTATTGTCTTGAGAAAGTGTGAATTTAGGCAAATGTTAAACTGCTAATTTAGCTCGGCCTTTACGACGACGATTTGCAATAACTCTACGGCCACCTGGAGTTCTCATTCGAACTAAAAAACCATGTTTTTTGTGTCTCTTTCTTTGATTTGGTTGAAAAGTGCGTTTCATAATTAATTACCTACAATATAATTTTTAGACGAAATACAATACACAAAATTTATGTATAAGTCAATAAATTTAATTTTGTTTATCCATATATTCCTGAAAATCATCAGGGTTTATGTTATCAATAAAGTTTTTAAAGTCTTTAGTTTCTTCTTCATCTTTTTCAGAATTAACCATTTTTGCTTTAGCCATGACTGTCTCGGAAACAAAAATAGGAGCGTTCACTCGAACAGAAATCGCAATTGCATCAGACGGTCTTGCATCAATTTTTATAATTTGTTTTTGTTTAGTCTCGACTTCTATAACCGCATAAAACGTATTTTCAACAATTTCACTAATTAAAATACGTTGAATAGTAGCTTCAAGTAATTTTATGGTTTTTGTTATTAAGTCATGGGTCATTGGGCGGGGCGGTTTAAAGTCCTGAAGTTCCATGGCAATAGCGGCTGCTTCAAACATTCCTATCCAAATTGGTAAAAAGTTTCTTTCTTCACTATCTTTAAGCAATATAATTGGTGACATATTTTTTGGGTCAAAACCTAAGCCACCTAATTGCATTAAAATCATTTAGAAATACCCCTTATTTTGTAACGAATTCTACAAATTGATTAAATACTTCTGGCTTATTTAAAGCTAATTCAGCCATAACTTTTCGATTAAGCTCAATATTTTTCTTTTTGCATAATCCAATAAATTTTGAATAACTTATGCTTGATTCTTCAAGGGCGGCATTAAGACGAATAACCCAGATTTTTCTAAAGTCTCGCTTTTTAAGGCGTCTATCTCTATAGGCATTATTTCCGGCATGTAATAGTGCTTGGCTTGCTGGTCGAAATAGTTTCGATAAAGACCCTCTAAATCCTTTTGCAAGTTTTAATTGTTTTTTACGCCTTTTTCTGGCAACATTTCCGCGTTTAACTCGTGACATAATTTACTCCTTTATATCGACTCCAGGTAGTAGAGCTTTAATCTTTTTCATATCAGATGAGGAAACTCCTGTTTTAAACCGTTTAGACCTAATAAGTGAAGATGACTTATGTTCTAATAAGTGACGACGGCCAGTTTTGTATCGTTTAATTTTTCCTGATCCTGTAACTGTGAATCTTTTTTTTGCAGCTTTTTTGGTTTTTAATTTGTATTTTTTCATATCTTACCTCATTTCGGATTTATCAATACAGATAAATTTCTACCTGATTTTACAATATCATTGTCTTTTATTCCATATTCTTCTATATCATTAATAAAACGTTTAACAATCTCAACACCTAGATTGTCTCGAAATACAATTTCTCTTCCTCTAAAAACTATAGTTAATTTAACCTTAAACTTCTTTGATAAAAACTTCACTGCCTGATTAATTCGAACGTTATAATCATGAACTGAAATTTTATGACTCATTTTCAATTCTTTAATAACTTGAGTAGTTTTTTTAGATTGTTTTTCTTTTTTCTTTTGATGGTACATAAATTGACCATAGTTAACAATCTTACATACAGGAGGAGATGCGTTGCTAGATAAAAGTAATAAATCTAGGTTTTTTTCCGAAGATAATTTGCGAGCCTCTTTAATTGAAACTACACCTAGCTGATTACCTTCATCGTCTATTAATCTTACGGTATCTGCTTTTATTTTGTCATTAATAATATAATTTTTTATAAAAGTTCCTCCTATCGCTTATTAACTACTACCACAGTTCTTAGTGATTTACACATGGAAGGAAAATATATATCTTTTAGCACTTGTTGTCAATTGGAGGTGAAAACTCTGATAAATATTTTTCAAGAAAATCATTTAGTTGCATTGTCCCTAAGTTGGCCTTTTTATGTCGTAACGTTAGCGTTTTTGTTTCTTTCTCATTATCTCCGATAATAATCATGTATGGTATTTTTTGAGATATTGTTTGTCTAATTTTATAGCCTATTTTTTCAGACGAGCTATCTACACTTACTCGGATATTATTATTTTTAAGTGTGTCAACAATAGTGTCTGCATAAGGTGTTACATTTGGATTTATAGTTAAGACAGTGCACTGTGTAGGCGCAAGCCACGCTGGAAACCAACCACTATAGTGTTCAATGAGTATGCCGTAAAAGCGTTCAAGCGACCCAAGTAATGCGCGATGGATCATGTAAGGTTCTTCTTTATCTCCGTTTTGGTTGATAAAAGACATATTAAATCGAGCAGGTAAATTAAAATCAAACTGAATAGTAGAGCATTGCCACTGTCTATCAATAGCATCTTTAATTTTTATATCAATTTTAGGCCCGTAAAAAGCACCGCCACCTTCGTCAATTTGATACGGAAGTTGTTGGTTTTCTACTGCTTTTTGTAGCGCAGCTTCAGCTTGCTTCCATTGAGAGGGGTCGCCTACAAACTTTTCTTCGGGTTTTGTAGAAATAAAAAGTTCAAAGTTTTCAAAACCAAATAAGCGAAGCATAGACAGAGAAAAGCGTAACGCTTTATCAATTTCGTCGTTGATTTGATCTTTTGTACAAATAATATGGGCATCATCTTGAGTAAACCCACGGACTCGGAATAAACCATGTAATACCCCTGATCGTTCAAATCTATAAACGGTTCCTAGTTCGGCATAACGAATGGGTAGGTGTCTGTAAGAGCGTAAGCTATCGTTGTAAATCATAATATGAAAGGGGCAGTTCATGGGCCTAAGGTAATAATCCTGGTCTTCAACAGACATTTTGTCATACATATTTTCTTCATAAAAATCTAAATGGCCAGAGGTTTTCCATAAGTCAGATTTTCCAATATGCGGTGTATAAACAAGGTCATAGCCTTGTTTTGCATGCTCTTGTTTCCATAATGTTTCAATAATATTCCTCATAATGGATCCTTTGGGATACCATAAAAGAAGTCCGCCACCTACATCTTCTTTGATGCTAAAAAGCTCAAGCTCTTTTCCAAGTTTTCTATGATCTCTTTTTTTTGCTTCTTCTAACTGATTTAAATAAACTTTAAGATCTTTAGGGCTAAAAAAAGCGGTGCCATAAATGCGCTGTAGCATTTTATTTTTTTCAGATCCTTTCCAATAGGCACCAGAGACATTCAGTAATTTGAATGCTTTAATTTGCTTAGTGTTTTCTATGTGAGGGCCCTTGCATAAGTCTGTAAAAGGGCCATTTTCATAAAAAGAATATTCCGTTAATTTTAAATCATTAACTAATTCGCATTTGTAATTTTGGTTACTTTTTTCTAAAAGAGCCACGGTTTCTTCTTTAGATAAAGAGTATTGTTTAAATGATTGCTGTTCATTGATGATATCTTTCATAACATCTTCAAGTGCACGTAAGTCTTCTTCAGATAAGGGGGTATCTAAATCAAAGTCATAATAAAATCCATTGTTAATTGCAGGTCCAATGCCTAATTTAGCATTGGGGTATAGTTTAAGTACTGCTTGAGCTAAGACATGTGATGTTGAGTGTCTTAGGGTAGCTAACTCATCGGTTAGTTCAGGCATAATGTTATACCTAAGATAAGATCATCATTTTCATGAGAGTTATTATTAAAGTCAAAGTCATGATAGTCTTCGAGATCATATAAATCTCTAACATTGCTACCTGAGTTTTTAACTGTTTGAAGCATAGAGTTAAGCGATTTAAGAAACACGCGATGATCCATAACATTTTTATTTGTATTAAAGCTCACAATACGATGCTGAAAATCATTTTGATTATTTGGATCGGTTATAACTTCAGCGTAGTTATTACTCATTAAATGTTTCTTTAAAAAGGATTGTGTAGAGTGCTTAACATAATTTGATATGGAGTTGCAAAGTTTTTCAATAGCTTCTTGTTTTGTATTACCAAAGCCTTTACATTGAGGAAACGAAGGCGACGTTGCCTTATATCGATCGTTTTTTTGTTTATTAATAATTAATTCAAATTCAATATTCTTAAATATACTATCGTGCATTTCGGCTTATTTTAGCATAACCAATGTTTTAAAATAAACAGTTAATTATAAAATATTAAAGTAACAAATTCCAAGATTAAAATAGGAATTTGATGGACCTGATCGCAATAAATTTTGAATTGAGCCTCTTAAATAAATGTTATCTATAGATTCCCCAAATAAAATTTTATAAAAAGCACTTAAATTTACAGAATAAATATTATCTCCAGATGTTGATAGATCTCCTAAAAAGAAAATAGAATCACTATAAGAATAATCAACCCCTGCCATGAAACCTACCTGCACTTGTTCGTCAAAGATTGCTTTGAATCCTCCATGAAAACCAAGATCGGAGCGAAGTTTTTTTGACGTAACAATATAAAAATCAGATTGATTTTGTGAGGTTAATTTTTCTAAGCCAACAGCCATTTGAAGAGGGAATCGTCCGGTATTGGCAGAAAGGCTCCATTTTAAATTTAAGAACACGCCTTCATTAGGATTGGTACCGCCAATAAACCCTAGTTCCATATTATCTAAGGCCCCAACATTAAATTTGTAATAATATTCAGAATTTGTTTTGTCATCTAAATTAAAATTGTAATCGAATGCAATATTATATTCTTTGTATTTTAAAATATCAGCGGTAGGCATTGTGACTAGGCCCGTAGCGCCACTTGAATTTGGCAACGCTGAAGCAGTACTAAATAAACTAAGAGAAACCATGATTATTAATGTAATTAGTGTATGCATTATTAACTCCTTTTATACTTTTTATCGTATTAATTTTCTAATGTAAGCCTCTTTTTTTAATTCTTTTTTATGCTCCCATGCGGGAAACCCCGATAAGATTGCATGATCAGGTGTATTTCTTGTAACCCCTGCTTTGCCTGTAATGATATTATAAGATCCGATATTTTCTGTATCAATACCTGCTTGGCCTCCAATCATTGTGTTATTTCCAATGACCGTACTACCAGTAATGCCAACTTGTGATGCTAGAGCCACGTTTTCTTTTAATGTTGTGTTATGGGCCACTTGAACGAGATTATCTAGTTTGCACCCTTTCATAATACGGGTAACTCCAATACAACCACGGTCAACGCAGGTATTTGCTCCAATCTCTACATTATCATCAATTTGCACATAACCAACATGGGGAACCTTGATCCATTCATCTTTTAAGTTATAGTATCCAAACCCGTCGGCGCCAATGACAGCACCCGCATGAATAATAACGTTATCACCAATAATCGTATGATTATAAATTGTAACATTTGGATGAATGATAACATTGTTTCCAATGCGGCAATTAAATCCTATAGACACAAATGGAGCAATAAATGAATTTGTGCCGATAGAACAGTGATCTGATATATGGGCAGTTGATGATAGTGTCGCTGACTCCGAAATTTTGGGTACATGATTTTTGGTGTAAGCTGACTCAATAGATTCTTTAAATAAATTAATTACATTAGCTAAGGCCTGTTTCGGATTCGATGCAACAATCTGGTTTTTTAAACCATCAATTTCTTTAAATGTGATAAATGCGGATGCAGATGATTTTAATGCAATAGGGATAAATTTGTTTTCTAAAACAAAAGTTAAATCACCTTGTTTCGCTTCATGAATAGGGGCTATGGAAGCTATTTGTAGTGATTTTTCACCTATTAATTCAGCTGAAAGTTGGTCCGCAATATCAGCTAGTATCACTGGTTATTAAGTCTTTCTAAAACAATGTTTGTAAGATCAAAACCACCATGGTAGATCACTTGTTTATCTAAAACCACAGAAATATCATATTCTTCAGCAACTTTTTTGGCAGTTGTAGAAATATTAAGTAAAAATGTTTGTTGAAAAGACATTTCATACTGCATAAGCTCTTGCTTTTTTGGCTCTAACTCTTCATCACGTTTCTGAACCATTTTTCTGATTTCTTCATCAGGCTTGCCTTTAGCGATTGCTTCTTCAATTTTTTTTGATTTTTTTTGAAGTAATTCATTAAAATCTTTTTCTTTTTCACTAAAATTTTCTTGAAACGTAGTTACAAATTTAGCTTTTTGAAAAATAAGACCCGTATCAATAAAGCCAATCTCGCTAGCAATTAAAGATGAAGATAGTAATAGTGTTGTAATTAACATTAATAGTGCTTTTTTCATAATTATTCCTTTTATTTTTTAAATCTCCAAAAATTATAGCTTAAGAAGTAAATTTTTGCTATAAATGCCTTGTTTAAAACGAATAGCCTAAATTAAATTGAACACGTCCAATGTTTTCTTCGGTGATTCCGTAATGTAGCCTAATTGGGCCCAAAGGATTAATAACAAAGTTAATACCAATTCCTTTTGTTATTTTATATCCAGCAGGATCAGTAAATGCTATGTTTTTAAATTCTCCATTAGACTGTTTTATTTTTGATGAATGCCCAACATCCATGAAGAAATAAGCAGAGATATTTGGCGTAAAAATATAACGGTATTCTAATGTGCCTAAAACTTGCTTGTTTCCATAACCAAAAGGTTCATCATCAGGGTAGCCTCGTACTGTATAACTTCCGCCAACATAATAATATTCATCAACAAAAATTTGCTCATCTTTAATCTGAGGACTTCGAATAAAGCCTAGTTTTGATTGAAAAAAGATAACCTGTTTTTTAAATGTGGGTAAAAATTGCTGATATACAAAATCAAAGCGAGTTAAATCAATGGCCTTTGGACGAAATTTAAAGCCTTGTTCTGTTGAAAAATTAAGATAGTACCCTTTTGTTGGATTAAGTTGTTGATCACGTTTGTCATAGATGGATCTAAATTGATACGTATATAAAAAATAATTTAAATTATCATCTAAAATTGATACCGATTCATATTTTAATTTATGAAGTGTTCTAAAGTCATAAGTATGAGGGAAGCCAAACTCAGTGTCTAATCCACGACGATGAGAGTCTTTAAATTTATATTGTTGGTTAAGTAAGTTAAATGATTGAAAATTACCTGAGCTAGACCAGATACGAAAGGTGAAGGATCGTCTTTTTCCAAAAGCCCAAGGGTCACTAAATTTAATTTGATACGTATTATTGCGATTATCATAGTTGGCAGCACCTAGACCAAAATTCCCTTTCAGCATTATTAACTGGCCTTTGCCCATTAAATTATCCCAGTATAAATCTGAAAATAAGTTGAAGCCGCGGTTTGGTTGAAACCCCCCGCCCATGGTAAATGCCCCGCTAGTTTCTTTTTCTTCAAGTGTAATTAATAAGTTATAATGATGCGGTTCTTCGGTAAGTTGTAAGTCTGGAATAACGTTATCAAAATAGTTGAGATTAAATATTTGGCGAAGTGATTTTTCTAACTCAGTTTTATTGATAACATCGCCAGGTCTAATTTCGATTTCTCTTAATATTACATAATCACGCGTTTTTATATTTCCAGTAATCGTGATATCATCGATGATTCCTTCTGCAATTTTAAAAACTAAAGATCCGGAGGTTTCAGTAGGACGTTCGAAATGATAAACTTTTGCTTCAACATAACCATCTTTTTCGTAATGTTTTTTAATTGTTGAAAAATCTTTTTTAACATAATTTAAATTAAGTGGGCTACCTATTTTAGAGGCTATTTGTGATAGCATTTCTTCTTGTGTAAAGATACTCATCCCTTCAAAAATAATATTGGTAACCAATGGTTTTTCTTCAACTGAAATAGTAATAGATTGTGATTCTTTAATATAAGAAATCGAGACAGTTTTAAAACTGCCCTCAGATCGCAATTTGCGTTGAGCTCTATCTAAGTCAGTCTGTGATAACGATTGACCTAAGACTAAGGATGCTTTTTCAAGAATAAATTGTTCAGAAACGGAGGTGTTTCCATTAACGTTAATTTGTTTAATATAAAATAGATCTTCCGTTGTTTTATCTGAGCTAGACTCTGATGTTGAATTTGTATAATTAGGAAGAACCTTTTTAATATACGTTGCTTCTGGTGTTGATGTAGGTTCCTGAGCGAATAAAAAAGGTGTTAAAAAAGCTACAAAAAAAATGCTTAATGATGTTAGTTTAGTAATATACACCAAATATACCTGCTGCTGTAAGAAAAATAATGGCTAAAATCGTTGTGATTTTGTTTAAGCCATCTTCAAGTCCCTTTTGACTATTAAACATTCTGCTTTGACCACCGATACCTGCTAAACCTTCACCTTTTGCAGAATGTAGTAAAACGGCAATAACTAAAGAAATCGCTGATACAAAGACTATAGTAAGTAATAAAATTTTCATAGTTACGTTTGTATTCTAAAAAAAATTACTACGCTTTGCAATGGATACTTTGTGTAAATGCCTGAAATAATGGTAATCTTTTGGTAAATGGATATGTCATTATCATTAATTATCATTTGCTTTTTTACTGGGCTTATTCACACAACGGAATCACTTGCTTATGGAATGCGTTTAGCCGGGATAAGAACAAAGCAAATTGCCATTGCTATGGCTTTTGTAACATCGACCTTGCTTGTGTCGCGATTATCAAATATGTTTCAAGCTCCTTTGCTAGGGGCTATGGTTGATACAACAATTTTAGTTAATACCCAAGAAAGTATTTTGCTATTAGAAAATAATTTTAGAGTTATTATTTTTTGTGGCTTTTTAGGCGCCTTTCTAGGGGCACTACTTACACCAACCGCCGTTGCCTTATTTCAGAAAGCAATTATTAATTTTCAGGAAACAGGATCAATTCCTAGGGTGATTTTTAGAGGATTAAAACCAAAAAATATAATTAAAATTTTCAGGTTAGCTAAGTTTCCTAGAGTAGCTGCTTTAAAAACATTATCTTTAACAGATGTTCCAAAGGGTTTTTTGGTTGCTAATGTTATTGTAACGTCTATTTATGTAATTGGTGTTTTATGTGCATTACTAGCAGGAGCAATGCTTCCTGAGTTTCGCTCAACAGCACTCCAGCTTTCAGGAATTGTTAATGGAATGGCTACTATTTTATTTACTATTTTTGTTGATCCACCGGGCGCTCGTGTGACAGATCAGGCTGTTAATGGTAAGCGATCGGAAAATGATGTGCGCAGTGTTGTATTTTTTCTGCAGCTTGGGAAAATGCTAGGGATTTTAATTTTTGCTCAGGTCTTATTAAGGCCACTAAGTTATTATATTGTTTGGGTAACTGAGACTATAAAACTCTGGGTAAGCTAATGGATCATCAGGAATATGAAGCCATTATTCAGCAGTTAAATCAGTATGCTCATGAGTATTATCAGCTCGATAATCCATCGGTATCTGATAGTGAGTATAACCAATTATATCGCAAAGCAAAGCAGTTTGAACAAGAAAACCCTCTATTAATTAACCCTAAGTCTCCTACCCAAAACGTGGGCTCAGAACCACGATCTGATTTTAAGCAGTTTCACCATCAAAAACCATTAAAATCGTTATCAAATATTTATAACCAAGACGACCTTATCGCCTTTTATGATCGAATGAAAAAGCACGTTGAAACTTCAACATTTGCAGTATCTGTTGAACCAAAAATTGATGGTTTGGCTGTAGCATTGCATTATAAAAAAGGGGTTTTAGATATCGCTGCAACTCGTGGTAATGGAGTTGTTGGGGAAATTGTAACGGATAATATTAAAACGATTACCTCGCTTCCCCTAAAATTAAAAGAGCCCTTAACCATTGAAGTGCGTGGTGAAGTATTAATTCGCCATTCTGTTTTTGAAACTATGAAAGATTTATTTGTAAATCCTCGAAATGCAGCTGCTGGATCATTACGTCAATTAAACCCTGACATTACTAAGCAACGTCAGTTAGATATAATTATTTATGCTGGAATATATCCATCAATTCAGTCTCATTATGATATGCTTCGATTTTTAGCGGATCAAGGCTTTCCAGTCCCGCCAGATAGTTATAAAAGCCATGATTTAGAGTCAATTTGGAAGGCTATTCAAACGATAGAATCTAAAAAAGCTCAGTATGATTTTGATATTGATGGCGTCGTTGTTAAGCTTGATGATATAACATTGCAAGATCAAATTGGAGAAACCGCCAAAGCCCCTCGCTGGGCAGCTGCGTATAAGTTTGCCGAAGAAGAAGCTATAACACGGCTTGAGTCTGTGGAGTTTCAGGTGGGTCGTACTGGAGTGATTACCCCCGTTGCTATATTAAGGCCTATTACATTGTCTGGTGCGGTATTATCAAAAGCATCCTTACATAATAAAGATGAAATTATGCGTTTAGATGTAGCTATTGGTGATGATATTGTAATTAAGCGGGCAGGGGAAGTAATTCCAAAGGTAGTACGTGTTGCTCAAAAAAATAAAGAGAGTCAGGCAATCATATTTCCAACACACTGTCCTAGTTGTTCACGTATTTTGGAAAAAATGGAGGCAGAAGTTGCCTTAAAATGCTGTAATAATCGCTGTCATAGTCAGGTTGTTGAGCGTATCAAGCATCATGTATCACGAAATGCTATGAATATTGATGGCCTTGGAGAAGCTGTGATAATTCAGTTAATGGAAGTAAATTTAATTGCAGATATTGCTGATATTTATAATTTAGATCAATCACAATTACTACCATTAGAACGGTTTGGAGAAAAATCAGCGGAGAATTTAATCAATGCTATAGCTAAAGCTAAGCGCTGTAATTTAGATACGTTTATATTTTCTTTGGGAATTCCGCATGTTGGGCGTGTAACAGCAACAGTTTTAGCAACTCATTTTGGAAATTTAGCAAACTTTTTAGAAGCAACAAAAGAAGAGCTAAATAATATTTTTGGTATAGGGGAGATTGTGGCAGAGTCTCTTTGTAATCAGTTGGCATCAGCTGATTTTTTAGATCAAATTCAGCGGTTACTTGCCTTAGGGGTAACGCCTTTAGACCAGCAACCCGTACGAGAAGGCAAGTTAGCGGGTAAAACATTTTTAATTACAGGAACATTGTCTGAGCCCAGGCAGAAAGTAGAGGTAATGATAAAAAATGAGGGTGCAAACGTAGTGCAAAGTGTATCAAAAAATCTAGACTATCTAATTGTGGGCGAATCTCCCGGATCAAAACTTGTAAAAGCAAAGGCTATTAATGAGAAACTACAAAAAATTACAATATTAACGTTTGATGAATTTAAAAAGTTAATTATTTAATATAATACTTGTATTTGCAGCATTAATAACAGAGCCTAATTTAATAATAGTTTGAAGATCTGGATTAGAAATACCAGCTTTTTGGGCTACATTAATATGGGCATTCACACAGGTGCTACACCCATTAATTGCAGAAATTGCTAGGCAATATAATTCAAAATCAAGTTTTTCAATACCCGGATTACCAATCACTTGCATACGAAGTCCAGCAGGAAGAGACTTGAAAGCCTCATCTTTGAGCTGTCCCATAGTTCGGTAATAAACATTGTTCATTGCCATAATACACGCCGCAGCTTTTGCAGCGTGTATTTCTTCGGAAGAAAGTATCGATTCGCACATAGCTTCAATGGTTTTAATTAATTCTGGCGTATGAAGTGCGTACGCACAGGCCAACATAGAACCATAAAGCTGGTTTTGAGAAAGGTTTGTTTGCGTATTTGATAGAATAACCGAAGAAATATTTATTCGGATATCTTTAGCAAAATCAGGAATTAAATCTCGAATCGATGTTTCAGTCATACGTTATGCGATTACTAAGGTTTCCTGACCTTTTTCCCAGTTGCATGGACATAATTCATCCGTTTGTAGCGCATCTAATACACGTAAAACTTCTTTTGGATTTCTGCCTACATTAAGATCAGTAACCATAATAAATCTTACAATACCTTCAGGATCAACAATAAATGTAGCACGTTGTGCAACACCTTCAGCATCGTCCATGATACCAAGTTGATTTGTTAATTCACGTTTAACATCAGAAAGCATTGGAAATGGTAAATTACTTAATAGCTCATTGTGCTGTCTCCATGCTAAATGTACAAATGATGTATCAATACTTACACCAACAATTTGAGCATCACGATCTTCAAATTCGCTATTCAAATCACCAAATGCAGCAATTTCAGTTGGGCATACAAAGGTAAAATCCTTTGGCCAAAAGAAAGCAACTGTCCATTTACCTTTAACGTTGCTATCATCTCCAAAATTTTTGAAATTTTGAAACGCAGAATTGATATTATTAGACACGGTACCTTCTAATTCAAATTCAGGAAATTTTTCGCCAATCTTTATCATTTTAAACTCCTTGACTTAATTTTTTTAGAAATACTACACTAAAAGCAGAAAAATTTCAAAATTAGAGCGCTTTTTTTCTAATATTAAATAACTTAATTTATAAGTTTGATAAAGCTTTTTAATTATAACAATAATTTGTTTAATTAAAATTATTTTTGATTAAATTTCAAATGTGTCATTTATCGCTTTAGAGCTATAATCCCATAATAAGGTTTGAGTATCAGCGTTATAGCAGGAAGTTTCTATCGGAAAGCTAACTACGGGGCCTTTCATTGCAAATTGGCCAGATCCGGGTCCGACAAACGTGCCTGATGTGAGCGCTTGATCTGTCATTGCTTTGATAATACCAATTGCGCCATCTTCTTGTGATTGGCCAAGTTTCATTAAAAATTCAGTACTTAAACGCCCCATGCCACCATCTAAGACTGTCGTGCTTTGTAGGTCTGTGAGTGCCAAGCCTGGGTGAGCTACAAGTGCTTTTATCTTGCTGTTTTTTGATTTTAGTTTCGTATCTAAACAACTCGTAAATACAGCATTGGCTAACTTTGTTTGGCTATATCGTACCCAACGACCTTTTGGAAAAAATATCATTCGCGAGCCATTACCACCTAAATTGCCACCATTTTTTTCAAAAAATTCAGCTTTTAAACGTTTAACACCAAATCGTGCAATACTAGAATGATTCACAATTCGAGCATCATCACGCAAATCACTAGCGAGTGTTAATGCAGGCATAACTAATTTTGTTAATAAAAAGTGAGATAAGTGATTGGTTTGCATTTGAATATCGTAGCCATCAGTTGTTGCAATATCTTTTAAAGCCATAACGCCAGCATTATTACATAAAGCATCAAGGCCTTGAGGTGTGTGAGTTAAAATTAGATTGGCTGCTTTTTTTACCGAATCAAACGATGTTAAATCACAGTCAATAGAAACATAATCAAGTGTAGGACAGGCTTGTTTCAGTGATTCTATAGCATTGTTAGCACGATCACTAGCGCGATTAAGTAATAACAAACGACCACCTTTTTTTGCTAAGGTAAGCGCAGCAACGTAGCCCGTACCAGACGTAGTGCCAGTGATAGCGAATGTCTTACCTTCTTGAGAAGGTATCGACGCTACAAAATCATCATAATAACGTGATTTGATGGCAGGTTTTTTGTAGGCTGATGTCATGGAAAACTCCTGATATTATTTTAAGAATAGATAGTAATAGTCTAAAAGAATTTTATAGATAAAGATAGAATGTTTTAGATTACAAATAGTTTACGATGGCTCATAGCTTCGATAGTATATCGGGATCCTTCTGATCCAATACCGCTATCTTTAACACCAGAAAAAGGAAAATGATCAGCTCGAAAACTAGGGCCGTTATTAAGATTTAATGCGCCAACGTGAAGTTGTTGGTACATAGATTTTGCTAATGTAAGATCTTGAGTAAAAAGCCCCGCTTGTAATCCATAAGGACTAGCGTTAATTAGTTGAATAACAGAATCTATATTTGTAAATGATTGTAATACCATGACAGGGCCAAAAATTTCCTCAGTAATTAATGGAGAATTGGGTTGGATATTTTCTAAAATAATGGGATGAAGTAAGGCCTTATCACGATAAATAGGAAAACATGAGTATGCCCCATTAGCAATGGCTTTTAATACCTGAGTTTCTATAGTTTCGGCAGCTTTTGCAGAAACAAGTGGCCCAACGTTGGTTTCTGGATGGGTAGGATCGCCAATTACTAGTGCTTGTGTATGCTTAATAACTAATTCTTTAAAGTCTCTATACACAGAGTTGTGAATATAAAATCGCTTGGGAGAGTTGCAACGCTGACCTGCTGTGCCAAATCGTTGACTCACTGCTATTTGTGAAGCCATGTCTAAATCAGCATCAGGCATAACAATAAACGGATCATTGCCTCCAAGTTCACATAAAAATTTCTTGATACCTATATGTTTTGATAACGCACGTGCTGCTTGAGGACTGCCCGTTAAACTAACACATGCAATTTCTGGGCGAGAAACAATGTTAGGTAAGTCTTCATGAGTAGGAATAATCAACTGTAAATAATGATCAGGCATTCCTGCCTCATAGCAATAATCTACAAGTTGTTTAGCTGAAAGATAGGTTTGAGGCGACGGCTTAAATAATAAACGATTTCCAGCAGCAAACCCCGGCGCTAGTTTGTGTAAAGCTAAATTAATCGGAAAGTTAAAAGGCGTAATACATAATACAATGCCCAATGGAAAGTAATTAACAATCCCCAGGCGATGATCTGAGATGCCATAGGTTGTTGAGTCTAAGGCTTCTCCTCGTAATGCCTGACTTTCGGTAATTGTACTTTGAATTGTAATGAGTGCTCGATTAATTTCAGCCTTGCTCTCAGAGATAGGTTTGCCCATCTCTGTTGAGATTAATAACGATAAATTATCTATATTTTTTTTTAAAATTTTAGTAAGATTGGTTAGTATTTTAATCCTTTCATGAAGGGAAATAGAATTATTAGACGTATAATTTGTGTTTAAGTGAGCTAATTGATTTAAAACAGTATCAAGCGATGAAAAATTTAGTGTATGTAATAAAGAGCCAGAATAAGGCGAAATAATTTTAAAGGGTGACATGCATACTAGTGTATTGAGAGTTTTTAATTAGAACAATAAAGAAAAAAATTTATGCAAGTTTTTAAAATCTATAATCATTTATATTTACATATTCTAAGAAAGGGAAAAAAAGGGAAACATTTATGCTTATAACAAACAAGCGCCAAGCCGTTGATATTGGCGTATTAAAAAAAATAATTTTAACAATAACGTTTATCATTTTTAGTTTAAGTTATTCAGCTCAAGTAACTGCTTCAAACAGGTATCAAGAAAGCGAGCTTCAAAAAAATAGATTAGAGTTTGTTTTAGAAAATAGGACGGAATTAATTGCTTTAATTGGTAGCATAAATCAACAACAAAGAAAGCCCATTATTATAAATAACAACAATTTCTTTGAAGCAAACCATTCTAAAATTATTATTAATCATTTGATTAAAGAGAAAAATTATAAATTTTTAAAAGAGTATCTCAGGGGGGTTACACACTGCAATTTGGCACGATCTTCCATGGATGATAATCAGCTTAAATTATTTATTAAGATTATTAAGAAAAACCCTACGATTCAGCACCTTGATTTAAGTTTTAATATGATTACGTCAGAAAGTGCTGGAGCTTTATCTTATTTGCTTAAAAAAAATATGGTTTTAAGAAAAATTGATCTAAGTTTTAATGATATTAAAGATGAGGGACTAGCAGTATTAATTGCTGGATTAGCACAAAATGAAACATTAGAATCTCTTGATTTAAGTGTAAATAATCTATCTGATAATGGGGCAAAAAGTATCAGTGATTTATTTCAAAAAAATAGCACATTAAAAGAAATCATCTTAAGAGATAACATTATTTCCGCAAGAGGAATTAAGATTATTACACAATCATTAAAAAATAATTCTAATATAGAAAAATTAGATGTTTCTTATAATATATTAGGAGATAGTGGTGCCATGGTGATTGCAGAAATATTAAGTGATATTATAAATATAAATTCCTCATTAAACTATTTGAATTTAGGTTTAAATGATATTGGAGATGCTGGAGCGATGGCTATTTATCTAGCATCAAAATCAGTTTCAATGAAAAGAAATGAAATAATACAGATAAATTTGAAAGATAACCGTGTAGGAAGTAAAGCTAAAGATATTATGAATTTATTACCTAATAATCCCCAGATGAAAATTATTTTGTAGTATATTAAGAAATTTTTTGTAATGTATTTTTAATAGTTTCAGCTAATTGTTTCCCAATTCCTGAGACAGAGGTGAGCTCATCAATAGAGGCTTCTCTAATAGTATCAAGTGAATCAAATGCTTGATATAAGGCTTTTAATCGATGTTTACCAAGACCATCAATTTGCAGTAATTGGCTTTGTAGTGCTAATTTATTACGCTTGTTTCGTTGAAATGATACAGCAAAGCGATGTGATTCGTCTCGAATGTATTGCAAAAGATGTATGATAGGATCATCATTGGGAATTTGAATAGGATCTTTTTGATTAAGTACATAGATATCTTCATGTTTTTTTGCTAAAGAAATAATATCAATCTGTGATTCTAATCCTAATTTGAGAAGACTTGAATAAGCAAAATTTAGCTGACCTTTACCTCCATCAATAACAAGTAATTGTGGAAGAGGTTCATTATTATCTAAGCAAAGTTTTAATCGACGATAAACAGCCTCTCGAATAGATTCTGGATCATGACTTGCGGTAAGAGGTGCTTTAATTGAAAATTTTCGATAAGCATTTTTATTTGGATAGCCATTATAAAAAGTTACAGCCGAAGCAACAATTTGAGTCCCTTGTAAATGAGAAATATCAAATCCAAAAATTGTAGTGGGAATAGTTCGTAAATTAAGGGTATCTTTTAATGCAGTTAAGGTTGTTGTGGTCGGTTTTTTTTGAGGTTTTAGATTTAATCGTTGCAAAGCGTGCTTAGCATTGAGGGTTATGTTTGCTAATAAGTCTTTTTTTAGACCTCGTTCTGGGATAAGAACATCTGGCAATTTTAAGGTTTTGAAGATTGGGGTTAAAACAGTTGCAATTGTATCAGAACAAATGACTTGATTTAGTACAGAAACGGAGTCGTTTGTATAACTAAGAAATGTTTTTTCTATAAATATATCTGCAGTACAGGTAGCTTTTTCATCATAAAATCCATGTTGAGAAATTAGTTTTCCATCAATAAGTTCTTGAACCATAATATAGTAAAATCGATCACATTCAACAAACGTCCAAAGACTATAAGAATGAGCATCATCAAGAGCAACGCGTTGTGATTCAGTTAAATTTTCAATTAATACCAAACGATCTCTAAGATTTGCAGCTTCTTCAAATTTTTGTTCAGCTGCAAGTGCTTTCATTTGTTTGGTTATATGGGTAATAAGTGTTGAATTTCTACCTGTCAGTAACAAATCAAGTTGTTTTATAAGCTCATCATACTGCGGTTTAATTTCTTTTATGACACAAGGCCCAATGCATTTATTAATATCTAATAACAAACATTTTGGCTCTTTTTTTGTTAAAGAGATTGGCTGTTTACAATCTCGAATTGGAAATAACTCATACAATGTTTTTTTTAAAGATCGTGATGATCCTAGGGAAGGAAACGGACCATAGTAGCGTGATCCATCACGTTGTTTGTGGCGTGTAACAATAATGCGAGGAAAAGGTTCGTTCATTGTAACCTTGATATAAGGAAACGTTTTATCATCTTTTAATAAAACATTATATTTAGGTTTATACGTTTTGATTAAATGATTTTCTAAAATAAAAGCTTCTTTTTCTGTGGTTGTTTCGATAATTTCGATACGAGCAATTTGTTTGACCATGAGGCGTGTTTTGATAGAATCAATGGTTTTAGCAAAGTAACTTTTAACACGATTTTTTATATTTTTAGCTTTGCCAATATAAATAATGGTATCGGAATTATCGATCATTTTATAAATACCAGGTTGATTTGGTAATTGTGCTAAGCTATCACGCGTAAAATACATGGAGTAAATAGTTTAATCTAGATGAGATTTACGAGCCATAGTGTAGCCCGAAATTAGTTCTTCTACATAATCTTTTACAGATAAAATAGAGTTAATAGATCCAACGCCTTGCCCCGCGCTCCACAAATCTTTCCATTTTTTAACATCTTTGAGTCGCCAATGTTTCCATGCAAGAACAAGAGGATGAGGCTTTTTGTAACGTGGTGGTGCAACAGAGTCTTTGGCAATGCCGTATTTTTTTAAACAAGGGCCAAGGATATTGATATTAACCCCTGTAAATTCTGGTGTATAAATAATATCCTGAGCTTTAGATGCTAAGATCATCTGCTTATAATCATCGGATGCATTAGCTTCCGTAGTTGCTATAAAACGTGTGCCAATATAGGCTAAATCAGCACCTAGAACTTGGCTGGCTAAGATGTCGTTGCCGTTACTTAAACTCCCCGCCAGTAGTAGTGTTCCATTAAATAATGGACGTATTTCGTTAATAAAAGCAAATGGGTTAAGCATACCTGCATGCCCACCTGCGCCATTGCATACTAAGACCAAGCCATCAACGCCTGATTCAATTGCTTTTTCGGCATGGCGTCGATTAATTACATCATGAAAATGAATGCCTCCATAGTCATGAATTGCTTGAGATATAGCTTTAGGCGCACGCATGCTTGTGATAATAATTGGAACTTTTTCTTCAATGCAGATCTTAAGATCATGATCTAGCCGTTGATTACTATCAAGCGCGACTAAATTTACTGCAAACGGAGCAACACGAGCCTTAGGGTTTGCTAGCTTAAATTCCTCACAGCCTTGCTTGATTTCCTGAATCCAAGAGCGTAACTGTTCTTTAGGCCGAGCATTTAATGTTGGAAATGAGCCCACAATACCAGCGCAACATTGAGCAATAACTAAACGTGGCGTAGAAATGATAAACATCGGTGCGCCAACCACAGGTATAGCTAAATTATTCCTAAGTAGATCGGGTAAAGGCACAGGACTAACTCCTTATTTTTATACCTATAAACTACCCTAAATTAACTGGTTTTAAAACAAAAATAATATTTGTTAGAATACGCTGTCATCAATAGTAACTGACTTTTTTGGTGTATCTTTATCAGCTACATCAACAACGGGATCTTCATCAGCATATGTTTGTGTTTTAGCTTTCGCTGACTCAGATTTTGAAGAATTTAATTTTTTTACCTCAGGAGATTCTGTTTCATCTTTTTCAACAATTACAGTTATAGGTGTACTAATATCTTTGTGAATAACAATATTAAGATCATATGTTCCAATTTCTTTAATTGGAGAAAATCCCTTAATATCATGTTTATCTAGCTGAGTTTCATAATCAATATTTAACTTTGATACAATATCATTCACTGAAATTGATCCGTAAAGCTTCCCTTCATCATGAGATTTAGCTTGAAATGTAATTGTTTTTCCATTAAGTGAAGTATTTACTTGCTCTGCAGCTGCTTTAGTTTCTTCATCATTTTTCTTAGCTTTTTTACCAATAGATGCAATAAG
>Ga0255759_10001360_pt1 | contig 21950 bp, 21 predicted proteins | sample 101ome_20_FD_179959 | JGI IMG/M metagenome (GOLD analysis project Ga0255759, IMG submission 179959) | Coastal salt marsh microbial communities from the Groves Creek Marsh, Skidaway Island, Georgia - 101404AT metaG (version 2) | ecosystem: Environmental > Aquatic > Marine > Intertidal zone >...
TATGCACGTTCTCGAATATTCAATTTGTTTACATAGCTGGCATCACTTAACCGTGCTGTATCCATTTCTAAACCTGTGACATATACAGCCATACGTGGCGCACTAGGTATTTTGTTTTCTGAATTGTCACGTAGGATGTGTCCGACTTGACGAGTAATGTCTCCGTACATTACAGGAATTTCTGTAAGTTTTCCGTCACCATCTTTATAAGAAAAATTACTCATCAATCTTACAATTTGTGTGATGTATCTTCTTATTTGTCCGTCATAAAAATGTTGCATTAGTTATCTGCCTTAGGTCTTAGTGCTTTTGATAGACTCTGTCTTTCTTTAACTTCTTCACCACCAATTTCATCTGTATTTGTGTTATTAATGAATGTACCCTTTTGATGGCTTCTTGTATTTGTGTTTGTAAGAGTCATTCTTGCAGCATCTTCTTGTTTGACCCAACGAGTGCCGTCGTATCTAAATAATCTATTAGGCATAAAATCTGTCCTTAAATAAAAGTCTCCTTCTACACTACCTGTAGGAAAACTTATACCGTGACCAAATACTTCACCGTTTGTTGGTATACCATCTCCTAAAAGATACCCTTGATAACCAGATCTTTCTGGAGTTTGCATAACTCTATCTGCTAATTCGTTTTGAGTACTAGCATCTAATTGGTTTGTATCTGTAGTGACTATTTCAACTTGTCCGTTTTCGTCTGTTTGCAAACTAAAGAAATGATTAGTGTCATAACCAGATTTTGCAGCATCTGCTTCTGCCTGTTTTACAACTGCATCATTTATTTGCATTTCTTTTTCATATGTAGATAGCAAATCTCGTAAAGTATTTCCACCTGGGTTTTCTGCCTCTGCTGGTAAATCAAGTATTTCTTTAAATTCTTGCGAATCAACAATCTGTTTCAATTTAATTCTGTATAAATGTGGATACCAAGTAGGCGAAAATCCCTCTGCAGCTCTGTTTACATCTTCTACAACATAGTATCTTTTCAAAGCCACTGAATAGTCATTAAGTGCATATTCGTCTTTTAGATGAGGCAATTCTATTACATCACCAGCCATAATTTTTCTACCAAGTGTTTTGACACTGCTATTGATATGTATTGTCATAAAAAGTGTATCATTTGATAAGAATAAACCAAACTGACTCATATTGAAGTCAATATCTTGCACATTGTAGATACCGCGCATACTGTAGATATCAGGATCATATTTACGATCTCTGTTTTCCATAAACAACATATCTTGTATGTTAGTTTCTTTTACTGCATCATAACGAGGTTGATCTGCTGTAGCGTCTGCATCATCTGGGTTTTTTGGTCCTAAATACTTGTGTACAAAGATGTCTGTGCCGCCCACAGTGAACATTTCATAGATTCTGTTGTCTATGAATTCATAATCTTTGCCTTTCTCTGGTTTATATAGCGATAGTCTTGGCATACACATATTTAGCGTAAGATAAATACTTGTGGAGAACTTTTCATATGGCCACACTTAAAACAAAGAAACAAGAAGTATTTGACTATGTAAACGCAATGTTAGGCGGAGGAATGGTCGATGTTGAACTAGATCCAGTTCATTATGAAACTGCTTTAGGAAAAGCATTATCAAGATTCAGACAACGTTCTGATAATTCTGTAGAAGAAAGTTATTTCTTTATGCCTACAATAGTTGATCAAAACGAATATACACTACCAAATGAAATTGTAGAAGTTAGAAGAATATTTAGAAGAAGTATAGGATCACGCACAGGTGGTGGAGACGGTGGCACACTATTTGAGCCGTTCAACTTAGCCTATACAAACACATATTTGTTGGCAAGTTCCAATATGGGCGGACTTGCTACATACGATTTCTTTTCCCAATATCAAGAATTAGTAGGTAGAATGTTTGGATCATTTATAGAATTTAAATGGAATACTGCTTCAAAAAAACTTACAATTTTACAACGTTCACGCACTGAAGAAACACTGCTACTTTTATGTTATAACTACAGACCAGATGACCAATTATTAGATGACTATCTTGCAAAGCAATGGATCAAAGACTACACAGTTGCAACTTGCAAATATATGCTAGGTGAAGCAAGATCTAAATTTGCAACAATCGCAGGACCACAAGGTGGCGGACAATTAAATGGTGATGCTCTAAAAGCAGAAGCGCAAGCTGAAATGGAAAAACTTGAACAAGAAGTTAGCACAGCAGTACCAGGCGGTGTAGGCTATGGATTTACCATAGGATAATGGCAGAGTTTAGCCACAAAGAAGCCCATAGGCTTTTTTGGATGGTTAAAGGTCACTTTGGCGCAAGCGAGCAAACTATATTAGAATCAGCACCTGGATACTTTAAGCGTATGTGGAACAATAACGAAGCATATCAGCACGAAGACGGGTTTGAAGAAGCCTACCAAAAAGTACTTGACAAAACAAAATAAAAGTTATATACTATATATTATTTGAAGGATTTCTTATGATTATAGGTATTTGTGGTTTGATAGGTTCAGGAAAAGGCACTGTTGCTGACATCCTTGTTCAAGACTATAATTTTACAAAATTATCATTTGCTGACAGGCTAAAAGACGGTGTAGCTTCTGTGTTTGGTTGGGATAGATCAATGCTAGAAGGCGAAACTGAAACTAGTAGAGCCTGGAGAGAAGAAAAGGATCCTTATTGGTCTGCAGAGTTAGGAAAAGACATTAGTCCAAGACTTATACTGCAACTGTTCGGAACAGAATGTATGCGAAACGGCTTCTATGATGGAATATGGGTAAGTTTAGTTAAGAAGCATATTGTTGACAATCCTAATAAAAATTTTGTTATTCCAGATGTACGTTTTGAAAATGAAGCAAACATGCTTAAAAGCATACATGGAGAAATATGGCGTGTAAGAAGAGGTCCTGATCCTGTATGGTTTAGAATGTATACAGACTTAGGTCAAGAACCTACAGATGTACATAAGTCTGAATGGGCTTGGGCCAATGTAAAATTCAACAAAGTTATAGACAATAATGGTACATTATTACAACTTAGAAGTCAGGTAAAAGGTCACCTTGCTTCCAGCGTACACCTAACTTCTGCATAATTCTTTGACAATTAGCACAAATAGTTTTCAAATTGCTAGGTCGGCAATTTGTTAAATCTCCGTCTATATGAAAGACATTAAATTGTTCATTATGTTTGCTTTTGAAGCCACACTTTTCGCAAAACTGTTTCTTTTCATAACCACTCATTTTCCATTTAGGAATACCGTGTCCTACACCATTGCGTAAACAGGTTTCACATTTTTTCCTATAGAAAACTTTTTTTCCTTTGCGATAATTAATAGCCGCAGGCCGTTGTCCACATACACATAAAGGTCTCATATTGTATTTACCTCACCTTTTTGATCCCTTTTTGAATGTAATTTGCGGTATATTTTTAAAATAATATGCTAAATAATAATAACAAGTTTATGTCCACAATAGGAGAAAAAGAATGGCACTAGTATCACCAGGCGTACAGGTTTCAGTAATAGACGAAAGTTTTTACACCCCAGCTGAACCAGGTACAACACCAATGATTTTTGTTGCAACAGCAACAAACAAGACTAATGCAGCAGGAACAGGTACAGCACCTGGAACTACAGCTGCAAAAGCAGGAACACCATACCTACTAACTTCACAAAGAGATTTAGCAGATACATTTGGTGATCCAATATTTAAAACAGACACTAACAATAATCCAGTGCATGGCGGCGAACTAAACGAATATGGTTTGCAGGCTGCATATTCATACTTAGGTGTAGCGAATAGAGCATGGGTAGTGAGAGCAGATGTTGACCTTGCAGAATTAGAACCTTCTGCTACAGCTCCTGCAGCTCCTCCAACTAACGGAACTTATTGGTTAGACACACAAAATTCTTTATGGGGAATACAAGAATGGAATGGTAAATCTGTGCTTGAAAGCGGTCAAACATTTACAAATAAAGTGCCAGTTGTAATTTATGACACAGCAGAATTAAGCAATACAGGAAGTCTTTCAACTAACGGTTATTCAGGAAACATTCCAGCATCTAGCATAGGTGTTGTAGGTCAGTATGCAGTAGTTGCTGCTGATAGTACACTTATTAGAGTATTTTACAGAAACAGTGCAGGTACTTGGGTGCTTGTTGGAAGCGATGCGTGGACTAAGAGCTGGCCAACTATTAAAGGCGGAGCAAGTAATCCTACATTTAGTATTTCTAATTCAATTTCAATTAACGGTACTAGTGTTTCTATTGCAAGTTCAGATACAGTCACAGACGTTGCGGCTACAATTAACGGACTTTCTATACCAGGTGTGACGGCAGCTGCTGTTGAATCTAAATTAGAAATTTATAGTGACGGAACAGGCAGTGCATCAGAAGACTCAAGCGCAGGCGGAGAAATATTGATAGGCGGTAATGCCACACTACTAACAGAACTAGATATAGATGCTGGTACATATTATCCACCAGCAGTACAGATCAGTAAACACACTAGCATTCCAGAATGGAAAATTGGTGACGATGTTGGTATTCAAGGAAATCCACCTACAGGAATAAGTGCAAGACCTACAGGAAGTGTATGGTTAAAAACAACTACTCCTAATTTAGGTATGTCACTTTCATTGAAAAAATGGAATGACGGCACAGGTTTATGGGAAGCTATTACAGTTCCTGTATATGATGACAATGTAGCAGCAATATATGGATTAGATTCCACAGGAGGTGGTACTAATTTATTAGCAGGTGATGTTTACCTACAATCAAATGTTGCAGGTGATAGTTCTCCTTTAGGAACTTTCAAACTACAAAAAAGATCATCTGCAGGTGCAACTACTATTACAAGTGCTAAAATTACAGCAAGTACATTTAGTAGTTTTGTAGGTGCAAAAAGTTTCACAGTAGAAACTACATCACCAACAATAGCAACTTTTAGACCAGCTAAAACAATTAGTATTACATTTACAGGTGCAGTTGCAGATTCAACTTTACTAGCAGGTGCAATTAACGATGCAAATATCGATCGTGTAAGTGCAAGTGTTGACAGTGCAAACAGAGTTGTTATTACACACAGCACAGGCGGAGATATCAAGTTTGTTGATACTGACACAGTATTAAACACAGCAGGATTTACACCATTTGTTGACGCTACAGAAGGAACACCTAATTTAATTTATGTTCCTGGTACAACTGTAGACACAGATCCAAAACAATTCCAAGCAACACTTTGGTCTCCAATCAACAGCGAAGGTGCAAGATTCTACACTGCAAAAGACACCGAAGTCACAGCTGTCACAGCAGATGGCAGACTTTGGTACAACTCAATTGTTGACGAAGTTGATATACTTGTACACAACGGTAGCGAATTTGTAGGATATGCATATGATGGATCTAGCGGACAAAGTTCTACTAAATCACCATTCTATGACAATGGAACAGATCCAGCAGGACCAATTGTAAGTGCTACTAAACCACTGCTACAAAGCGATGGTACAGCTCTTGCTACAGGCGACCTTTGGATTGACACTTCAGACATTGAAAACTATCCAACAATCTATAAATTCAACAATAACAGAACAGATCTTGCAATAGCTGATAGATGGTTTTTAGTTGACAAAACAGACCAAACTACAGAAGATGGTATATTATTTGCAGATGTTAGATATAATACAGCAGGTAATAATTCAGATACTGCTGGTGATATTGATGATTTACTTTCAAGCGATTTTGTTGACCCTGATTCACCAGATCCAGCACTATATCCAAAAGGTATGCTGTTATGGAACTTACGTAGAAGTGGATTCAATGTTAAGAAATATGTAAAAAATTATATTAACACAGCTCAAAACAACACAAGATACGGTGCAGGAACAGGCGAATCTATGGCAGGATATGATGCAGATAGATGGGTCACTGAAAGTGCTAACCAAGAAGACGGTTCAGGTACTTTTGGACGTAAGGCACAACGTAAAGTTGTTGTACAAGCTCTACAAGCACTAGTTAACTCCAATGAAGAAATTAGAGATGACGAATCAAGATTGTTTAACTTAATGTCATGTCCTGGTTATCCAGAATTGATTGGTGAAATGAAATCTCTAAATTATGACAGAGGTTTAACAGCATTTGTACTTGGAGATAGTCCATTTAGACTAACACCTGATGCAACATCTTTAAATAACTGGGCAACTAACCAAGCACTTGCTCCAGAAGATAACGATGACGGTTTGGTCACATCAGACCCATACCTAGGTGTTTACTATCCAGCAGGATTTACAAGTGATAACTTTGGAAACAATGTTGTTGTTCCATCAAGTCATATGATGATGCGTACTATTGCATTAAGCGATCAAGTATCGTTCCCATGGTTTGCACCAGCAGGTACAAGACGTGGTGGCATTACAAATGCAACATCTACAGGTTATATTAACAGTGAAGGTGAATTTGTTTCTACTGCACTTAATGAAGGTCAAAGAGATACACTGTATGCAAATGCAGTTAACCCAATTACATTTATTACAGGAGCAGGATTAGTTGCATTTGGACAAAAAACAAGACAACTTGCAGCAAGTTCACTAGATAGAATCAACGTAGCAAGACTAGTTATCTACTTACGTAGTCAGCTTAATACACTTGCTAAGCCTTACTTGTTTGAACCAAATGACAAGATTACAAGAGATGAGATTAAACAAGCTGCTGAAAGTTTACTATTAGAACTAGTAGGCCAAAGAGCATTGTATGATTACCTTGTAGTTTGTGATGAATCAAACAATACACCAAACAGAATTGATAGAAATGAACTACACCTAGACATTGCTATTGAACCTGTTAAGGCTGTTGAGTTTATTTACATTCCACTAAGACTTAAAAATACTGGAGAAATAGCAGGACTGTAAGATTGATAAATACTTATAGATTAGGAGCAAATTAAATGGCAATATCAACACTATCAAAAATTACAGTGCCTTTGGCTAGCGGAGATTCTGCAAGCAACCAAGGCCTGTTGATGCCTAAACTACAGTATCGTTTTAGGGTATCATTAGAAAACTTTGGTGTATCAACACCAACAACAGAACTAACAAAACAGGTAATTGATGTAGCTCGTCCAAATGTATCATTTGAAAAAATGACATTAGACATTTACAACTCAAGAGTTTATCTTGCAGGTAAACATACTTGGGAACCAATTACATTAAACTTACGTGAAGACGTTAACAACAATGTACAAAAACTTGTTGGCGAACAACTTCAGAAACAGTTTGACTTCTTTGAACAATCAAGTGCAGCTTCTGGTTTAGATTATAAATTTACAACAAGAATTGAAATACTAGACGGCGGTAATGGTGCAAACACACCAACTGTACTTGAAACATTTGAATTATACGGTTGCTATGTAGAAAGCGCAAACTACAATCAGTTAGCATACTCAAATTCAACAGATCCGGTAAGCATTGCCTTAAACATACAATATGATAATGCTGTACAATCACCACAAGGTACAGGAATTGGAACAGCAATTGGACGTACAGTGAATACTTTAGTCACTGGTGGCGGCGCTTAATAAAAAAAACGTTCCTAATCTTTTAAGGGGGTACATTTTATTGTATCCCCTTTTTTATTTTATACCCACTTAATTATTTGGATAAATATTAGTATGGGAAAACTCACAGGATTTTTAGATAATTTAGCAAGTGGTGCTCTTAGTCCTAAAGGTAATTTAGGAGATTTCAGACACGCTAGTAAAACTTTTGTCAATGATGCATTTAGACTTGCACCCAAGACAAAATTTCTATTTCATTGTTATTTTGAAATAGGAGATGCTGCAGCAAGTGTACTACCTGAATTAAGAGAAAAGCATAAAAGAGAACTAGGTATGCTGGTAAAGACAGCTGATTTACCGAAGTATACAGCACAAGTAGATACTAAGAAAAAATACAATCGTATAAAAAATGTACAGACAAGTATACAGTATCAACCAGTGACCATAACATTCCATGATGACAACCTTGGAATAACAAGTGCTCTTATGGAAGCATACTATAGATACTATTTTGTTGATGGCAACTACGCAGAAACACCAGAAGCATACAAACGTAATTATAGAGGTGTTCAAGACAACACTTATCTTTCTAAAGACTTCAACAAATATAGGTATGGTTTAGATAACAATCAGAGTGATCCTTTTTTCAAAAGTATTAAAATAAGTCAACTTACAAGGAAGACATTTACAACATTTACACTTGTTAATCCTATGATAACAGACTGGTCACATGATAGGGTAGATGCAAGTGACGGTGGTGGTATGAGTGAAAACAATATTACCATAGCGTATGAAAGTGTATGGTATGACAGAGGTCCAATAGGAGTTGATGCTCCGCTGGGATTTGGAGATTCTGCACATTACGATACAACTCCAAGTCCTGGAAGTTTACTAGGAGGAGGTGCTCTTGGTTTAGGTGGAGCAGTCAGCACAGGAATTACTTTGTACGACTATATCACAGGCGATGGTGGATTCAACAGTCCTTTAGAAGCTGGAATAGCCGCAGCTAACTTAATTGGAAATGTAAGAGGACTAAGTTCAGAAGGATTGAGATCAGAAGGGTTCAGTTTGCTAAAAGGAGCAATTGGTGCAGCTGCAGGAACAGATGTCAGTGGTGTATCAAATATTGCATTTCCTAAAAGTGGAGGTCTTGGCGGCGCTAAGGATTTAGTTTTAGGAGCGGCAGCAGTAGCAGGACTTTCAGCTGTAGCCAGTGCGGCCAACAATAGTGATGCGGCTGCTGAAAGTGCGGCAAGAGTAGCAAATAATAAAAATTATCAAAACAACGGAGGCACTGGAGGAGTAAATGGCAATACTGCAAATTACAATAGTCTTCCGGATGGACAAAAACAAGCACTTAAAGGATCAGTCACATGACAAGTTTACCTAAGCAACCTGCAACATCAGAAGGACAAACTACAGAATTTTTTGACAAATACTATACAAAAAAATTAAGTTTTCCTAGCAATGAAGTTGATGCTGTGATTGGTTTTTTTAAGAAGCGTGGATTCGACGAAGTATCTGCTATCAGCACAGGTACAGTAATTTTACAACAAGCAAAATTAGATGGTGTCAAAGTTTTTGAACTATTAGACACATTGAAAGGTTTTGACGAAGTGCAATTAAGTGCAGTAGTCACAGAAATTCTAAATTACAATAGAGATTCAACATCTAGTTTGGGAATCAAACGCACTGAAAGTGTTGATAAATTAGAAAAACGCAATATAGTGATCTAGTAAGATGGCTCGCTTTGCTCAAGGTAAATTCAATCTAAAAAATCCAGACAAATATGTAGGAAGAAAAACACCTACGTATAGAAGTAGTTGGGAATTTGCTTTTATGAGATTTTGTGATGAACACCCTAATGTTGCACAATGGGCTAGTGAAGCAATACGCATACCATATAGAAATCCATTGACAGGAAAACACACAATTTATGTGCCTGATTTCTTTATAGCATATGCAGACAAAAACGGAAAAAGTAGAGTTGAATTAATAGAAGTAAAACCTGCTAATCAAACTATACGTGAAAAAGTAGGAAGAAGTAGAGCAAATCAAGCTGCATATATTTTAAATCAAGCAAAATGGACCGCTGCAAATGCCTATTGTAAGCAACAGGGTATGTTTTTTAGGGTCGTAAACGAAACAGATATTTTCCATCAGGGCTCTCGTTAATATAAATATATTAGCAGTTAATGGTGATCAAATGACTAAAAAATTAGAAGAATTATTAAACATGCCTGATTCTAAGGAAATTATCGAAGAATCTAGGAATTCAGAAAAAGCGAAAAATGCTATTATAGAGCAAGAAGAAACTTCTAGAAGCATTCATGAATTGGATAAAATTACTGCCGCACTACCTCAAGTTAAGGGTTTGGGAGAAATGGCAGATAATGAGTTGAATGAAGTATCTGATAAAAGCATGCAAGCATATGAAGATTTAATGGATCTAGGTATGAATGTTGAAAGCCGTTATAGTGGTAGGATTTTTGAAGTTGCAGGCAACATGCTTAAAACTAATTTAGACGCTAAGGTAGCAAAATTAGACAAAAAATTAAAGATGGTTGAGCTCCAACTCAAAAAAGAAAAACAAGATAAAGATGGTTCTGTAGACGGTGATGTAGTTCAAGGAGAAGGCTACGTAGTCACTGACCGTAATAGTTTGCTAGAAAAACTTAAGAATCTTGATAAATAATACATAATAGGATCGTACAATGAAAAACTTTGCAGAATACATTTTAGAATCAAAAAAAACTTACAAATTTATTGTAAGAGTAGCTGGCGACTTGCCAGAATCTTTTAATGATAGGTTAGAAGCAGCAATGACAAAATATGATATTGTTAATATTTCGTCTGCTAATAAAACACCTATTACAGAAAAACCTTTAGATTTTCCACAACTAAGCAACTGCGAAGTTCATCATTTTGATGTAGAAGTAAATTATCCTGTGACTGCATTTGTACTAGAGCAATATCTTGTAAATGAAACAGGAGTAGGACACAGCCACATTATTGTACGCGGCGAAGGAGATCCTGTTGAAGAGTATCAAGAAAAAGCTGGCGAAGAAAAACCATACGAATCACTACTAAACACAGAAGAACTAGGCGGTGAAGATGGACAAAAATATGCTGGCGGAGATAGAGTAATGGACTTGTTAAAAGAATTAGAAGTTGCTCGTAAAGAAAGAGATATAGACCCTGTTGAAGGTGTTAAGCCAGGAGAATCTAAAGATATCAGTAATGAACAAAACACCAAGAGCCCGATAGGAAGTTAACATGAATGATATGAGATCCATTATAGAACTGCTAGAAAAGAAAGCCTACAAAGTAAAGAGCGATGGAAGCGGTATTGACAATTTTAGTGTAAACAGAAACGATCCTAAAATACAAATCAAACGGTTGTCAAATGGTGAAGTTTATGACCTACACTATAAAGATGAAAAGCAATTAGAAAAAGGTTTAGCAAACGAAAAAGGTTTTGAACGTTTCGATGCAGACAATGTAGAAGGTAATTTATCTCTACCAAAGAACGAAAAATTAGCCGCTATAGTTAAAAAGTATGCCAAACCTGGTATGACCAAAGAAGATCTAATCGCGGCTGAAAATGAAGCAGGAAGCAGAAGCAACACACGTATAGTACTAGCACACATTGCCAAATCTTTAGGATTAGAGGGTGTGTATAATCAAAAAGGTAGTTTCATTTACATGAAAAACGGTGAACCAGCAAGTGCTGCAGGCGGAAACTTAGACCAAGCCAAGGATGTTGCTGAGAAGGGACTACTACCTGACAAAGTTGCTGATAAGATTCAAAAGGTAGCTGATAAAAACAAAGAGCGTGATCCTGAAAAAGCAAAAAAATTCCAAGATGTAATTGATGTTGCAGGTACAGCAACAGGCGGTGATGACGGCAGTGATCAAGATGACGGTGCGGGCGAAGATCCTGTTGCAGATAAAGATGATGCAGGTGGAAGTGATATCGCCGCAAAAATTAAAGCAGCACAAGAATTATTAGCTAAAGCAACAGCTCAAGCTACAGAAGAAAGTAGAACATTAGGCTATGCAGATCAACTGCTTAGACAACTCAACGAGCAACTAAGCGGAAGAGAAGCTCAAGAACTTGCATCAATTATGCAGGAACTAGAAGCAGCATTACCTGATCTTACAGATGATTCACAAAAGCAACAAATTGAAGCACTCATGAGACAGTACAAAGAATTCCAAGATGGCGGAAGTGCTGTTGATGATGCAGATTCAAAGGATAGTGGAACAGGCCAAATTGATACTGACAGTGACAGTGCTATGGCAGCGGCAAAAGAAGACCCAGAAAGTTGGATTGAAAACGAACTGCCCAAAGAACTTGAAGCAGCACAAGCTAAAGGTTTGATGAAAGCTACCAACAGAGGTAAAAAGAAATCTGCTTCGGCTGCAGCTGTGCAAACAATTCTTATGAGAATAGGAACTGGCAACAACAATGCAGAACTTAAAAAAATTAAAGCAGACGGATTTTATGGACCAGCAACTATTGCAGGAGTAAAACGTGCTCAAGAACTTGCTGGAATAAAAGTTGATGGTGATGTAGGAGCAAACTCTGCACGTGAATTACTTGCATATTCAAAAGATCCACAAAAAGGCATTGATGATTCAATTAAAACAGATTTTGCAAGAATAAAAGAATTAGTTGACAAACACAATGCTGCTCCAGAACCAATTAATACTAGTATAGACTTTAGTATGAAATCAATGCTAGAAACATTATCACGCTTAGATGAAGCACTTGATGATGCTGAAATGAAAGAATTAAAAGCATTAATAGACAAACATAGACCTAGAATGGACGATCCTGAAGCAGGACAACAATACAGTCAAGAATATCGTGACTTGTTTAAAACTGCTGATGAAATTACTCAAGCTCCTGCAGCTGACAAGGACGAAAAAGAAATAGACCCTCCAGCAAAATGGGAAGGAAATCCAGATACATTTGCTCAAGCTATATTTGATGCAGGTGAAGGAAAAATGCTTGGCACAGACGAAGATGCTATTTCTGACACATTAGGAAAATTACCTAACAAACAAGCATATGATGCAGTTGAAAAAGCATTTGCTACTTTAAGTAAATTTAACACTTTGGTTCAGTCTTTTGAAGATGAAATGAATCTAAGAGATAGACAGCAATATGTATTTCCACACTTTAGAAGACTTGGTATTGAACACAGCTATGGTACCATTCCTGGTAGAGATGACGCTCAGAAAACAGCCAATGTCAAAGCAATTAACGACAAAGGTGGTTGGGCGAAACAAGGTTCTTATGACAAGGACGGCAAATGGATAGCAGGTGCAGATGCTCCTAAAGACAGTGGTGGCGGCGCAAGCGGTTATGAGTATGTAGGCGGCCCAGATAGAAATGGTGTTGCACCTCAGGCTGAACAGGATAAAAATCCCGACTATATTATTGCTTACTGGGAAGGTAAAAAATATTATATTCTACCAACTCCAACAGCAGATGGACAATACAAAGGTTCAACAAGAGCAGGCGGACAAGATGCTACAGTACAAGAACTAGCACCAGCTGTTAAAGTAGAAGTTGAGAGAAGAGAAAAAGCAGGAATAAAAAGCAATGCTAAAACAGGTGCTGATCCATTGAATCTTGCTAATCCTAAAAATGCAGAAACTCCTGTAGGAAACGATACTGCATCAACACCAACTGGCACAACTAAGCCGGGAACTAAAAGTGCTGGAACTAATAACAATATGGCAATAGCAAGTAAGGACTATTCTATGAAAAAACCAATTAACGAAGCTGCATCAATGAACATATCAATGAGCGGCGACAACGCAGGAGAAGTTAGTGAACTTCTTAAAATATTAAAAAATGCTGGTATGCCAGATGCAGCACCAGTAGGAGCAGTTGACATGCCTATGGATATGCCAGTTCCGATCAAACACGATCATGAAGGACCAGAAATGGATTCACCATGTGGCAGTGGAGACAGTTGGGACAATTCACCTGATGAAACTAAAGGTGAACTAAGCGACATTATCAAATTATCCGGAGGCCCAAACTCAAATAAAGCACCAGGTGATATTAGAGTAAAAGATCCTAGACAAAACGAAGAAGAAGTTGATGAAGACGGTTGGGATAACTCACCAGATGAAGAATACAAAGACGATGACTACATGTATCAATCAGGTGGTATCCACAAAAAGAAAAAAGCCTATGCTAAAGCACAAGACGGTGACAATGCAATGGCAGTAGAGTCTATAAAAAGCCAACTTTATAAAGCATTAGAAGATAAACTTCAAAACAAATAAATCAATAGCGTCGAAAGGCGCTATTTTTTTTACTAAGTATTATCATGCAAGTAAAAAACATGATAGATCATGGTGGTATATACATTGACCACAGTTTTTTAGATCAAGACACCTTTATAAATTTAGACGAAAAATTTTACTCATATAAGTTTGAAGCAACTTATCAACCAAGCGGCATTGATTATGGTAATAGACTTCAAGCATATCCTACTTACGAAACTGATTTTTTATCAACAATTGATAAAGATTTAGATACACTTATAAAAACCAAAGTAGAATCAATAGTAGGATTTCAAGCACACAACTGGCATGCTAGTTTGAGATATATCGTATCTGATGAAATAAAACAAAGTAAGCAGTATGCAAGATATGGAATGAAACATGCTGATGCTACCAACTATGCTGGTGTAATATATTTTGAACAAGCAGTAGATGGCGGAACTGCATTTTTTAGAACACCATTAGATATAGTTCCTGATATGGAGATTGGTGCTTTACCAAATCGATGTATTATATATAGAGGTGATATAAATCATGCACCGGCACATGATTTTACATACAAAAAAAGAAAGTGTTTAATATTCTTCTTTAACCAAGGATAAGTACTAGTATGAGCAAAAGTTTAGATGGTGTTTTAACAAAAAAGGCAAATCAAAGAGAAACATTCTCTGAAGATCAAGTTAATGATTTAATGCAGTGTATGAATCCTGACACAGGCTATTTGTATTTTGCAGAAAAGTTTGCTTATATTCAACACCCTGTAAAAGGTAAATTGCTATTTGATCCTTACGATTACCAAGAACGCTTACTTAAGAGTTATCACAACTACAGATTTAATATCAATATGTTGCCGAGACAAACAGGTAAGACTACTTGTGCTGCAATTTATTTGTTGTGGTATGCAATGTTTAATCCTGACCAAACTGTGCTAATTGCTGCACACAAATATACAGGTGCTCAAGAAATTATGCAACGTGTAAGATATGCATATGAACTGTGTCCAGACCATATAAGAGCTGGTGTTGTAAACTACAATAAAGGATCTATGGAATTTGAAAATGGTTCACGTATTGTTAGTGCAACTACAACAGGCAATACAGGACGTGGTATGTCCATATCATTACTATACTGTGACGAGTTTGCATTTGTTAGTCCTACCATAGCAGATGAATTTTGGACTTCAATATCTCCTACACTAGCAACAGGTGGTCGTGCTATTATTACTTCAACGCCTAACTCAGATGAAGATACGTTTGCTGTTATATGGAAAGAAGCAGAAAAGAAATTTGATGAGCATGGCAATGAACAAGACTTAGGTGTAAATGGATTTCATTCATTCACCTGCCATTGGAGCGAACATCCAGACAGAGATGAAAAATGGAAAGATGAAGAACTAGGTAGAATAGGTGAAGAGCGATTCCGTCGTGAATATGAATGTGAATTCTTAGTGTTTGATGAAACCTTAATAAGTGCTATAAAACTAGCTACACTTGAACAAAGTGAAGTGCTTATGAACATGGGTCAAACACGTTGGTACGAAAAATTACAAAAAGACAAAACTTATATTATTGCGCTTGATCCTAGTATGGGTACAGGTGGTGACTATGCAGCTATACAAGTATTTGAACTTCCTACATACAAACAAGTTGCAGAATGGAGGCATAATACTACTCCTATTACAGGACAGATACGTATACTTGCTGACATTTGTAATCACATTGCAAACGAAACAGACAACCCACAAGGCATATACTGGAGCGTAGAGAACAATTCGATCGGAGAAGCAGCACTTATTGTTATAAATGACTTCGGCGAAGAAAATATACCAGGACTGTTTGTGTCAGAACCAATGCGAAAAGGACATGTTCGTAAGTTCCGCAAAGGATTTAATACCACTCACTCGACAAAAATAAGTGCATGTAGTAGATTAAAAACAATGATAGAAAACGATAAAATGAAAGTAAGCAGTGGTACCTTAATTAGTGAACTGAAAGGCTTTGTAGCAACTGGAAGCACTTACAAAGCAAAAGTAGGTGAGACTGATGATCTTATTAGTGCTACACTATTAGTAATAAGAATAATGAGTGTGCTAAGAGATTGGGATCCTAGAGTGTACAATACTTTTAAAAGCATGGAATCTGAAGAAGATTATGAACCGCCAATGCCTATCTTCATATCTACTAACTATTGATAAATACTAATATGAAAAACCTTAATAAAATAAGTGAAGAACTATTCAACAAGATAAGAGGACGTTTTCCTAGTGTCACTATTGGAGACGAGAAAGGCGTAGTCACTAATGTACCAAATGAAGCAAGATTTTTCGATTTTGACTTCAAAGAAGGTTCAAAAAATCTAGGCAAAGTAAGTATATCAATAGACGAAAATTCACTAAATATCATGTATAGTAATAATTTTATTGAAGGTCAAGACTCTTTTACCAAAGAAAAATGGTACGGGTTTTTAAAAGAATTAAGATATTTTGCTAAGAAAAGATTATTAAACTTTGATACTAGAAATATAACAAAGTCTAATTTGAACCGCAGAGATTACAAGTTTTTAGCAAATCAATCTGGAGAACAAAATATGAGCGAGTCAAAAATGTACGGAACGAGTAAAACAAGTTATCAGGATATAGGCACAGCACGGCTAGCACTAAGACATAATAAACCTGTTAACCAAGAATTAGCTGCAGGAAGAACACAGCACGTAGAGTCAATCTACATTGAAAGTGCAGACGGTGAAAGATTTAAATATCCATACAAACATATAAATGGTGCTAGAGCAATGGCTCGTCACGTAAGCGAAGGCGGTAATGCTTATGATGATTTTGGTAAACATATTGTTTCACTTTCAGAAGAACTTTCTAAATTGCGTAAATTTAAAAATTACATGAGTCGCTCTAATGTAATGGCAGAAAGTTTGAAAGGGTACATGGATGTTGTGTATGAAAGAATTGACACAGTAAAAAAGACTGTAGAACAATTACAAAGACCTGCATTTTACAAAGAAGCATTTGAAAATTACGAAGCAAAAGTACTTGAAGAAGTACCTGAAGACGTTGCAAGCAACTGGATTGATCAGTTAACAATTCGTCAATTTAATGAAGAATTAAAAGATGTATTTCCTTACATCTATAAGTTAGTAAACGAAAAGACCAAAGCACAAGAACTTGGTCCAGAGGACTTTATTGACGAAGGAATGAAAACACTTAAATGTAAAGACTGCGGAGACACTCTAGGTAATCCGACTACTGACTGCCCACATGACAGTCAAGACCCAAAAGGTGAAAATTGGATTATGATTGATGCTGATAACGACGGCGATATGGATTTGGCTGTGAGTAATGAAACAATGCCAGATGATTTTTCTGCGTTTGAAGATTGGGCAGACGATGTAGTTGAAACTGGATTAGAAGATGCACCAGTTGATGAACGTATGTTAAAAGCTGGCGGATTATGTCCGAGTTGTAAAGGCTCTGGCATGGATGAGAGAAGTAAAAAGAAATGTTCTGAATGTATGGGCACAGGCAAACTTCCAGGCGTTGGTGAAGATTCTAAAGTTAAAGAAATGCATGACGATCCAGAATACAAGGGTTGGTTAAAAATTTACACAAAGAGTCCTGATGCAGCAGAAACACATCCAAAACATGCAGAATTTTTAAAATACTATCAGTCACAAGAAAAAGAAGGCAACAAATTTACAATGGCACTTCAGAAAGCCAAAGACGATGATGAAGATGAAATGGAAGTAGACGGCAAAAAGATTCCAGTCACTGAGTTTGTTCTTTCACTATTTGATAGAGAAACAGGCCAGTTTCCAAAAGGCGAAACAGCAGTACTTACAGCAGTTGAAAAAGATTACGGTGAAGAATACATAAACGGTGCAAAAGACTTTATTGAAGCAATCAAGCACAAGTTTGAAGATTTTCAAATGAGACAAGAAGCAAGTGCAGAGCACGATGCAGAAATGGCTCAAATGAGAGAATTAGCTGGTTTAACTAACTAATTCAAAAAATTAGCAGAAAAAGGTTGACTTCTGCTAAGTATTATTGTATAGTACATAATGTGCTATATAATATTAAGGCACAATGCAATAGGCAATATATAAGGAGGCAAAACTATGGCATCATTAGCTGAAATTAGAGCAAAACTAAAAGAGCAAGAATCACGCACAAGCGGTGGTTCACAAAGCGGCGGCGACAACGCAATTTTCCCATTTTGGAATATGAAAGAAGGCGAGACAAGTGTTCTGCGCTTTTTACCTGATGGCGATGAGTCAAACACTTTCTTTTGGAAAGAACGTTTGATGATTAAACTTCCATTTGCAGGAATTAAAGGTGAAACTGATTCACGTCCTGTACAGGTACAAATTCCATGTATGGAAATGTATGGTGAAACATGCGATATCTTGAATGAGGTACGCGGTTGGTTTAAAGATCCAAGTCTTGAAGATATGGGTCGTAAGTATTGGAAAAAGCGTTCATACGTATTCCAAGGCTTTGTAGCTGACACACCACTACAAGAAGATAGAACTCCGGAAAATCCAATCCGTAGATTTATCATTGGTCCACAAATTTTCCAAATTATCAAAGCGGCATTAATGGATCCAGACATGGAAGAACTGCCAACAGATTACACTGCTGGTGTAGACTTCCGTCTTGCAAAGACAACCAAAGGTGGTTATGCAGACTACTCAACATCAAACTGGGCTCGTAGAGAGCGTCCACTTGGTGATGCAGAGATGCAAGCAGTAAACACACATGGTTTGTTTAACTTGGGAGACTTCCTACCTAAGAAACCTACTGATGTAGAAATTAAGGTAATGAAGGAAATGTTTGAAGCATCTGTTGATGGCGAGGCTTATGATGCTGATCGTTTTGGTCAGTATTTCCGTCCAGCGGGCATGGCAGCACGTACAGGTGATCCAAATGTATCATCTTCAAACGGTACTGCAACTTCAAGAACTGAACAGTCTAAAGCAGACACTCCAGCACCAGCAGCTGAGACTGCTCCTGTTGCTGAAGCGACTCCTGCGCCTAAGGCTGAAGAGTCTAAGCCAGCAGAATCAGAGAATAACGCACAAGATATTCTTGCAATGATTCGTTCAAGACAAAACAATTAATAGCACATTGGGGGGAGAAATCCCCCCACAATTTGATAAGGAGATATAATGGCTAAATCGTTTGATCCGAGCAAATTTCGGACACAATTAACTAAATCTATTTCAGGTATGAGTGCAGGATTTAACGATCCTACTGATTGGATTAGTACAGGAAACTATGCACTCAACTATCTTATCTCAGGAGACTTTAACAAAGGTGTTCCTATGGGTAAGGTGACTGTATTCGCAGGCGAAAGCGGTGCAGGCAAATCTTATATTTGTGCAGGTAATATTGTAAAGGCTGCACAAGAACAAGGCATCTTTGTTGTGCTTATTGACTCAGAGAACGCACTTGACGAAAGTTGGCTACATGCACTTGATGTAGATACTTCAGAAGATAAACTACTTAAACTAAACATGTCAATGATCGATGATGTTGCAAAAACTATTTCAACATTTATGGCAGACTACAAAGCAATGGATGAAGAAGATCGTCCTAAGGTGCTGTTTGTTATTGATAGTTTAGGTATGTTGCTAACACCTACAGATGTTGATCAGTTTAATAAAGGTGATATGAAAGGTGATATGGGTCGTAAGCCTAAAGCATTGACTTCACTAGTTCGTAATACAGTTAACATGATTGGTTCACACAATGTAGGACTTGTATGTACTAACCACACATATGCATCGCAAGATATGTTTGATCCAGATGATAAAATCTCAGGCGGTCAAGGCTTTATCTATGCGTCCTCTATTGTAGTTGCAATGAAGAAATTGAAACTAAAAGAAGATGAAGATGGAAACAAAATCAGCGAAGTACGTGGTATTAGAGCAGGTTGTAAGGTTATGAAAACACGTTATGCAAAACCGTTTGAAGGTGTGCAAGTAAAGATTCCTTACGAAACTGGTATGAATCCGTACAGTGGCCTTGTTGACCTTTTTGAAAAGAAAGGTGTTTTAGTTAAAGACGGAAACAGACTAAAATATATTGATTCAAAAGGCGAAGAACACAAAGAATATCGTAAGAATTGGACAGGTGAAATACTCGATATGGTAATGTCAGATCATGTTAATGTTGCCGATGAAAAGGTAAATATCCAGGATGAGACAAACCAAACTATCGAGGAGCCTGTAAATGGATGAATCGCAAATTGTTGATATTTGGACAGTTTTTAAAGACAGTGTTGACAAGAAAAACATTGAAGTTGTTGCAGAACGTTATGTTGATGTGTGTGCAGATTATGGCGCAGATGATGAACATTTTAAAAACGCACTTGGCAACTGCAATGATCTTGACAATGCAATTAACTACTATCTGGATTTGGACAACGAGTCATTTGACGACGAAGATGAGGAGTGGTAATGGGTTGGTATAGTGAAATATCGAGAGATGTTTCTAAGATTCCTGATGCCATTGCTCACTTCGAAGCAGAACTTTCTAATGCTCGAATAGAAGTAAAACTTAAAGGCAATGTTGAAAGAGCAGCGGCAGAAATGCCGGGCATTGTTGAACAACGGTTTAATCAATTGCAAGAGATTGAAGCCATTCTAAACTATCTCAATATAGAACTGCGTAGATTGCGTAGTTCTTATTTCAAAAAATATCTTGAAAATTATCAACGAGCTCTGTCTAGCCGTGACGTAGAAAAATACGTTGACGGCGAGGCAGACGTTGTTGACTATGAAAAGATTATTAATGAATTTGCATTACTGCGTAATAAATGGTTAGGAGTCTTAAAGGCTCTTGATCAGAAGCAATGGCAGATAACTAATGTAGTAAAGTTGAGAGTAGCAGGAATGGAAGATGCCACGTTATAACATACTAGTAGGTTGTGATCAAAATTATTATGATGAATGGGCAAAAAATTTATTAGTAAGTATAAGACACTATGCCCCTTGGGTAAACTTACACGCTCATATTGTAAATCCTACCCATATTGATAAAGTAGACGGTGTAAACTACACCACAGAATCTAAAGAATTTCAAAACGAAAAACAACGCATAGGATATTTACAATCTGTCCGTTTTTTAAAGGTTGCAGAAAAATTTACAGATAAAGATTTAGTTATGACACTAGATGTTGATACAATCTGTACTAGAAAATTTACTAAACAACAGTTTGAAGAAGCAACAAGTAAAATTACTTGCCTTAGACACCTTAAAGACAAAAGATGGTTAGCAGGATTAGTCACATACGGAGAAAAAGGCTTTAGGCAGGAGTTTGCTAAAAGATTATTAGACAAGCCTTTTGAAGATTGGGCACCATTCCATGATCAAAATGTTTTAGATGAGCTGAGTAAAAAGTATAACTTTTTTGAACAGCCTCCTAGGTTATTTTGGATGAGCATTGGAAAGAATGGAAACCAAAGTGTATTTCTTACTCTTAAAGGCAATCAAAAAAATAAAGATAAGTATTTAGATACATTTAGAAAGTTTATTAGGTAAACATGTCAAAAGAACATTTAGGTGGACACAACGGAATTACACATTTAGACGAAGGTGCATTGCTTTGGTTTAAGGAATTAGGTTTTAAATCATATCTTGATGTTGGATGTGGTCCAGGTGGTATGGTGTTGCATGCGAAAAAGTTAGGATTTGAATCATTAGGTGTCGACGGGGATAGTTCCCTTAAACGTGGCAAAAAGAACCAATCTAACTTTATATTACACGACTATAGTGAAGGTCCTCTACAACTACAATCAACTTTTGATGTATGTTGGAGTGTAGAATTTGTTGAACATGTTTATGAAGAGTTTGTTCCCAACTATGTTCAAACTATGCAGTGTGCTAAAAATCTAGTGATGTCTCATGCACCGAAAGGTGCTCCAGGATATCATCATGTGAATTGTCAAGATTCTCCATATTGGATTGCTAAAATGAAAGAGTTTGGTTTTGAATATGATGCAGACATGACAAAAAAATTAAGATCTATATCTACTATGGGGAAAAAGAAAAAACATAGATTTATAGAAAAGACTGGACTGTTTTTTATTAAT
>Ga0255759_10001371_pt1 | contig 21842 bp, 17 predicted proteins | sample 101ome_20_FD_179959 | JGI IMG/M metagenome (GOLD analysis project Ga0255759, IMG submission 179959) | Coastal salt marsh microbial communities from the Groves Creek Marsh, Skidaway Island, Georgia - 101404AT metaG (version 2) | ecosystem: Environmental > Aquatic > Marine > Intertidal zone >...
CTATTTTTGTCCTTAACCGTGCTATACGCATCTTTGTGTTCATACGCAATGGTATCCCCCGCCCACCACAGCAAATCCGTCGAATAATAGTGCAGGGTGGGCGATACATAGCGCATATAACCCACAATATGATCCCCATTGCGCAACCGAAACAACGAGTACGCTTGTGTATCCAGCATCCGGCTACGCCGCCTCCATTTTAAAAAATGAATCCGGATTTGCCATAATGTGCTTCAGAAAGGCAACCGGTCGGGCCAAGTCCGCCCCATCCACGTACCGGTGATCCAATGTGGCATTAATCACCACGGTAAACCGGCCATCGGGTCGACGCTCGGGCTTTCCTACCGCAACGATACACGCATTACGCGCCGTGGGATACAACGGAATATACGCATCGGATAATCCCAACGACCCCAATGACGTGAGAATGAACGATCCAAACGGATCCACCGGATACCCGGGCACTGGCACGCGCAGTGTATTGGTCACAAAATCCAACAGTCGCACCGTCGGTCGCATCATAAACGATGGAACAACCTGAAGCCGGCGATACGTTTGTCGCATCAGCGTGTTGGGATTTTGCTTCAAATCCGCAACCGCAGCATGCACCGTTTGGGATAAGTCCGCCAGGTGCATCGACGCAATATCACGGATGCTCACCCCCGATAATTCATAGCCATACGCCATCGACAAATGTGTGGTTAAAAATGCATCCACTTGGTTGCGCTGCACCAAGCGACCACAATGCAACCGCCGGTTTAAGTTGGGGTATCGGTCCATCACACGCGCTAACGCCCACGTCATAACATGATTGACCGTAATACTCTGCGCATTGTGACGAGCCAAATAAGCTTTAACCGCTGTGTAGTCCAACTCTAAACGGGCGTAAATGGCCGGTTGATTGGGCGCCGACCATGTATGAATGGCTAATTTTCGAAAGGCACTTAGCGATGGCATGCCGCCCCACATAAAAAATACAGCAGCTGTGTAGCATTGATAATCCCTGTGCTTGTTGCAGCACCGGCCGCTTCCACACAATCAAAGCCAATAATCTGTCGCCCAGACGCCACCACCTGTTGAATTAAATACGTCACGTGCGGGTAGTGAAGCCCACCCGGAACTGGGGTCCCCGTATCGGGCACAAACCCCGGCTCTAAGCCGTCCACATCCACGGTAATATACACCTGCTCCGGCAACGGATCCACCATGCGCTGACACAGCGATTGCCACGACTGCCCCTCGAATAATGCCGTTTGCAAATCCCAATCAAACCAGGTATGAAACCCCTGATCATTCGCAAATGCCACTTCATCCAAACAATAATCCCGAATCCCCACTTGAACAACCGTATCCACGGCCGATACGCCCGCACATCGCCGCATGACGCTGGCATGAGAATGCTGCAAACCTTGATAGGCATCCCGGCAGTCCATATGGGCATCCACTTGCAAAATCCCAAACTGAGTGCGATGCTGGGCAATCCCAGCCACAACTCCGGCAGTAATGCTGTGCTCCCCACCCACAACCCCCATGCACGTTGTGTAGTTCGCCGATACGGTGTTCGCAATGGCGGCATGCACCGCTTCACACGCTGCATTTAAATCATCCGCTGCAGGCGAGTTATCCAACCCATGCCACTCGGTCATATACGCACGCGCCGCTGGCGCATACATGCGTTGATACGTTGTCACCCGCTCGGGAGTCGGGATTGACTGAATCCCACGATCCACCACCGCCGTGCCAAACCAGGGATGGTGCACATCCACTTGATGCGACACCGCAAGCATATGCAGGGGTGCTTCGGCCGTTCCCGCTCGAAAGCTGGTGGTTAAATCCCAGCCAAGTGCCAAGATTGGCAGGGGATGGGCGGAACATTTGGGTAAATCAAACCAGGTTAAATTTGGGGTTACACTCATAAGTATGTATAATACCATGTTTAAAATTATTCGTATGGAGGTATTGATATACCCATGTGGTCTAGAAGCTGCTGACAACCCAGCTTCTAATGGGGAGCCACATGGCTGAGCTATTCGTAGCTCAGCCCCCTATCAGCTGGCGTAAAACGTTTGGATGGACTGAACATCAAAGGATGACTGAGCGTCCACAACCGCTTGAACCAGCATAGCAAACCCTTCAATAGTGGATATAAAGGGAATCTGATGCTCCAAAACGGCTCGGCGCAAAATACGCTCATCCTCCACATGGTGATGCGCACTGGTATTGACCACCCAGTCAACCCGCTCATGCTCAACCAACGTCAAGGACGAGGTATCGTTTTGATCGGCAATTTTATGCACACACTCACTCGCAATCCCATGCGTATTTAAATAATCATGCGTGCCTTGTGTTGCATAAATACGCACACCCAACTGCACCAGTTGGTTCACGTACGGCAATATAAATGGCTTATCCCGATCATTCACCGTAACAAACACCGCTTTAGGCGTTGGATTTTCCAACGATAGCGTACTTTGACGCGTCGCGACCTGCGCTTTTAAAAACGCCTGCGATACCGTTTTATCAATACCCATCACCTCTCCGGTTGACTTCATTTCTGGGCTGAGCAAGGTATCGGTATCTGAAAACTTGTTAAACGGAAACACCGCTTCTTTGACCGTATAATAACTCGGAATCACTTCAGACAATCCCATCGACTGAATCGTTTCTCCCAACATCACCCGCGTGGCATACTTGACCCAAGGGACCCCAGCCGCTTTGGCAATAAAGGGTACCGTGCGAGACGCCCGAGGGTTCACTTCCAATACATAAAGCTGGTCATCTTTAATGGCAAATTGGACATTCATTAAGCCCACAACACGCAACGCTTTTGCCAAGGCAATAGCCGCTGCCCGCATGGTGTCTTGCATCGCTTCGGATATTGAAAACGGTGGAAATACACAGGTTGAGTCTCCAGAATGCACCCCCGCTGGTTCAACATGCTGCAAAATACCAATCACAATAGCATCCGTGCCATCCCCAATACAGTCAACATCTGCCTCAATCGAGCGATCCAAATATTGGTCAATGAGCACCGGTTTATCCCGCATGGGCCCAGCCATATAGTGGCGCATATACTCAATCAAATCCGATTCGGTATAAATTACCCGCATTGAGGTTCCCCCAATCACGTAAGACGGACGAACTAAAACTGGATACTGAACCGATTCAGCCGCTGCAATCGCTGCCTCCAACGACGACGCCATAGCACTGTTGGGTTGTTTTAACCCACACTGGTCCAAAAGCTGCTTGGTTCGTTCACGATCTTCACACCAGTCAATGCTATCCGGCGATGTGCCCAAAATAGGGATGCCCGCCGCATGCAATTCCGATACCAAGTTTAATGGGGTTTGCCCACCCAATTGAACAATGACACCTTTGGGTTTTTCAGCCTTATAAATGGCCAACACATCCTCAACCGTGATTGGCTCAAAAAACAAGCGATCGGAACAGTCAAAATCCGTTGATACTGTTTCCGGGTTGGAATTAACCATAATGCTGGTGTAGCCCGCTTCACGCACTGCAAACGATGCATGCACACAGCAGTAATCAAATTCAATGCCCTGGCCAATGCGGTTGGGGCCACTGCCCAAAATCATCACGGATTCTTTTGAATTGTCTTGACGCTCATCGCAAGTTTCATAGGTTGAATAATAATACGGAGTTTGCGCTTCAAACTCAGCCGCACAGGTATCGACCAAACTGTAGGTCGGCGTCACCCCAAAGACCTCGCGACGCTCCCGAATGGTATCCACAGACTCACCGGAAATTCGGGCCAGTTGCACATCCGAAAACCCATTGCGTTTCGCCAATAGAAGACCCGCTTTTGACGTAACGTCCAGCGTTTTACCCAGGTGCACAATCGCTTCAAACTGCCACAAAAACCACCGATCAATATGCGTGAGGGTGTGAATTCTATCCACGGACCAACCTTGAGCCAAAGCTGTATACACATCCAACAACCGATGGGCATGGGGCACAGCCAATCGCTGGGTCAATGTTTGGTCATCCAGGGTTTGGGGTTCCTGATCAAATCCAAATCCAAAACGCCCCAATTCTAAGGACCGCAAACCTTTTTGCAAAGCTTCTTTAAAGGTACGGCCAATTGCCATCGCCTCACCAACCGATTTCATGCTAGTGCCCAAACTAACGATCGCATTCTTGCTAAATTTTTGCGTATCAAATCGGGGCAATTTGATCACACAGTAATCAAGGGCCGGCTCAAAACAAGCCGGTGTGGTTTGGGTAATATCATTGGTTAATTCATCCAGCGTATACCCAACGGATAACTTGGCCGCTAGTTTGGCGATGGGAAACCCTGTCGCTTTCGAGGCCAACGCTGAGCTGCGTGATACCCGTGGATTCATTTCAATAACAATAATTCGCCCATCGGCTGGGTTTAAGGCAAATTGAACATTGGCACCACCGGTATTCACTCCAATTTCGCGCATAATATCAATGGCTGCATTGCGCAAACGCTGGTAATCTTTATCGGTTAATGTTTGCGCCGGGGCTACCGTAATTGAATCCCCTGTATGCACACCCATGGCGTCAATGTTTTCAATTGAACACACAATCACAACATTATCACTGTGATCGCGCATGACTTCCAATTCAAATTCCTTCCAGCCCACAATGGACTCTTCAATTAACACTTCGGTCATAATGCTGTTGCGCAACCCACTGTCTACAATGGCACACAATTCCTCTGGATTTGCCGCAATACCCCCACCGGTCCCCCCCAAGGTAAATGCAGGACGCACAACCACCGGATAGCCCAACGCTTCCGCTTGCTCTAAGGCTGATTCTCGGGTGTAGGCCACACTGGACCGGGCAGACTCTAAACCAATGCGCGCCATGGCCGCTTTAAATTCCCCCCGATCCTCCGCCTTGTGAATGACAGCGGGATCCGCACCAATGAGCGAGACATTGTACCGGTCTAAAATGCCTTCGTGATCCAAGGCTAACGCCAAGTTTAATGCTGTTTGCCCGCCTACCGTGGGCAATATGGCGCAGGGGCGCTCTTTTTGGATAATTTTTTCAACGACGGATACCGTCAGCGGTTCAATATAAGTTTGATCGGCCATAATGGGATCGGTCATAATGGTTGCGGGATTTGAGTTGACCAAGATAACGCGATAGCCTTCTTCTTTCAAGGCCTTACAAGCTTGAGTCCCTGAATAGTCAAATTCACACGCCTGACCAATAACAATAGGGCCTGCGCCAATCACTAAAATTGTATGAATGTCGGTTCGTTTTGGCATACTTATTGCACCACGGCGACTTGCATCGCTTGAATAAACTGATCAAAAAAGCCAACACTATCGTGGGGACCTGGTCCCGCTTCTGGGTGAAACTGAACGGATCGAATCGACCCATCTTGGTTGCGAATACCCGCTACCGTTTGGTCATTCAAGTTGGTATGCGTAATCGAAAACCCAGCGGCAGCAATGCCGTCGGGATCTACCGCAAACCCATGATTTTGAGCCGTAATTTCAATTTTGTTTCTTTCAACATTCCAAACCGGGTGATTGGAGCCATGGTGACCAAACGTTAACTTATACGTTTTAATACCATGCGCCAAGGCAATCAGTTGATGACCCAAGCAAATACCATAAATTGGCAATTTACCTCGCAAGGCTTGAATCAACGTAATGACACTCGTCACCGGCTCTGGATCGCCCGGTCCGTTTGAAACCATCACCCCATTGTAATCCCCATTTAAAATCACATCTGGCGTTACTGTAACTGGGTAAATATCACATAAACACCCATGCTGAGTCAAATAATTCAATGTAGAGGACTTAACCCCGCAATCCACAATCGCCACCCGGTACTGAACGGTATCCGGCTGGTCCCAGGTATACGCCGCTGAGCAGCTGACTCGGCTGGCCAAATCCTGGCCTTCCACACTGGATACCAAGGGCAACCGACTCACTATAGTATCGACCGAATCGGTCGAATCGGTAATCACCGCCGGCTTTGCACCAAAGGCACGAATATACCGGGTTAGCGCACGCGTATCGACATCGGTAATACCCCAAATGCTAGACGCTGCCAAATACTCTTTCAGGGACTGCGTCGCTTGGTAATGCGAATACTGGTCCACATAATCACGAACAATTAGGGCACTCAGGTGGATGGCCTTGGACTCGCCATCCGCCGAATTAATGCCATAGTTGCCAATCATCGGGTAGGTCATAACAACCCCTTGGCCCGCATACGATGGATCCGTTAAAACTTCCTGGTACCCTTGCATCGCTGTATTAAAAACCAGCTCCGCAACCTGCTCGGATCCTGTCGAAAACGCCACCCCGTGAAATACCGTTTTGTCGTCAAATATGAGACGAACGGCACTCACAGATTTGGAAAGCTGTAACCGCAAATGGTTGCTAGAAGCCGAGCCGCGACTAAATATGGATCCACATTTGCACCCGGCCGACGATCTTCCAAGTACCCATAGCCCTTTTCAGACGTTGCCATTGGCACACGAATCGATGCACCGCGATCTGAATCCCCCACTTTAAACGTATTAATGTCACAGGTTTCATGCAACCCCGTGAGTCGCTGATCCAAATTGGCGCCATACACTTGAATATGCTCAGCATGCTTGGCTTCAAACGCCTGAATTACACGGGCAATCTCGGCTTTGCCAGACGCTGCATCGCGCATCAGCTTAGTAGAAAAATTAGTGTGGCATCCAGCGCCATTCCAATCCCCTTTTATGGGTTTGTTGTCATAGGAAACGCGAACCCCATAGGTTTCACTGAGTCGATCCATCAACCAAGTGGCCAACCACATGTGGTCAGTAACCAACAACGGGTCCGATGGCTCATCAAAGCCACGGTATCCAATTTGAAATTCCCATTGTCCCAACATCACTTCAGCGTTGGTGCCGTAAATTAACAATCCGGCGTCCAAACAGGCTTCTAAGTGATCTTCAGACAAATCGCGTCCCGCTACGCGTGTCCCACCAACACCGCAGTAGTATGGCCCTTGGGGACCCGGATACCCACCCTCTGGCCAGCCGTACGGATGACCGGATTCATCCAACAAGGTGTACTCTTGCTCAAAGCCAAACCAAGCATCTTGCTGATCCGCCCCTTGGTCTAAAATATCGCGCAATATCGCGCGGGTATTGGTTTTATGGGGGTTGCCTGATCGATCGTACACTTCACACAACACCAAGTAATTACCCTCTCCCCGAATCGGATCATGAACAAATCGAACCGGTTTCAAAATGCAATCGGAGTTGTCCCCAGTGGCTTGATTGGTCGAGGATCCATCAAATCCCCAGTCCGGAAACTGATCAACCGACGTAATGGGCTTGTCTTCAATTACTCGTGTCTTCGAGCGAACCAATTTCATCGGTTCTGAACCGTCTAACCATATATACTCAGCCACCATACAGTTTTTGTAGTCGATTGTCATTGTTTTGTTCCTATTTGATTTAAATTATGCCTTAATAAACTATAGCTATAATTGTACCAAACCCCCACAATTTGTGTCTAGAAAAAAAACTGGCCACCCCCGCTATTGAGTCTGCAGGAAGTGGCCAGAAAACCTGGATTTACAATCCAAATGTTTTGTTTAGTAAGGCATTTCCGGATGACCGCCGGCAGCTACCTCTTTTTTCTCTTCTGGCTTGTCTGCCATTAAGACCGAGGTAGTTAAGATTAGCCCAACAATAGACCCTGCGTTTTGCAAAGCCAAGATTGTCACTTTAGCTGGATCCACAACGCCCGCTTCAAATAGGTTTTCAAACTGCCCTTTACGTGCATTGTACCCAACGTTTTCATCGGCTTGGTTTTTAGCTTCAGCCAAAATAACGGCTGGCTCTTGACCCGAATTGGCCGCAATGATAGACAATGGATCATTAAGTGCATCCGCAACAATTTTGTAACCCACACGAACATCATCATGCCCTTGCGTCTCTAGTTTTTTATTCAAAGCTTTTTGAACCAGAAGCAAGATCATACCACCACCGATAACAATGCCGTCTTCAACAGCAGCTTTCGTAGCGGCAAGCGCATCCTCAACTCGGAATTTCTTCTCTTTTTGCTCCGTTTCAGTTGCGGCGCCAATGCGCAATACGGCAACACCGCCGGATAAACGCGCCAATCGCTCTTGCAATTTTTCTTTATCGTAGGATGAATCTGTATTGTCGATTTCATATCGAATTTGAGCAATACGATCGGTAATTTCTGATTTTTGACCTTTACCTTGAACGATTGTTGTATTTTCTTTGTCTGCTTTAACTTTATCAGCCGAACCCAAATCTTCAATGGTCACATCTTCTAACGATTGTCCCAACTCACTCAGTACGGCTTGCGCACCCACCAACGTGGCAATGTCTTTCAACATTTCTTTTCTTCGATCACCAAAACCAGGGGCTTTAACCGCCAATACGTTCAGTGCTCCACGAAGCTTATTCACAACCAATGTAGACAAGGCTTCGCCATCCACATCTTCAGCAATAATAACAAGGGGTCGAGATGCCTGCGCTACTTTTTCTAGTACTGGCAAAATATCTTTAATGGCTGAAATCTTTTTGTCGGTAACTAAAATGAATGGGTTGTCAAATTCAGCAACCATGCGCTCTTTATCAGTTACCATGTAGGGTGATACATAGCCCTTGTCAAACTGCATGCCTTCAACCACTTCCAATTCTGTTTTCATCCCTTTGGATTCTTCAACAGTAATGACGCCGTCATTGCCAACTTTTTCCATCGCATCCGCAATCAACTGACCAATTTCTTCATCATTGTTTCCAGAAATTGTTGCGACTTGCTGCTTGGCCTCTTTGGTTTTAACGGCTTGGCTGCGCTGCTTAATTTCTTCAACAGCATCCGCTACCGCAGCTGAAATCCCTTGTTTGATTTTTACTGGGTTATGACCGGCCACAATGGCTTTTAGTCCTTGTTTGAAAATGGCACGACCCAACACCGTGGCGGTTGTTGTTCCATCACCGGCACCATCATTGGTTTTGGATGCAATTTCTTTAATTAATTGCGCACCCATGTTTTCAAATGGGTCTTCAAGCTCAACTTCCTTGGCAATAGTCACACCATCATTAGTAATAACTGGCGATCCCCATTTCTTTTCTAAAACTACGTTGTTCCCGTTAGGACCCAATGTAGAACCCACAGCTTGAGCGACTTTTTCAATCCCTTCGGCCAACGCCACCCAGGCTTCTTGATCTGACTTAAATTGTTTTGCTGACATTTTAAACTCCCTATCTATACTATTACGACTGTTGAACCGCTAACACATCATCTTCTGACAAGATAATTAGTGTTTCACCATCCACTTCCACTTCTGTACCACCATACTTTGAATGCAAGACAATATCGCCCACATTCACAGACAATTTGATCACATCCCCAGCATCGTTGGCTTTTCCAGGCCCAACGGCAATCACTTCACCCAATGTTGGCTTTTCATTGGAAGACCCGGGCAAGACGATACCCGATGCGGTAATTTTTTCTTCTTCTTTTGGTTTAACAATTACCCGATTGGACAATGGCTTAAACGTACGTTTCGACATTATTTCTCCTTTTTAAAAACTATGATTAACACGAATCAAACCCAATAAGACAACAATAATACTAGTATACCAACGAATTCAAAATCATGCGACACGAATTGCGAGACAACCGCACTGATTTGCAATAACGTTGCTATACGATTGCAAAATAGTGCATCAAGTGTGCCAATTGCATACTGCGGCTCTCCTTCGCATAAACGGCTAGAAGCAGGCATCGCCCAGCGTCTTCAAGCGTTTAAAAAATAAACAATGCGGGCCTTAATTTGTTTAAATACTGTACAGTTGACAGTGAAACGATAAACCGGGGATACTAATGTACTTAAGATTAAAACTTATGGAGAAACAAATGGGATACGAATTTAAAGAACGCAAAAGCATTGAGCAAGTTGAAGAGTCCAATGATTTGGCCCCTAAATTTGATGCGCATGGGCTCATCCCAGTTATTACAACCGATGCCACATCCGGCGAGGTTTTAATGCATGGGTATATGAATGCGGAGGCCTTTCAACAAACACTAAAAACCGGGGAAGCTGTTTACTATTCAAGAAGCCGAAAGACACTATGGCATAAAGGAAAAACCAGCGGGCTGATCCAAACCGTTCGGTCTATTCGTATTGATGATGACCAAGATTGCCTCTGGCTGCAGGTGGATGTCGCCGGTTCAGCCAGTTGTCATGTGGGATATCGATCCTGCTTTTACCGCGAAATTGCCGTGAATCCCGATAACCAAACCGCTAGTCTTGTTTTCCTAGAAAGCGAAAAAGTATTTGACCCCAAAGCCGTCTACGGCGACGCCCCAAACCCCACACAACTATAATATATAAAAACAAAAAGGCCTCTAAATTTAGAGGCCCTTTTTAACTGAGTTTAAGCAATAAATGCTATGTGCTTTATGCTTTAGTTTCAGGTGCTGCTGACGCGTTCCAGTCTTTTTCAGAACAAAACTTCGTTAGTTTTGTACCATCGTCTTCGCATCGAAATGCGTACCGGTATTGAACACCGTTGTCGGTTGTTCGTGGGTACTTTACTTTTGTGTAATTACTAATTTTGACTTTTTTTCTTTTTTTTACATTATAAAATTCAACTTCAACCATACTGAACTCCTTCATTCGTTTTAAACCAATACAAATACAACAAGACAAACTATACCAATAATTCAACGCTCAAATCAAGCGTACGTCTGTATCAAAATAAATGAGCGTCCAATTGGTCAGTGTCGGATTGACTGCGTTACAATACCAGTACGATGTCTGAAACACGCTACGCATTCATTGATACTGAGGGCACCAGTCGCGGGCAAAACGAAAACGAAATGATTGAGTTTTCAATTCTTATTGCGTCATCCGAACACATCCATAGCACCACGACCAGCTTGGTAAAACCCACGTTATCAATCCCCCCATTTGTGGAACAACTCACCGGAATTTACAATCATACGGTTGTCTCTGCCCCCAATTTTGAATCGATCGCAGATACCCTTTATACCGCAATTGGGGACCATTGCATTGTGGGTCACAACGTTGCGTTTGACATTGACCTGATTAATACAAGCCTCGACCGAATCAACCGACCCCGCATCAACAATCCCTGCATCGATACGCAAGATTTATGCAAAATGCTATTGCCACATACAATCAGCCATCAGCTCTCAACTCTTGCAACGGTTCTCAATTTTCCGGTCGATGCCAGCCATCGAGCCACCAACGATGCCACCGCAACGTGGTATTTGTTTCGTTATTGCTGTGAAAAACTCACCCATTGCCCAAAAGTTCTGCTCAAAACCATGCTCAGCCTACTCAATGGCTCCAACTACCAAGCCGTACACGATTGGGTTTACGAGTACTATTGTCACCACAATCATACCGAACTGCACCCCTACACCCATTATCTCAATGGATTTTGTGGCCAGAAAACCAATGATGCCCATACCAATCCGGTCTACACCATTTCTGAATTATTTTCGGACACATTATGCCAGCTCCCCAACTACACGTATCGAACCATTCAAGCGGAAATGGCTCAAGAATGCCTGGAAGCCTTTGAATCCGGCACCCATACCGTTATTGAATCCCCGACCGGGACGGGAAAATCACTCGCCTATTTAATTCCAGCGATTTTAACCGCCGTTCGCCAACAAGCGCCGATTATTTTATCCACCAAGACAAAACTGCTCCAAACTCAACTGGTTAATACGCTCGAAACCCTCCGAAGCATTCCCTTGCCGTCATTTTCTTATTTAATTATGAAGGGCAAACAAAATTACATTGATGTCACCGAATTTGATGCGCTCTTGCACCGATACTTAAGCCACGCACAAACAGGGAAATCTATTGAATTTATTGGCTTGTTTTATTGGATACTGCATACCCAAACGGGGGATTTGTCTGAGCTGCACAACGCTATTTTTTCAGCATTTTATGACGCCGTTCATTATCGAGCCAAAGCCCCCCAGCCAGTGCCCCATTGTTTTGTGCATACATTACGCAAATGCGCAAAAAATACGGACTTGGTTGTTACCAATCACGCGTTGCTTTTCTCCGATTACCAAGCCAAAACACACTTGCTCCCCAAATCAGCGGGCATTGTTTTTGACGAGGCGCACGATTTAGACAGCGTGATTCAGTCGTGTTTTGAAGCTAGCTTAATCTTCCGCCCGTTGGCACATTACACGGTGCTTGCGCCTATTATTTATGATATTGACGACCGGATCATGGCCGCCATTCCCAAAACCTATGATCGAAGCACCGACTTTTCGATATCCCATGCCTGGTTGGCCGATAACGAAATACTCCCGCAACTCCATGCGCTGCGCCAGGAACTTAGCGAACTGACCGTGCACGACACCGAGGGTCAAACGCGCCTGGACAATGCCCTGGACACACTATCCAAACTATTGGAAGATCGCCCCAATTACACCCATTGGCTGAGTTTTCACAAACGCCATGGGGCTACCTGGCATAGCGCCCCGATTGATTGCGCCCCTGTTATAGCCCCCTTTATTCAAAAGGCACCCCCATTAATTTTTACATCTGCCACCCTCTGTATTGGCGACTCATTCAATTATTTTTTAAGCACCCTAGGGCTCCCAAGCAACACAAACACCCTAAAACTGCCAGCTTTATTTGATTACACCAATCAAGCAACCGCTTACATGTGCACTCGGGATGTGTCGTTGGATGAATTGGCCAATTACTTGGATCAAACCACTAAAAAAACATTGGTACTCTTCACCGCTTTTGCCACACTCAAACAAGCGTATGCCCATTGCAACAAACTGGCCCCTAAACGGATTTTGGCCCAGCGCATTCATGGCACCCATGATACGGTTCTTAAACGATTTTTAAGCCAAGACAGCCCCCCCATACTGTTTGGCTTGGACAGCTTCTGGGAGGGCATCGACTTGCCCGGATTGCAATTGGAAACCGTCATTATTCAAAAGCTTCCCTTCGCCCCACCCACACATCCCTTAATTGAGGCTAAACTGGCTCAAATTGAATCTGACAACGGCAATGGGTTTATGGACTTTTTACTTCCAAAATCTATTTTAAAATTTCGGCAAGGCATCGGACGGCTCATTCGAACCACCCACGATTCTGGCACATTGATTGTCCTGGATTCCCGGGTCCTATCCAAGTCGTATGGGCGACTCTTTCGTCAAGAATTATCAACTTGGACATGCGAACAATTCGAAAATGTGATACCCTACCAATAATCATGGGAATTGCACGAGACGGATATCCATTTATTCTTGGCTTTTTTATTGTTAGCTCCATTTTAGATTATGTCTTACCGGCAGTTGCCTTGCCATTTTGGTTGTTAACCGCTTTAATTGTGTGGTTTTTTCGGGATCCTAACCGAACCATTACCCCGGATTCATCGCAATTTCTATCCCCTGCCGATGGCACCATTCAATCCGTAACTCAGGTTGAGTTGAATGGGCAGAAGTACCATCACATCGTTATCTTTTTATCGGTGTTTAATGTGCATATCAATCGAATTCCATATGATGGCACCGTTGTCAGCACCCAGCACAAGCCCGGTCTGTTTAAAGCGGCGTTTGACCCCACTATTCATGAAAAAAACGAACGCATGGAAATTGACATTGATACGGTGCATGGCCGTATTCGAGTGGTTCAAATTGCCGGATTACTGGCCCGACGCATTGTGTGCCGGCTATCGCCCAAACAAACGGTTACCCAAGGGGATCGCTTTGGCATGATCAAATTCAGCTCACGAACTGATCTATATGTTCCTGCCGACACAACCACAGTGTTGGTCGCTAAGAAAGACAAAGTTAAAGGTGGATTAACCGTATTAGCCACGGTGAATTAATTGGCCTTACGTTGCCAATGTTTACTTTATTGTTTGCGTTATTGTGGGGTGAACGATGGGGCTCGAACCCACGGCCGCCGGAACCACAATCCGGAGCTCTACCAACTGAGCTACGCTCACCATAACGCTAAACGTAAATCTTTTTATAGCATTTTTTAGAAAATCTAGCAATAATGAAGTTATGATCAAAGTGCTTGTTCAACGTGCAGACCGCCTCGGCGATGTGTTATTTTCATTGCCAATTATTGATCAATTGAAAACGTTGCCCTATCCGGTTCAGATTGATTACTTGGTATCCCCATCGGGAAAAGACCTGGTGGCTCAGCACCCCGACATTCATGCTTATCATGTCTACACACCCGACAATCGGACCCAATTAACTCAAACAATTCGAGACAACCACTATGCCATTTACCTGTGTTTGTGGAACCACCCGCACTTGCTGGCACTGGGCAAAGCGGCCAAAATCCCAATGCGCATTGGGCATGCGGGTCGTTGGCAAGAAACCCGATACTTCACGCACACAGTCCCCACCCGAGGGGACAACCTCATCACACACATGATCGAGCACAATACAGCGCTCTTAGCGCCCTTAGGACTCCCCACCGTGTGTCAACCCGGATCCCTGCCGATACCCAGTAAAAACCCATGGCCCAATGCCAAACAAAAAATTGTCCTATTCACCCAAACGGGGGGTAGCAATATTCCGTTTCCAAAACCCATTATTGATGCCTTTATTCATCGCATGAACCGTCAAGAACCCGATACTAAACTTGTATTATTGGGCCATGACCCGCATTCGCCTTTTTTAAACACAACGGGCCCCAATATTATTAATGCCATTAACCAAACGTCATTTGAAACATTGCTGGCATGGATCGCCCATTGTGACACCTACATTGGCCCCGATACAGGCCCCACGCATGTGGCATCATTCTACAACAAACCCACGGTCTTCTTTTCACCCTTAAAACCCAATCCTCCTGGAACATTTGGTTCGTTATCCGACCGGCAAGTTATTATTCGCCACGATACGCATTATCCCAAGCTGCGGCTAACAGCCGATGATTACCTCCATTATTTGGATTACTTGACGGATGAATACCTATACACCGCCTATCAGCAATTGCGTGCATTACGCCCCATGACACCCACTGAAATTCGAACACTACATGGGCATACAACGCTAAGAATTTTATATTTCCCATTTCCAGGTGAAACCCCAGACTACACGGCATATACCCATGCCCATTTCCCTGTGTTTACCGCAGAAAAATCCTGGCAAGCCTTGTGTCGTCAACTGGTCACCCACAACATTTCAGTGCTATACGGCAATGTGCCACGAACTTTGGGGAAATGCCTGCAATGGTATATGGGCATTGTACAACAAATTGTCCAGCCCGTAATTATTCGACACCCATTACCTGAAAGCCCCCAGGATGTTCTTTATAACTACCGGCAAGCCCGATCATGACACCCACAATCTGTGTCATTCGAAATGATGCACTGGGGGATGCCATATTAAGCTGTCCACTCATAGCCAATATTAAAGCCACGTGGCCAGAAGCCACCCTCACGGTGATTGCACAACCCAGCATTGGCCATTTACTTCGCTATCACACGGCTATTGACACCGTTCTTGATGCGCCAAAAACCTCCGGCCTTTCCGGGTTTTTTAGCGTATACCGATTGTTTAAGCAGCATCAGTTTAGTCATGTTTTTTTTGCGCACTTAGACCCCGTCTATGTGTGGGCCGCTTGGTTTGCGCGTTGCCCCCATCGCATTGGCATGGGAAATAACTTCATACTGTCCCCCCTGTTGACCCACACGCATACACAATCCTTGTTTTTAAAGCATGAAACCCAGATCCAGTGCCAGCTGCTGCGCCCATTTACATCCCATATTGACTATACGCTACCCCAGTTCAATCTGCCGCAATCTCGGAACGACCTGGCCAAAACCTATGGGTTGAATGCCGATCAACCCTGGGGCATCATTCACCCGGGATTTGGAGAAAAAAACCGGGGATGGCCCGCCCACCAATATGCTGCGTTAATTGCGCCATTGAGTCAGTCGCATCAAGTGATTTTAACCGGAACCCCAAACGAATCTGAGTTAACAACAGCGATTGAACAACAGGCCACGCAGTCGGTCATCAATGTATGCGGCAAAACCGACTTAGTGGATCTGGCCGCTCTCATTCATCACGCCGATATCGTCATTGGACCGGATACTGGCCCCGTGCATTTAGCCGCATTGGCTGGTCGAAACGTGGTTTGCATATCCCCCATTAAATACATTCGCGGATTTCGCTGGGGGCCCTTCAATACGCATCATCGGCTTCTCAAAGACACCCAAACATGCCCTTACATTTGCGTGCCCTATCGAACGCCTTGCCAACAGCCCAACTGCATCGATACCCTAACGCAAAACCGTGTGGCTACTGCTGTTCAAGAATTGCTTAACATCCCCAGCACAACACCCATTCCCACACACGATGACACGGTAACTGCTTGGTTGAACATTGAAGGCGTTGTGTGTATTGATATTGCATCGCATGCACACTGGGCATCTGGCATGGCCATGTATACACGGCTAAAGCCTCACATGCGCCAATGCTGGATCACCACACGCAAAAAAACCGTTGCCAGCCAGGCCGCTGCGCATGGCGCAAACTGTTTGTATTTTCCAGCGTACCACATGGATCAATGGATCCAACGCATGAGCCAAGTACACGCCCTAGTGTGGCATGCAAACGCATCGCTGTGGCATCAAGCCGTTGTGCATGGAACAGCATTAAAAAGCGATCACAAACCCGTCCTAGCCCCTTTGAATTCAACTCAAACACTACCTGAGTGGCTCAACACTCTGAAGCATTAAACGGCTGGATGTTGGATTGAATTAAGGAATCGAATGCGTCTGGATGAACAATGACGGGCGTCGGCTTGCATTGCACATGAAAATAATAAGCCAGACAATAATGCCACCAGGATTTTTTCGGTGCAACAAAGACATTAACCTGACGCTGACTTATTTTTCGCTTTAATCGGATCCACTGCTTGATACCAGGGCGACGAATATGCGGAACAACCACCCAGCCCTGCGCACGCATTCGGGCAATAGCGTGTCGATCCGCAACCGTATTGGTTATTTCAACACACAGCCTTAAACTCGTTTGACAATGGTGGTATCGTTTTTGCGTATGCGTCCACGGAGCTTCCGTTTGAATAGCAATCATGGCATCAACAATCGCATCCACGTCGATGGATTCGCCTGCCTCCCCCACAAACCGAGATCGAATGCAGCGAAATTGATCCGACTGCGGGCCCCATCGAATGGGTAAGTTTTGATGATTTCTAAACACAACAACAGCCGGTTTATTAAACAAAGCAGCCAAATGCGATGGGCCTGTATCCGGACCAATGTACACGTCCGCTTGCTGAATACACGCAACCAACGCATCCAATGACAGGGGTTGCGTCTTATTGATTATGGATGGACCAGTTAGTGTTAGCAATTCGGAATTCTCCGAAATTGACCCATACGTTAGAACAACACGGTACGACGGCATGTCTAAAATTCGCTCAACCAACGCCTGAATCATCCGGTCAGACAACGCCAAATTACTATCCCCTGCACTACAAAAAATTAATACGGTCTTCCCGGACTTGTCTTCTTTTTTAATGGAACATGGCAAAGACAAGCTGGGGCTCCCTACGACTCGTAATGGTGCTACCAACATCAAATTATAGTCTGTTTCATGATGAAACACGTGACTCCATGGCAACGCCACAGGATGGGAATAGACCCAAGATGATCGCATCCCTGTAATCGGGCCTATTGATACCGAGGGGTTCAAAAAACTAACCAACTGCTCAAAGAATGAATGCCCCCAAAAATTAATCATTATTGTGTAATTTTCATTGCGTAACTGTTGCTTGAATTGGCGCTTCTCTTGGGTTGAGCACCGGTCTATGTCAATACTCAGATGTTTAGAGACAATTGGGATCATACGAACCAATTGTTCATTTTTAGGTGAGCAGATCATATGAATATCCGCCAAGGGGAACGCTGCTTTTAGTGCATAAATAGCCGGCAGGCACAGAGCCATATCCCCTAAACGATCCGCACGTTGGCAAACAATCTTAATTGGACGTGACTGAAGTTGCTTTAGCGCATTAATAGGGAGTATATGATTTTTCCTCAACAATGATCGAACCCAAATGCTGGTTAATTTCTTTTTTTAGTTGCGCACGTTGATCATTGGTGATGTAGACCGAGCGTGCCAGCTCAATAAATTGATCTGAAAAGTCTTTGTCTCGTTCACAGTCGCGAATTGCATCTTCAATGTCCCAAAGTGTCTGGTTAACCGTTTTTAATTGTTGGTAAAATAACTGGATTTTTTTCGTATCTGGAATATGCTGCCGACGTGCGTCATTCAGAGCATCGAGCTCAATCATAACATTATGCCGTTTTTCATTATCTGTGATTGCGGCTTGCTTAATGTCTAATATGGAAATTTTATCTAACAATTCACCCGGTGATATGGGAATTTGAATGGTAGATTGACTGTTTTTTATATTATTGTTCATCTTACTATTGCTCACATTTTATTCAACTAACTATAGGATATCACAGCATTACGGATAATTTCCAACTATGGCAATGATGATTAAGCGGTTTCTATGGGGCTTTATACACACACATCCGTTACCCAGTAACGCTGTTGTCATCTGTGACGACTATGCTCTACTATTAAACTATTATCAAATCCCCCCTCTATTTATGGCTATATTGTCTAGGCGTGTTGGCGTGCGTGCTATCTGGCCATGCCCAATTTTCAACGGATCGGGCGCATATTCACGTATCCCTTAACCACACAAACTTACAGGGATTTATCCCATTATCCAATCCAAATGCCATGCGTGTCCTGACCGAAGAAACACTCAAAAACCTGGATGGCGATTCCAGCACAATCTCAGGAAATGATTTAAGAACACTCCGGAACACTGACTATATATTAGCATCCGACACCGAGAACATTGCGGACACCTTGGGGCCATGGATCCATCACCGTATTGATGATCCGTTTTCATTGAGCATTTCCGGGGATTACACCCGCCCCCATTGGCCCATTAATCTTGTGATTGGCTATGCGTACCGAGATGTCCCAAATACCAATACAGCATTGTTTGATCAACGATTGGTGCCATTAGAATTCGATCAGGATAGAACATCCTTTGTAGACGACGTCCCAACGAATTACGCCCCCATTTTGCCAAGCGTAGACATCCAAGAATCCCAATGGCACTTGGGTGTTCGCCGCTATGTCGATATAAACCCTACATTTGCTCTATACTATGGGTTGGGGAACCAAACGACCCAACTGACACTGCGTGGACACTATGTAGCGAATGGGCGTCAATACATTCACTATACTTCAGAAATATTTCAACCGGAAACTATACAATCCGAGCAAGGGGCCGAGCGAGTCCCCTTTTCATCAACGGCCACAATGTCCCAACTGTATCTTGAAACAGCCGGATTGTATCGGTTGGCAAATGCTATGTTTATTAGCCTTGCCGCACGCTATCAACCCGAAACCCAAATTCAACTGCCAGTTGGTGATCAAATGGCAACCTTAACCGAGTCATCCATGCACTATACACTGAGCGTGGGCTATGCCTTATGAATTTTGGTATAATTAAGTATATGATGAAGCAATGCCTGTGGGGATTTCTATTAAATTTAGTGGTATTTGGCCAAATTGTCACCCAAGAGTCTGTCATTCGAAACCGATCCATTATACCAGACCCACAAAATACACGACCGGTACTTGAAACCGGATTAAAAATTAATCAAAATGCCATGAAAATGGGCGCCGATGGGTCCATGGTATGGCTGTTATATTCTGCCAATAAAATGACCCCCGGCTATAAGCGCGTCAAACCCTATACCGTACTAAAAAATGGTGAAGTAACGCTAGAAACCTACCCCTTGTTTGTTCCCGGCCCACCCCTATCATCCAACCGAGACTACGATTTATATATTCAAAATCCACGCGGGTACTTTTTTGTAGAGTCTGAATCCGGCATGCGATTTTTAATGCGAGACGGCCGATTCAAAAAAGACCCAACAACCCAATACTTAGTGACCGTATCCGGTCAGCATCGTGTACTCAGTGAAGATCTCACCCCCATTCAGATACCCGATGCCGACATCTACGTGACCCATTCCGGAGACATTATTGCCGGCGGGGAGCCCATCGCAACCCTGCGCATTGTTTTTGTATCCGATCTTAACCAATTGGATATTGTTGATGGCATGCGCTTGTATACAGATCCTGAGTTCATTCGTGTTGTGCCGCCCCACCAACGCTTAATCCAACAAGGGTTTTATGAAGGCTCCGCCGTTCCAAAGGCCTTACCACCCGATACCCGAGGAATATACCGACACATTTATTTATCCTCCAGCTATGCTGCGAAGCGGAACATTCGCATGATGAAAAACAGTATCCGGCTTAATCCGTAATTGGGTATTTATTCTGCAAATAGTTTAAAAACGGAGTGGCGCTCAACCGTTCCCCTGTTACGCGGTGAATAAGCGTTTCAGCATCGTACAACTGACCATGACAATGAATGGTTTCATTCAACCATTGCGTGAATGATGTAAATTCTAAGTTGGCCATACAGTCCATTAAATTTGGGATTGCCCGTTGGGCGGCTTCAAATACCATAACGCTATACAAATTGCCGAGTGTGTATGTTGGAAAATACCCAATAAGACCGGCGGACCAGTGAACATCTTGTAAAATACCCGTTCGATCATCACGCACGTGAACGCCCAATTCCTGTTGGTATTGCGCATTCCACAAATCCCGCAAGGCCATGGCATCAATTGACCCCTGAAGCATCTGTTGTTCAAGCTCAAATCGAATCATAATATGCATGTTATAGCTCACCTCATCTGCAGATACTCGAATGGGCCCAGGTGCCACGTGATTAACATACCGGTACATCGTCTTGGGATCAATGTTTGCAAAGTTTTCTGGAAACACGGCCTGCAAATGCGGATGGATTCCCTCCCAAAAGGCAGCATGACGCCCAATGACGACCTCCCACACCCGGGATTGGCTCTCATGAATACCCAAAGAACAAGCCATCCCCAGCGGGGTATCCGCCCATTGCACTTTAAGGCCTTGTTCATACAAGGCATGCCCGCCTTCGTGAATGGTGCTGGACAACCCCTCTAAGATATCGGTTGGGCTAAACCGTGTGGTAATACGCACATCGTCTACACCAAATGTAGTGGTGAATGGATGCGCAGACCGATCCTGACGCCCACGATTAAAATCAAACCCCATTTTTTTCAAAATCATAACCCCCAAGTCCCACTGCTTATCCTCATTAAAGATACCCGGCAGTGTTGGCCGATCTTCACGAAATGAACACTGGTCTAATTGTTGCCGAAGCCCGTGTTTCAGCGGTTCAAAAACAGACGTTAGCCGCTGCGTTGTCATGCCTGGCTCAAAACAATCCAGCAGGGCATCATAGGGGTGCTGAGAATATCCCAAATACTGTGCTTTTTCACGGACAGCGACCAAAATTTGATCCAAGTGCGGGGCAAATTGCCTATAATCATTGTGGTCTCGAGCCGTTTGCCAACAATGCTGAGCTTCGGCTACCAAGGCTGCCCAACGGGTAGCAAATGCCGTGGGTATGGCCATTTTTTTTCGCCATTGGCGATACGTCTCAGACACCAACCGCGATTCTTCTAGTGTGTAATCCGGATTCACCACGCCTGTTGTTAAATCAATGTGCGGCGCAAGCGCATTGCGCAATTCGGCTGAGTGCCATCGCTCATGCGTCATTTGGGCCAAGACTGCCGATTGCTCGGCCCGTCGATGAATCCCGCTTGGCGGCATCCCTGTTTCTTCGTCCCAGCTTAACACCGATGCAATGCTATC
>Ga0255759_10001374_pt1 | contig 21795 bp, 29 predicted proteins | sample 101ome_20_FD_179959 | JGI IMG/M metagenome (GOLD analysis project Ga0255759, IMG submission 179959) | Coastal salt marsh microbial communities from the Groves Creek Marsh, Skidaway Island, Georgia - 101404AT metaG (version 2) | ecosystem: Environmental > Aquatic > Marine > Intertidal zone >...
AATGGGCATGGTATCACAACCTACACCCTCATTCTCATCTGTAAAACAGGTAAAAGTAAATGGTTTAGTATAATGTCTACTAACCATATTATATAGATTATTTACATAATCCGCAGAGTATTTGTTACCCCACTTTATGCAGACAAAGTTTATCATATAATACTTTTAAATCCTCATTAAAATTAATTGAACCGTTTAATAAACAGATATTAAATTCTTCTCTTATTTTAGGATAGCCTCCTAATGTTCCGTAATCACCTATCTCAAAATCGGCACCATAAGCAAACGAATATATGTATTCTTTTGGGAAATAATCAAACTTAAATCCTTCGTGCCACAGAAACCTATCATCACCAGCATATTTAACCATGAAGTAATCTTTGTTATTTACAAAGTGTTCGTATATATGCGTGGCATCTTCCCACATCATTACACTAGAATTATGATTGCTAATGTAATTCTCACTCCAATTTTTAGAAACTTGTTTGTAATGCTCAGGGTGTTTCCAATAAGTATAACATATCATTGGGTTTTTGTCAAGCATTTTAAACAAATTATCTATAGGTTTTTGTATTACAACGTCTAAATCTAAGTATAATATACGTCCTAAGTTATTTATTTTAAATAATTTTACTTTTTCCCAATGTCCCTCAGGTTCCCAGGTTATAGGAATTACTTCAATATTAGGATTTAAGCCCTTTTTATTGTCCGTGACACAGACAAATCTACGGTTTTCCCCGCATTGATTATAAATATCATTGACGTGTTCTGCGTCAAATTTATTTCCATATTTTAATGTTAAAATTGTTTGGTTCAATATATAATCCTTATAAATAACATTATATGACATTAGGGTAGATTCATCATATGGCAACAATACAGAATATAGTTATAGATCAAGGAACCACTTATTCGTTAGACTTAACTTTGACTAACGATGATGGGACTGCCAAGGACTTAACTTCTTATACTGTAACTTCCCAATTAAGAAGATCCTACCATACTAATACTTATACAGATTTTACGACGCAAAAAGTCAATGATACAGGAACTATTACCATTTCTTTAAGTGCTACTCAAACAAGTGCATTAAAACAAGGTAGATATGTTTATGACATTGAAATTGCGGACAGTTCTGAAACTCTTAGAGTTTTAGAAGGAATAGTAACGGTAACGCCCGAGGTAACCAGATAATGGCAGTCAAAGTCAATGTAGGCACAGGACAAGCAAAAGTAGTAGCAAAAGTTCCAGGTTCATCTGGAACATCTGTTTCAACTACAACAGCATCTAGAGTCACAACACAAACAGGCTTAACTAATTTAAGCGATGTTAATTCTGCGAATTTAGAAGACGGTTACACTTTGGTATGGGACGAAGACACTGGCAAATGGATTGCTCAAGCAATCGGAGATGTTAGTGCAAACGTTACTGCAATTGACGGCGGAACATTTTAGATTATAAGCTTAAATGCTTTTTTGTTATGGTTATTTACACAATTATTAACTTAATATAACAATTTAGGAGACACAAATGTCAACAGTTATTCAAATTAAAAGAAGCGACGGCTCGACTGCTCCAGGCACATCTGATCTAGTATCAGGTGAGTTAGCGTATGCAAAGGATAAGTCAAATGACGGCGCTGCTGCGATATTATATATCGAATCTGAAGACTCTTCTTCAAACCAGGTTATACATAAGATTGGTGGTAAATACTATACAGACTTAGTTGATGCGGCTACAAATGCTAACACAGCTTCTGCAATCGTTAAAAGAGACGGTAGTGGAAACTTTAGTGCTGGCACAGTAACAGCTGATTTAACTGGTGATGTTACAGGTGACGTTACAGGTAATGCTGATACAGCAAGTGCTTGGGCAACAGCAAGAACAATCACATTAGCAGGTGACCTTTCAGGTTCTGTTAGTTTAGATGGTTCTGCAGACGTAACCTTAACAGCTACTGTTGGTTCTAACAACATTGCGTTGGGAACAGACACAACAGGTAACTATGTTGCTACTATTGCTGACGCAGGTAGTGGTAACATCACAGTTTCAGGCTCAGGCTCAGAAACTGCAGCAGTTACTTTAGACCTTTCAGACTCAGGTGTTTCATCTGGTTCTTACGGTTCAACAACAGCAGTTCCAGTTTTAACAGTAGACGCTAAAGGACGTATAACAGCTGCAACAACAGCTGCCATCGCTACATCTTTTGATATAGCAGCAGACTCTGGCACTAACGACACAGTCGCTGGTGGAGAGACTTTAACGTTCTCAGGAACAACAAACGAAATTGAGACATCTGTTTCAGGTAATGAAATCACAATCGGTTTACCGAATGACGTAACTATCGGAAATGACTTAACAATTTCAGGTAACCTAACAGTTAGTGGAACATCTACAACTGTTAATACACAAACACTATCCGTTGAAGATCCTTTGATCGCATTAGCGACAGGTAACAGCTCAACTGACGCAGTTGATATTGGTATCTTTGGTCTGTATGATACATCAGGCTCACAGGACTTATACTCTGGTTTCTTTAGAGACGCAGGCGACGGTAAATGGAAACTGTTTAAAGATTCACAAACAGCACCTACAACAACAGTAGACACAGGAGCAACTGGTTATGCAGTAGCTGATTTAGTGGCTAACTTAGAAGGTAATGTTACTGGTGGAACAGTTTCTGGGTTGTCAGCAGCTATCGCAGTAGGCGACGGTGGAACAGGCAACACTTCAATCACATCAAATGGTATTGTTTACGGTAACGGCACAGGAGCTTTACAAGCAACAGCAGCTGGAACTGATGGATACTTCTTGTATTCAAATTCAGGAACTCCTGATTGGACAAACACTATTGATGGTGGGTCTTTCTAATTAATTTAGAAAGAATTAACTTAAAACAAACGGTGAAATTATAAAATGGAACAACAAAAAGAAAACAATCAGATTGTTGATGAATACATTAACGTATTAACTTCAAAATTGAATGAAGTCACACAGGAGAGTCTAGTTCTTAAAGCACAGTTAAACTCTGTGAAAAAAGAAAGAGACTTATTAATAGAAAAAGTTAGAGAACTTCGTGTTCAAGAAGATGAAATGAAAAAGCCCCAAAGCGATTTTCAGAATTCGGAAATGAAAGACGAAGAAGTAGGAGAAACACATGGCGATAATAAAGCTAAAGAGGTCGGGGACAACAGGAAGCGTTCCGTCTACAAGTGATTTAGCGGAAGGCGAAGTAGCGTTTAACACGGCTGACCAAAAACTCTTTACTAAAGACTCTAGTGGAGCAATCGTAACACTTGCTAACTATTCTGTGGGAGATGCTAACTTAGTATTCCCTACAGGAGATTATGGAAACTTAACAGCAACAACAACAGATGCTTTTGGTATTCCAACAGAAAGAGCATATGATTGCAGAACAGCTCCTCCTGGTATATTGACAACAGAAGATCTTGGAGGGATAACTTAATTTAACTTAGGAGCAATTAATGACAACTCAGGTTCAATTCAGACGAGGAACTGCTACAGAGAACAATGCGTTCACTGGTTTAGATGGGGAATTATCTGTAAACACAACCAATTATGCGCTACGTGTGCATGATGGCTCAACCCAAGGAGGTTATGAACTTATGTTGGCTTCTGGCTCAAATATTTCAGGAAATATACCTAGTAGTAATATTTCAGGTGATATTGAGGCGGACACATTAGCAGACGGCTCAACTATAGATGGAGGGACTTTTTAAGTCCGCATATTTAGGAGAAAACTATGCCAACTCAATTACAATTTAGGCGAGGAACAGAGTCACAAAATGATGCATTTACAGGTGCTGCTGGTGAGTTATCTTTCGATACAGAAAACAACGTCCTTAGGATTCACGACGGATCTACCCAAGGTGGTTACAAATTAGTTAAAAATGCTGATGCGTTAACCAGCTCGTCCGACACAGATGACCTTACTGAGGGCTCAACTAATCTGTATTTCACAAACGCTAGAGCAAGAGGCTCAATTAGTGTATCCGGAGATTTAAGTTACGACTCTTCAACTGGTGTTATTAGTTTTACTAATGACGCTGGAGATATAGAATCTGTTTCAGCAGGTTCCGGTTTAACAGGTGGCGGTGCTTCAGGCGCAGTTACTTTAAACATTGGAGCAGGAACAGGTATAACAGTTAATGCAGATGACGTAGCGGTTAATATGTCCGCTTTCGATACAGACGATTTAACAGAAGGTTCAGGGAACCAATATTTTACATCAGCTAGAGCACAGGCTGCTATTTCAGCAACAGGTGATTTAAGTTACGATAACTCTACAGGTGTTATGTCCTTCACAGAAAGAACAGACACAGAAGTTAGAGGTTTATTATCCGTAACAGATGCAGGTGGAGATGGTTCTTTAGGTTACAACAGTTCAACTGGTGTTATTACTTACACAGGCCCTAGCGCTACAGAAGTAAGAGCACATATTTCAGCAGGAACAGGTGTAACATTATCTTCAGGTGAAATTAGTATCGGGCAGGCAGTTGCCACCAACAGTAATGTAACGTTCAATGATTTAGTAGTAGACGGAGACTTAACAGTTAACGGAGCTACAACATCAGTAAACACAGAAACATTGACAGTAGATGACAACATTATTGTTCTAAACAATAACGTAACAGGAACACCTACTGAAGACGCAGGTATCGAAATAGAAAGAGGAACTTCGGCTAACAAATCATTCTTCTGGGATGAGTCTGAAGACAAATGGAGCTTAGGCTCAGAAACATTAGTCGCAGGCACAGTCGAGGCAAACTTAACAGGAACAGTTACAGGTAATGTAACAGGTAACGTAACTGGAACAGTTTCAAGTCTTTCAAATCAAGATACTGACAGTCTGACTGAAGGTTCAAGCAACCTATATTACACAAACGCTAGAGCAGATGCAAGAGTTAACCTTCAAACAGGAGCAAACTTAGATCTTAGCAGTAAAGATACTGACGACGTAAGTGAAGGATCCAGCAATTTATATTACACAGATGCTCGTTCTAGAGCAGCTATTAGTGTAGCTGGTGACTTATCTTATAACTCATCAACGGGTGCAATAAGTTTCTCAGAAACTTATTCAAGTGCAACAGAATTACTAAACGCCCTACTTACAGTAGACGGCGCAGGTAGCGGATTAGATGCTGACACATTAGATGGACAATCGGGTTCATATTATAGAGTTAACATTTACAACGCTAGTGGCACATTACTCAATTAATAGGAAATTATGAAGCATGGCATTATCAACTAGAACTGAATTAACAGACTATTGTTTACGAAGACTGGGCTTCCCGGTTATCGAAATCAATGTTGACGAAGATCAAATTTCAGATCGAATTGATGATGCCTTGCAATTTTGGCAAGAGTATCACTTTGATGGTGTCGAACGAACATACGTTCAACATCAAATAACAGGCTCTACTCTTACAATCAGCGGTGTTAACGCTGAGAACTTCCAAAAGGGAGAAACATTAACAGGCTCTACAAGTGGAGCAACAACAAAAATATTCGAAATAACTTCTGCAAGTGTTTTTACAGTAGAAAAAATTAAAGGCACATTTCAAGCAGGAGAAACTATTACAGGTTCAGAATCAGGTGTTACAGCATCATTAGCAGCAACAGACTTTTATGTTGCAGGTGATATTGAGAACACATGGGTGCCAATAGGCAACGGCATATTAGGCATTACAAGAGTTTTTAACTTTGGTGGGGCAGCAACTGCAAACACAAGAGACGGAAACTTGTTCGATATTATGTATCAATTTAGACAAAACGATTTATATAATTTGTTAGGTGCAGACATGATGTATTATTCAGTCGTGCAAACACATTTACAAACATTAGAAAAACTTTTAGTAAGTGAAAGACAGATTAGATGGAACAGAAAAACTAACAGACTTTATATAGATACTGACTGGGATATTACTTTTAATCCGGGCGATTATATTGTAGCAGAAGCGTATGCTATTTTAGATCCTAGTGATTATAGTGAAGTATATGATGATATGTTTTTAAAGAAATACGCCACAGCATTGATAAAAAGACAATGGGGCGAGAACTTAAAAAAATTCGGAGGAATCCAGTTACCAGGCGGTGTTGTTCTTAACGGCGATAACATATTCGGAGAAGCAATTCAAGAAATAGATACTATCGAACGAGAAATGCAGAGCAGATACGAACTACCACCTAGCTTTAAGGTAGGATAACGTGCCTACCAATTTCTATTTTCAATCAGGAGACATGCAGGGGACAACCTCTGAACAACGTCTTATAGAGGATTTGATTATAGAATCAGTAAAAATATATGGCAACGACATATATTACTTACCCAGAACATTAGTAGCAGAAGACAGCCTATTTGATGAGGACACACTCTCACAATTCACACAGGCATATCCATTAGAAATGTATTTAGAAAATCCTGAGGGCTTTGAAGGCGAAGGAGATTTATTTACAAAGTTTGGTATTGAAGTTAGAGATACTGCTACATTTTTACTTCCCAAAAGACGATGGGAACATCATGCAATTACAGCACCATATGCACCTACATTAGAAGATAGGCCTGCTGAAGGTGACTTGCTATATTTCGCAAAAACAAAGTCCTTATTCGAGATTAAATATGTGGACTTTCAAAATCCTTTTTATCAATTAGGAAAAATTTATTTGTTCCGTTTACAATGTGAGCTAATAGACTACAGCTCAGAAGTATTGGATACTGGTATTACGGAACTAGATGGCATCGAAGACGACTTCTCAGTAGATATGTTGAACTTTAAGTTACAACTAGAAGACGGCGGAGATATGTTACAAGAAGATAGTAGCATGTTGATATTAGAATCCTTCGGTGTTAAAACATTACAGAACACAGATGAAAGTGAATTCATAACATTAGCTGAAGACATATTAGACTTTAGCGAGAAAAACCCATTCGGTGAGGTTATATAATGTTTAAGAATCAATCATTTTATCATCAACACATTAAGAAGGCTATTATAGCTTTCGGAACTTTGTTTGCTAACATACAAATAGATAGAAAAAATTCTAGCGGAGATATAGTTCAAAGTTTACAAGTTCCATTAGCATATTCAACTAAACAAAAGTTCTTATCAAGAATAAGACAAATCCCAGATGCAACTACAAGAGGGGAAGTAGCAATCACACTTCCTAGAATGGGATTTGAAATACAACAATTTTTATATGACCCTAGCAGAAAGGTATCACAAATACAAAGGAATAAAGCTATTGGTGTAGGCGACGATGTAAACAAAGCAAGATCTGCTTTTGTTTCTACTCCATATAATATGAGCTTAAGTTTATATATATTTTGTAAACATCAAGAAGATGGATTACAAATTGTAGAACAGATATTGCCTCACTTTAACCCAGACTTTAATGTTACAATTAATGAATTACCTGAGTTAGGAGTCAAAAGAGATCTTAAAATAACATTAGATAGTATTCAATATGACGATGAATACGATGGAGAGTATAGCGCAAGACAAAGTTTAATATGGACTCTTAATTTTACAATGAGAATAAACTTCTTCGGTGACGTAAGTAAATCTGAGATGATTAAAACAGTTATTACGCAGCTATATACAGAAGCAGATATGACAGACATTAGAGTAAAACAACTAATAAGGCCTAAAAATCCTACTACGGATTTAGCAGACACAACACTTGGCCCAGCTGATACATATGAATTTATAGATGATATTATAGAATATTTTGAGGGAGATACAGACTAATGCCAAAGAATCCATTCGACGAACTAGACAAAAAGTTTAAAACATCTCCTACAACAGCTTTAGATAAAACATTTGAAGTAGTTAAAAAAGAGAAAAATTTACCTGACTTGCCACCTGAAATAGAAGCAGACAAAGACTTTCAGGAAGCAAGAAACATTTTAAAACGTGCTAACGTTTACGCTGAGGATGCTATACAAGGCATCCTCAACATTGCTAAAAATAGCGACCAACCTCGTGCATATGAAGTGGCAGCAACATTAATTAAAACATTACAAGACGGTGCTAAAGATCAAATTGAAATACGAGAAAAACAAAAAAGAGTTAAAGGTGAAACTGATAAGAAAGCAGCAGTAACTAATAACAATTTATTTGTTGGTTCTACAAAAGATTTACTCAATGCAATTAAGGGTAAAGACGTAGATCCGAAAAAAATTAACTAATAAATAATATAGTATGAACAAAGATGAGAACATAAAGGTATCCTACCACGGCAATCCTAACCTAAAACCTTTAGGTTATCAACATGATTTTACTAAAAAACAATTAAAAGAATATGTTAAATGTTCTGAAGATCCTATATATTTTATAGAACATTATTGTTGGATTGTTACACTAGACTCAGGTTTACAACAATTTAAACTATACGATTGTCAAAGAGAAAAAGTAGATATTATATTAAATAATCGTAAAGTTATTCTCATGGAAGGTAGACAGCAAGGTAAAACAGTTACAGCTGCTGCCTGTATTTTGTGGTATAGTATATTTAATAGTGATAAAACAGTAGCTATTATGGCTAACAAATCCTCAGCAGCTAGAGAAGTTTTAGCACGTTATCAGACAATGTATGAAAACTTACCTATATGGATGCAACAAGGAGTTAAAACTTGGAACAAAGGTGACGTAGAATTAGAAAATAATAGTAAGGTATTTTCTTCTGCTACTACAACATCTGCCATTAGGGGTAAATCTGTAAACTGGCTATATATTGATGAGGCTGCTATTATTCCAAACAATGTAGCAGATGAATTTTTCGCATCAGTATATCCGACAATTTCTGCTGGTGAAACTACAAAAATTCTACTTACATCTACGCCACTAGGATATAATCACTTTTGGAAGTTTTGGAATGAGTCTGAAAAAGGAGTTAATGGATTTGTAAATCACTTTATTCATTATTCAGAAATTCCAGGAAGAGATGAAAAGTGGGCACAATCACAATTAGACTTACTTGGAGAATTAAAATATAACCAAGAGGTTTTATGTGAATTCTTAGGTTCATCTAATACATTAATTAGTGCTAAAACAATAGGTATGATGTCTAGTGTAGACCCTATATACAGTAATGATGGCTTAGATATATACGAAAATCCTAAAGAAGATAATTACTATGCTATAACAATAGACACATCAAGAGGTATAGGTGGAGACTATAGCGCATTTATTGTATATGATATAACAGAAATGCCTTACAAAATAGTAGCTAAGTATAGACATAACAAAATGCCACCACTATTATTTCCTAATGTAATATCAAAAGTAGGAAACGATTACAACACAGCATTCTTATTATTAGAAACAAACGATTTAGGACAACAAGTAGTAGACATATTACACGAAGAAATAGAATACGACAACATATTTAGCACAGTTACAGAAAAACAACGACAGTATATTTCACCGGGTTTCGGCAGAAGCACAAGACTGGGTGTTAATACTTCGAGAGCAGTTAAAAAGCAAGGCTGTTTTAACTTTAAATCATTGATAGAAGAACAGAAATTATTATGTTTTGACGCAGACACAATACAAGAGATGTCGACGTTTACAGAAAAAGGTAACACATATCAAGCTGATGAAGGATATCACGATGACTTGATGATGTGTAATGTATTGTTTGGCTGGCTTTCAACACAAGCTTTCTTTAAGGAACTAACAGATGTTGCAACAAGAGAGCAGTTATATAACAAGAAAGCAGAAAGTATAAATAATACATTAACGCCCTTTTTACATAGGCGTTCTAATGATACCACTGAAACGTGGGTTGCAGATGGTGATTATTGGATATTAGACGATGAATATGACAAAAATAGGAAGGATATAACGCGAAAAATGCGCGATCTGTCTACCTATTAAAAACATAAATTTTTATTTTTATAAATAACAGAATGAAACATAACTTGTGTCATTCATTTTAATAAACCGAGGAGATAAATATGGCTTTTCAGCTATCACCAGGAGTTCTCGTTACTGAAAAGGACCTGACTACCGTAGTTCCTGCAGTTGCTTCTACTAGAGGCGGCATCGCAGGTTACTTCAAATGGGGCCCTGTAGGCGAGATCCGAGAAATAGATTCAGAGAATAATCTCAAAAAAGTATTTGGAGTCCCCGACAATGATACTGCTGTAGACTTTATGACAGCAGCTTCATTCTTGGCATATGGTTCTGCTCTACAGGTAGTAAGAGTAGTAGATCAAAGCTCCGCACTAAACGCTGGTGCAACTGCAGGTGTATTAATAACAAACGATGATGATTATGACAATAATCATTCAGATGGAAGCGGTTCTAATGGTATGTGGGCAGCTAAATGGGCAGGAACTTTAGGTAATTCACTTAAAGTATCTTTCGCAGATAGCTCAGACTACGCTACATGGGCATACAAAGATAACTTTGGATATGCACCAAGTGTAACAACATCAGCATCCGCACAAGGTGGTTCTGTAGATGAACTTCACATTATCGTCATTGACGAAGATGGGGATTTCACAGGAACTGCTGGAACAATACTAGAAAAATTCGAAGGTGTTTCAAAAGCATCTGACGCTGTTGATAGCGTTGGCGCTTCGAATTATTACAAAAACGTAATCAACACACAATCCGAGTATATTTGGTGGACAGACCACCCAGCATCAGACTCAACATGGGGTCAAAAACAGAGCACAACATTTACTTCTGCTCATACATCGAGCGAATCTACTGTTTCTTTAGCAAACGGTGCAGATGCAGCTCCTGCTGACGGTGACAAACAAAACGGATATGCTTTATTTGCTAACGACGAGTTAGTTGATGTATCATTATTAATGGCATCAGGACACTCACAAACCGTTGGTAAATGGATTCAAGATAACGTAGCAACAGTTAGAAAAGACTGTCTAGTATTCATTTCACCACAAAAATCAGCCGTTGTTAATAACGCTGGCTCAGAGGCAGCAGACGTAGTAACAGACAGAAATACATATACAACAACATCTTATTCAGTATTTGATTCAGGATGGAAATATATGTATGATAGATATAACGATGTATTCAGATGGATTCCATTGAACGGCGACATAGCAGGTCTTTGTGTAAACACAGACTTAACCGCAGATGCATGGTTCTCACCAGCAGGCTACAATAGAGGCCAAATTAAAAATGCTATTAAATTAGCGTTTAGCCCTAAGAAGTCTGAAAGAGATACTTTATACCAAGCAGGTGTTAATCCAGTAGTAGGATTCCCAGGAGCAGGTATTGTATTATTTGGTGATAAAACTATGTTACAAAAACCTTCAGCATTTGACAGAATTAATGTCAGAAGATTGTTTATTGTATTAGAAAAAGCGATTGCTACAGCAGCTAAGTTTTCAATGTTTGAATTCAATGATGAGTTCACAAGAGCACAATTTACATCTATTATAGAACCTTTCTTAAGAGATGTAAAAGGGCGCAGAGGCTTATATGACTTTAAAGTGGTTTGTAATGAAAGCAACAACACAGATCAAGTAATTGATTCTAATAGTTTTGTAGCTGACATTTTCTTAAAACCAACTAAGTCTATTAACTTTGTTCAATTAAACTTTATAGCAACCAGAACAGGCGTAAGCTTTGAAGAAGTTGGTGGCTAACCTTTATAAATATTTGAGGAGAAACAAATGGACATAGATCAATTTAAAGGTAGACTCGGCGCAGGTGGAGCACGTCCCAATCAGTTTAAGGTAAAATTAGCTTTCCCTTCTTACGTTGGTAACGTGGACCCATCATATTCGCTTTTGGTATCAGGAGCAGCACTTCCAGCTTCAACAGTAAACCCAGCCATTATACAATATAGGGGTAGGGAAGTTAAGTTAGCAGGAGAAAGAATCTTCGATCCGTGGACAATCACAGTAGTTAATGACACTGGATTTTCACTTAGAAGACCTTTCGAAGCTTGGATGGAAGGCATGAACGGAAAACTAGATAACGAAGGTATTTTAAATCCTAGCGATTATCAAGTTAATGTAGAAGTAGAACATCTTGACAGAAATGACGAGGTATTGCCAGGCGGTAGATATCAGTTACAAGGTGCGTTTCCAATTCAGATGTCTGAAATTGGACTACAATATGCTCAGAACGATATCATTGAAGAGTTTACAGTAACATTTCAATATCAAGCTTACACAGTCGTTAACTAAGTAGGCAGGTAATAAATTATGCAGATTTTTGGGTTTAACATAACTCGGACCGAGAAGCCACAGACGGAAAAATCGTTTGTGGCTCCAACCGACGATGGGTCCGTCGAAAGTATTAGAGCAGGTGGCTATTACGGCACCTACTTAGATTTAGAAGGCGTAGCATCGTCCGAAGCAGAGTTAATTAAAAGATATAGAGATATATCAATGCACGCTGATGTAGATTCAGCCATTGAGGATATCTGTAACGATAGTATATCTAATCTCGAGGATGAAGAACCCGTAAAATTAAATCTTGATAGATTGGAAATGAGTCCAGCTGTCAAGAAACAAATTCACAAAGAATTTGAGAATATAGTCGAGCTCTTAGATTTTAGATCAAGAGCTCAAGACTATTTTAGACGTTGGTATATTGATGGAAGAATATTTTTCCACAAAGTTATCGACACAGAAAAACCTAGGGACGGTATTAAAGATATTAGATACATAGACCCTAGAAAGATTACTAAAGTTAGGGAAGTTAAAAAGGAAAAGAATCCGCAGAGCGGGGTTAACTTCATTAAGAAGGTAGAAGAATACTTTTTATATAACGATAAAGGACTATCTTCAAAACCAGGACAATATAAAGCGGGCGAACAATCGCAAGCACTTAAAGTAACTAAGGATGCTATTGTATTTGCTCCAAGTGGGCTAATAGATCAAGATAAAAATATACCTTTATCTTACTTACATAAAGCTATTAGACCTGCAAACCAACTTCGTATGATGGAAAATGCTGTAGTTATATACAGAATAACAAGAGCACCGGAACGAAGAATATTTTATGTTGATGTAGGTAATTTGCCAGCAATTAAAGCAGAGCAATACCTAAAAGACATTATGGACAGGTATAGAAATAAACTTGTTTATGATGCTTCAACAGGAGAAATAAGAGACGACAAAAAGTTTATGTCTATGTTGGAGGACTTTTGGCTCCCACGTAGAGAAGGTGGAACAGGAACACAAATAGATACTTTGCCAGCTGGGCAAAATCTAGGACAGATTGAAGACGTAGAATACTTCCAAAAGAAATTATATCAAGCATTAAATGTTCCAATTTCCAGACTTCAAGAGCAAGGCGGATTAAATTTCGGTCGTGCAGCAGAAATAAATAGAGATGAATTAAAGTTTACTAAGTTTATTTCTAAGTTAAGAAAAAGATTTAGCGTCATGTTTGACGATCTGTTACGAACACAATTACTTTTAAAGGGTGTTATAACAGAAGATGATTGGAAACACATGAAGGATGATTTACTTTATGAGTTTGCATCAGATGCTTACTATACAGAGTCTAAGGATCAAGAAATCCTAAGAAGTAGAATAGAAGTATTAAACGGCGTATCCGCATTTATAGGAACGCTTTTCAGTAAGAGGTATGTCCAGAAGGAAATCCTAAGACTGACTGATGATGAGATTGATGAAATGGAAAATGAAATTGCACTAGAACCGCAATTACAAAGACAATATCAATGGAGTCCATTCAGTCCAGTTGACGGTGGTGATCCTGAGGGACAACCACAAGAAGGTGAACAAGGAGTAGAAAATGGATAGAACTGAAACTATTAAACAAATGATGGACGACATAGCCGCAGGTAATGGGGCAGAAGTTGCATCAAACTTTGATACTTTAATGAGAGACAACGCATCAGATGCGTTGAATCAAAGAAAACAGGAAATGTCTCAGGCAATTTTTAATAATCCTGAGATGGTGGCAATGGGTTTAGCGAACGGTGAAGAACAAATCATCGACGCACCTGACACATTAGAACCTGAAACAGTTGAAGTAGAAGAGCCTGTATCAGATGAATTATCACCTGAAGCAGCAGCAGATGTCGAAAATTTAGAATCAACAGAGGCTGAGCAAGAAGATGAGCAGCCACAAGAAGAGGAAGAAAATGATAACATTTAAAGAATTTAGAGAAGGCAAAGGTGACTTATTAACTGAAGCACCTGTTGACGGTGTTGCTAAAGGGGCTCTTCCAAACGACGACCATATGTGTGCAAGTAAAATTATGCACAAAGAGTGGAACGAAGGAACGCCTATTTTTGGAGAACATGCTGAGCCAGATGCAGACGGAAACGTTGAATGGTATAAAGTAATGTTCGAGCATGGCATCGAGACAGTTTACGTTGCAGATGAAAACGTAGAAGTTTTAGAAGAAGGTTCACACGGTAGCCACAAAAAAGTAAAAAAATATTAATCAACTAATTAGGAACTATTATGGCTTTTAGTAAAAGTAATTTAAAATTGACACAAGTTCAAGCAGTAGTTAAAGCCGCCGGAACAGGTGGTGATAGCGGTGCTATAGACTTAGACGTCGATATTAAAAAGTCATCAGAAACTGCTAGTAGCCCTGCAGTAAATATTTCAGCAATGCATTGGTTTTGTGCTTCAGGCGCAAGTGTAACTATAAGCAGAAATAGTGTTCAGATAGCTGTTCTTACAGGTAATGGATTTACCGAATGGCATGGGTTTGTAGAAAACTCAGAAAATACATCTGATATAGACATTGCAATCGCAGGCGGAGACGCCGTAGCAATTTTAGAGCTAGGCAAAGTAAGTGGATTCGGTTCTCAACAACACCAGGATGCACCACTAGACACAGTCGGTGGTATCTATAATGGTGGAAGCTTAGGATAGAAACATGAAATTAATTAAAGAAATAACAGAAGACGTTCAATACTTACAAGAAGAGAAAGACGGAAAGAAGTCTACTTTTATTGAAGGTGTCTTTTTACAGTCTGAGATTACTAACAGAAACGGAAGACGTTATCCAAGAGAGATAATGCAACGTGAAGTTCAAAGGTATATCGACGAGTCTGTAAACAAGAACAGAGCATACGGTGAGTTAGGACATCCTGACGGACCAACTGTTAATCTTGATAGAGTATCTCACATGATTGTATCTTTAAAAGAAGATGGAAACAATTACATTGGTAAAGCAAAAATATTGAATACGCCAATGGGTAACATTGTTAAAACTTTAATTGATGAAGGCGCTTCATTAGGCGTCTCATCAAGAGGGTTAGGTTCAATTAAAGAACAAGATGGGATTAACGAAGTCCAAGATGACTTTATGTTAGCAACGGCTGCTGATATTGTAGCTGACCCATCAGCACCAGATGCCTTTGTTCAAGGTATAATGGAAAGTAGAGAATGGGTTATGGTAGATGGTGTTTGGACTGCAAGAGATGTAGAACAGGCACAAACAACTATATCTAAAGCAAGTTCAAGAGAACTAGAGGAAGCTAAATTAAAGGTTTTTGAAAACTTTTTAACAAGACTTAACAGATTATAATAAGCTAATTATATTATGCAAATTGAACATTTCGTTGACAAAGCGATCTGTCTTAATCTTGATAAACGAAAAGACAGATGGCAAAACGCTAAACAGATTTTTGAGTCATGGCCGATAGACGTAGAACGTATGCCGGGCATAGACGGAAGTAAACTAGGTTTACAAGAATATGTTGATGGACTTGAATGGAAATCAACGGCTGGAGATGGTAGTATCATCTCAGATAGAGTTAAGGTAGGTGCAATAGGTTGCGCCCTATCTCAAATGTTTTGTTTTAAATATGCAAAGCAACTAAAACTGAATAACTTCTTATTTTTAGAAGATGACATTACAGTTAAGGAGAACTTTCTTGAGGAGTTTGACAAAGCAACCGAACAAGTCCCGAGCGATTGGGACGTGTTATACCTTGGGGGCAACCATTTATTTGGTAGAAACCTCAAGAAAGTAAACGAGAACGTATATAGATGTGAATACACTTATTGCGTTCACGGAGTAATATTTAGGGACACAGTATTTGATAGATATATACACAGTCTTACAGATATACTTACACCGTGTGATGTGCATTACGCAGAGTCACATAGTGAGATAAATGCTTATGTTATTTGTCCGCATTTAATATATCAGGGTAATAGTTACTCAGATATAGAAGAAGCACAAAAGTCATCAGCAGGTATCTGGGCCGTAAATAACGTGCTAAAAAGTATAAAAAATGTGTAAAAACTATCTAAAAACTTAAATAAATATAAATAAATTATATCTTTATATTAAAGTATAAATTATTTTAACATAAACCGAAAGGGAGAAAAAAATGGGAGTAGAATCCAAAATCAGAGAACTTATGGAGGGCGCGGCAAATCGTCCTTTAGATAAGTCACAAGGAGATATGAGTCCTCCACTACAAGGAGATTCAAACCCAAATCCTGAAATGCAAGACCTAAGCGGTAAAGGCAATAAGGAAGGCGGATTGACTTCTCCAATTGGAAAAGAGGCCTCTGGAAAAGCTTCTAAAGACGGAACACTACCTTCAGGACAAGGCGCAGGCCAAGCTCCTAATTACGAAAATGGACAAGACCCTAGAAATGTTGTCGGACAACAATCTTCAAAAGGTAATGTTCATCAGGAAGAGGTAGAAGAAGTCGAACAAGACGAAGTTTTACAAGAGGATGAAGTTTCCCCAGATGTTGAAGAAGTAATCGAAAACGAAGAAGTTCTTGAAGAAGAACAAGAAGTCGTTGAAGAAGAAACTGAAACAGAGTCTGATGAAGCTCTCTTCCAAGAAGACTTAAACACACTTTTCGCAGACGAAGAACATCTAAGCGAAGAATTTAAATCTAAAGCAGCTGATATTTTTGAAGCTGTTGTTGTTTCTAGAGTAGCAGCAGAGATTGAAGAAATCGAAGCAGACCTAGTAGAGCAGTATAATAAAGATTTAGAGGAAACAAAAGCAGAACTAATCGCAAACATCGATAAGTATCTAAGCTATGTGACTGAGAACTGGATGAGCGAAAACGAACTTGCTATTGAAAACGGCCTACGTAACGAGATTACAGAAAGCTTTATCGGTAGTTTAAAAGACGTATTTGCTGAACATTACATCGATGTTCCAGAAGAAAAATATGATGTTCTATCAGAAATGCAAAAGCGCATCGACGAGTTAGAAGGCGAATTAAACGAAGCAGTTGACATCGCCGTCAACATCAACGATGAGCATGAGCTACTACAAAAGACTAGAGTATTTGAAAACGTAACAAAAGAACTAGCTCAAACTGAGGTAGAGAAGTTTGCTACATTAGTAGAAGACATTAGCTTTGGTAGTGAAGAACTATATGCTGAGAAGTTAAACGTTGTTATGGAAAATTACTTTCCTAAAAACAATGTTGCTGACGACTCAGACAAGCTAGAAGATAGCGTAGAGAACGATGCGATTGAAACTAATACAGTAATGAGCAAATATGCTAGTGCTATTAGTAAATCTGCAAAGTTTTAATTAATTAATTAATTAAAAAGATTAATTTTTATAAATAAAATAGTTATTAAATTAACAAACTGAAAACACAGGAGAAACAAATGTATCTTTCAGAAGAACTACAAAAGAAGTGGGAACCAGTTTTAGCGCATCAAGATCTCGCTGAGATCAAAGATCCGTATAAAAGAGCGGTTACTACTGTTGTTCTCGAAAACCAAGAGAAAGCTCTCCGTGAGGAAAAAGCTGCTCTTTTCGAAGCAACACACGCAAATGCTACAGGTGCAAGCGTTGACAACTATGACCCAATTTTAATTAGTCTAGTTAGAAGGGCTTTACCAAACCTTATGGCATACGACGTATGTGGCGTTCAACCAATGACTGGTCCAACAGGTTTGATCTTCGCAATGAAATCTCATTACAGTTCACAAACTGGAACTGAGGCTTTATTCAACGAAGCAGACACAGACTTTTCAGGTGGTGGAACTCACGCTGGTTCTAATCCAGTTGATGGAGCTTACACAACTGGTGAAGGTGTTTCAACTTCAACAGCAGAAGGATTCGGTGACAGCACAACTCTAAACGAGATGGCATTCTCGATTGAGAAAACAACTGTTACTGCTAAATCTAGAGCTCTTAAAGCTGAATACACAATAGAACTTGCTCAAGACTTAAAAGCAATTCACGGTCTTGACGCAGAATCAGAACTTTCCAACATTCTTTCACAAGAAATTCTTGCTGAAATTAATAGGGAAGTTATCAGAACTATCTACAAAGTTGCAAAAACAGGCTCAGCTTCAACAAGCACACCTGGAACTTTCGACTTAGACGTTGACTCAAACGGCAGATGGTCTGTAGAAAGATTCAAAGGGTTGTTATTCAACCTAGAAAGAGACGCCAATGTTATCGCTCAAGATACAAGGCGTGGAAAAGGTAACTTTATAATCTGCTCAGCTGACGTAGCTTCTGCTATGGCAATGGCTGGCGTTTTAGACTATGCTCCAGCACTTTCAACTAACTTAAACGTTGATGACACAGGTAACACATTCGCTGGTGTATTAAACGGTAGATTTAGAGTTTACGTAGATCCTTATTCAGCTAACTTAGGTGCTGCTAGCCAGTTCTATGTTGTTGGATATAAAGGAACATCTGCTTATGACGCAGGTCTTTTCTACTGTCCTTATGTTCCATTACAAATGGTTAGAGCCATTGATCCTAGCACATTCCAGCCAAAAATTGGATTTAAAACTAGGTATGGCATGATTGCTAACCCGTTTGTATTGGCATCTGACGGTTCAACAGACGCTGACTCTTTCACAGCAGACAGAAACCAGTATTACAGATCTGTTAAAGTAACAAATCTTATGTAATATGTCGTTGGCTTAAGGCTAACAATTCTAAAAACAATGTTTTTATATGGGCTTCAACAGAGGCCCATTTTTTTGACTAATTTAAGAACCAAAATAGACAAGCACTGTTCCATGCGTGTATAAATGACTATGTAGTGTTTAAGACATAAAACATTACATTAACACACTTACACACAAGGAGAAAAATTATGTCAACATCCAAAACAGGGTTTGAAATCAGAGCAGACCTTTTATCCCTAGCAGAGGGAATCCTAATCAACAATATCGAGAATGAGAGGCAGACCATATATATGTGGAATGAGAATCATCCGGAGTCTAAAAAGGAAATGCCTTTAAGGACTGTTGAACCACAAGACGTTATATCTGTAGCAAAGCAGTTTAACGAATTTGTAACCGAGAAGTAATCTCAGTATTCGCCACTTCTTTATACCAAAATGCTTGACTTATAAATAAGTTTATAATATAATAACCTTATTGATAAAAATAGTGGTTGTTTTTTGAATATATTATACAAAATTTTTATAATATGTTATAAATAGCAGTGTTGGAGAAGAAGTGGCATACTCAAAACAAGTAATAGACAGATTCGAGGGCGTGTTAAACGCACCTCAACAATTTTCCGTCGGACGCTTCGATCCCAACGATCCAAATGTTGCAACAGGAATGACAGGAGCCCCAGCTTGTGGTGATGTTATGAAGTTGCAACTGAAGATTAACGACAACGATATTATCGAAGAAGTTAAATTTAAGACTTATGGATGTGGCTCAGCTATAGCTAGTTCCTCAATGTTTGTTGATATGCTTGTAGGTAGAACTATCGCAGAAGCAAAAGAAATAAAGGACAAAGATATAGCAGAGGCTTTGGAGCTACCCCCGATTAAGATTCATTGCTCAGTATTAGCTGAAGATTCCATAAGACGTGCTATTGAAGATTGGGAAAATAAGAGGAAATAAAAATTAAAATGTTAATAGAGAAAATTAAAGAGGCCCGCGTAGACATAGATGCGTATCTACAAATAGGCCTATCTCTTGTTGTTATGTTTTGTGTATTTTATTCAATTAACGACTTAGTAAGTTAATAAATAGTAAGGAGAATATATTATGGCTAGAACGTGGGCAAAAACTACGGTAATAACTCATACACGCAAAGGAACCTCACAAGGAACTGGCGGTAGAGGTAGAGGCGTAAAAATTAACACATCTACTATGAACAAACACAAGAAACGTTCATACAAAAAATATAGAGGACAAGGAAAGTAAATGGCAGACCCTGCAATAGGTAATTGGGATTTAACTAACCCAACAGAATTAGACTACTTACGCCCTACCGGGTTTAAGTTTCAAATTCATAATATGCCTAACACTTCTTTCTTTTGTCAGTCTGCTAATATTCCAGACATGATGTTAGGGCAGGCGCTTGTTGGAACTCCTTTGGTTGATTACTTTGAACCAGGTGAAAAAATACGTTTCGGAGAACTTAATATAAGATTTCTGATACAAGAGAATATGGAAAACTTCAAAGAATTACAAGCATGGATGGTGGGTTTAGGTTCTCCTCAGGACCATAAACAATATAAAGAATGGGGTGAAAGCCAACAACACAGATTCCCTTTAGTAGATCCTACAAAACAAAAAGCATTAGGCAATTTTTCTGATGCTACACTTTTCGTCTTAGATTCAAACAACAATCCTACATTAAAAATTAATTTTGAGGATTGTTTCCCAATAGCCTTAGGAGGATTAGAATTCGACATCTCCTCAGGCAACACAGAGTATTTTCAAGGATTAGCTTCTTTTCGATATAAGTTTTATACAATAGAGAATATTTAACTTATCAATTAAAGGAGTAAAAATGAAACAGTTATTTACAGTAGCAGTGCTATTCTGTTTTGCTACGGATGCGTTTGCCGACGATTGGAGAATGAGAAAATTCGACATGAACATGGATGGCTTCGTAACTAAAGAAGAATTAAAAGCACTTGGTTGCACCGTTAAAAAAGGACTTTTCAATGTTGCTGATAAAAATGATGATGGTAAACTTTCTAAGAAAGAACTTAGAAAATCATCTGAATATATCATCAGAAACAGATGTCCGAGATAAAAATGTCTACAGAAAAAAAGGTTTTACAAGTCGTTAATTTATCTCCCTCAGAAGCGTGGGTTGAAAAATTAACTGACATACACCCAATGAGACAAGTCGCTGTTGCATCTGTAATACAGGTATGCGTTTTTGGGTTTATGTTATTGGCTTTTAAAGTAATAAGTTTATTTACATAAGAGCTTGACTTTTCATTAATTTTCCTGTATAATACATATATGAGAAAATTAATATTTGTTGCAGTTATCTTTTTGACTGCTTGCGGTGGCGGTGGTAGTAGTGAGGACTCGAATGCAACTTCACCAACCCCTCCCACTCCACCACCCGCTCCTGAGCCTCAATGGGCGTCACCTATTGAATTACCACAAACAGAAACAGATCTATTAAATGCTTTTACATCATTAGTAATACCTGTCGATTATAATAATGACGGATATATGGATATTGTTGCACATTACTTTTGGAATGATTGGGAAAGTAATTTTACAGATACCTCAGACTTACTTGTATTTTATACAAACGATTATGGTAATTGGAAAATAGAAAAGGAAGTTGAACTAAGAAAGGCAACAAGAAAATATGCTAAAGGCGATTTAAATAATGATGGCATAGAAGATATAGCATTTGCTGTAAATGTAGAAGACGGCAAAAAATATAATGAATGTAGCGACATGGCTGCTAAACCTGTAATATTATTATCGAACGGTGTAAGTTATGATATACATGAAGTAGGAGAACCTGATTGGGGACACGCAGTTGATATAGTAGATAACAAAGTTACATTCGCAGGTTTTTGTGGACTTACACAATCATTCGTAAACTTACAACCTGTT
>Ga0255759_10001376_pt1 | contig 21784 bp, 20 predicted proteins | sample 101ome_20_FD_179959 | JGI IMG/M metagenome (GOLD analysis project Ga0255759, IMG submission 179959) | Coastal salt marsh microbial communities from the Groves Creek Marsh, Skidaway Island, Georgia - 101404AT metaG (version 2) | ecosystem: Environmental > Aquatic > Marine > Intertidal zone >...
ATAAAATTAATAAAGAGATTGATAGAGAATGTAAGAATGTTCTAGAAAGATTTAAAATTTTATAAAATGAAAAAATTAGAAAACTATCAGATTATAATTATTGGTGCAGGTCTATCTGGCTTAACGTTAGCGAAAGAAATTTGCGCTAGATCTAATTATAAAATACTAATTTTAGAAAAAAAAAAAAAGCTCGTATATGATAAAAATTGGTGTTTTTGGAATCAACCAATTAATACATTTACCCATAATTTTGATAATGCATGGGAAAAAATTTCAGTTAGTATTGACGATAAAGAAAAGATTTTTTTTGATAACAAAATTAAATATCTTCATATTAAATCAACAACTTTTTATAAGAAATTTATAAACGATCTTAAAAAAAAAAATGTAAAAATTAAAATGAATCAAAATATTAATGAAATATTATATGAAAATAATTGGAAACTAGTTAAATCTAATAATTCTATTTTTAAATCAAAAATTGTCTTTGATAGTCGACCTCAAAAATATTCGAATAAAAAAAATCTTCTTTATCAACATTTTTATGGAGTAGAAATATTACTTGAAAATTCTTTACTAGATAAAAATAAAGTTACACTTATGGATTTTCAAACATTTAATAATGGTATTCACTTTTTTTATGTACTTCCATTCTCAGCAAAAAAAGCCTTGGTTGAAACAACTTATTTTTCTACTAACGTTTTAGAAGAAAGTATTTATAAGTCAGATATAAGAAAATATTTAAAAAAAAAGTTCCCAAATGAAAAATATAAAATTAAATTTAAAGAAAAAGGAATCATCCCAATGTTTCATGATTACAATAATAATATAAAAAATGATTTAATAAACATTGGAACACGAGGAAACTGGGTAAGAGCTTCAACTGGATATTCTTTCCAGAATTCATTTTTAAATGCAAAAGATATAACTGAAAAATTAATTCATAAAAAAAAATTAAACATCTCATCAAATAAAAAAATAAGATTTCTTGATAAAATATTTTGTTATTATATTGCTAATTACAGTAATGATTCTAAAGAATTTTTTAAATGCTTTTTTTTTAAAAATAAATTTAGAAATATTGTTAGTTTTTTAATAGGCGATATCAACTTATTAAAGATGTTAGTAATAATTTTGTCACTACCAAAAAAAAAACTTTTATACTCTATGTTTAAAACAATTACACACAACAAAAAATGATATCTAGCGATACAAAAATTTTTTTTTTCGTCAATTTATTTTTTTTAATAATTATTTTTTTGTATGGCGAAATAATTTATTCTAATTTTTTAAATCAGTTATATATTTTTTTAATCCCACTTATTTGGCCTGGACTAGCTCATGGAAGTTTAGATATTTTAACTGCTAAAAGGAAAAAATTAATTAAAGATAAATTTTCATTATTTTATTTTCTTATACTTTATTTATTTATTCCTATTTTTTTTTTTTTAATCTGGCAAATTTACCCAAATTATATTTTTACCATTTTTTTAGTCTTATCCCTAATGCATTTCGGAATTAGTGATAAACTAAGTCATAAAAAATCAATAATTATAAACGAAATATTATTAAGATCTCTGATAATTATATGTTTACCAATAATTTTTTATAATGAGCAAACATTAGCAGTTTTTAATTTTTTAAATATTTCTAATGAATATGGAATTTTTTTAACAAAATTATTTAGTTTTGTATCATATTTAATTATACCATTAATTTTAGTATTTCTTTTTACTACACTAAAAAATCAAGATTATGGACATTTGATTGATATAACTATTTTATTTTTTTGTTTCATTTTTTTTGAACCACTCTTATCATTTTTTATATATTTTTGTTTTCTTCATTCTGTAAGGCATCTTCTAAATGAAAAAAAATTTCTAAATTTATCAAATAAAAATTTATTACTAAAAACTATACCCATGACTCTAATAGTATTATTTACATTTATTTGTTTGATTTTTCTTTTTTTTTACTTCCCAAAATTTATCAATTCTTTGAATTTAAATAATTTGATTATAGCTATTTTCTGTTTAACAATTTCACATGTAGTTTTAATAAACTTTATCAAAGATAAATAACTTCTATTTTATTAATGGGGAAAACCATTCGATCTTCTTTTCTTTAGATTTAGAGTCAATGTTATTAGGTAAATTGAATTTTTTTTCATCATTTATACCAATTGTTCTAGTTTCCAAATTGATTCTTTTTTTTTCTCCTAAAACACTTCCATGAATATGATTGCCAGAAAAAAAAAGTATGTCACCTTGCTGTAATTCAAAACGTTTTATATGATTTTCCTTGAATTTTAACTCAGAGTAAGGGGTTGAAGGATAATTTTTAAATTTTTTATATTTTTTAAAACTCCATTTATCACTATTATTAGAAATTTTTTTGTCAAAATAATCTGGTACAATAAAAATAGAGTTTGATTCTTGAACATTATGTAATGGTATCCACCAATTAATTTGGTTAAAAACATTTGATGCCCAAGTATCTCTGTGAGCTTTAGATGGTTTTAATATCCCTAAAGGTTCTTTCTTAAGATCTGGGCTATATCTAAATGTTATTTTATCTGAGTGTGTTTCCTGAACATCAAATTGTAATTCTTCTAATAGTTTACAAAATAAGGCTATAAGACTTTGTGAGTTTTTAATTTTTTTCTGAAATTCTATTAACTTATTTGTTTTAAAACTTATAGGGTTATCCTCTTTAAGAAAATCTTGTATTGAAAGACCAAAATATTGATAAAAAAATTTGTTTGTAAGCCTAATTAAATCTAAGCAAACAGAAGACTTTTTAAAAATATAAATATTTCCGTTAAATATTGATTGTTTAAAAAAATTTAGATCTTTAATTTCTTTTCTTGTAATGTATTCGATTTTATATTTAAATTTTTTCATAAATAATATTTTATGAAATATCTTACAAAAAAAATAGCTTTAAAAATTCTTGGGATTGATAAAATTGACCATAGCATTGTAATTAGCGATCCAAATACCCAAGATTGTCCAATGGTTTTTATTAGTGATGAATTTTTTAAACATACCGGTTATTCAGTCGAAGAATCTTTGGGAAAAAACTGTAGGTTTCTTCAAGGACCTGAAACTGATGAAAATGACATTGAACATATTAGAATAGCACTTAAAGCGAAAAAAAAAATTACAATAGATATTTTAAATTACAAAAAAAATGGAGAAAAGTTTTGGAATAGATTAAGAATAAGACCAATTTTTAACGAAAAAAATGAATTAATTTACTTTGCGGGAGAGCAAAACCCAATTTCTGTTGAATCTGTTAGAAGATATACTTTTAATAAAATTATTGATTAGAATCCTTATACTTATACTGTAAATCAAGATAAGAGCCACCTTCACATTGTAAAACGTTTTCAGGGCCTTTATTGTTATTTTTCCTTTTTTGGGAAATTAAAAATAAATTTTGGTAATAAATTGCTTGTCTTTCTTGCAAAGTCCAGAGTGTTCTTTGATCAAGATCAAAAGATCTTTTAGAGTTTTTTTGGTAATGATGGATCATTTCATGTAAAATTATCGATTGATCACACATTTTTGATTCTGGAATTAAATCATTAATGTAATAAATTCCGTCATTTTTGATGTAGTATGCCTTTACTTTACAGTTATCTGATGAATAACAAGCCTTGTCAGACATTTCATTTTTTGTTAAAGCGTAGAAGTTTGGTGGATCAATTTTCTTTTTAAACTCTGTATTTTCTATTATCCAACTAGTTAAAAATATTATTAATCTTTCTGAAACCATGTTTAATCACTCACTATTATTGTACCGACTTGCTTACCGTTATCTAAATTATAAATTTTTATAAGTTGTTGCCCATTTTTTCCTTTTATATTTAAATAAATTAAATTACTCTTTATTTCGAAAGAATTTAAAATAACATCCTGGTCTAATTTAGGAATAAGTTCTAGATTTTCAATATTTTTAAATTCTCTATTTTTAAATTTATATATTAAAGATGCGATTGTAATTGAAAAAAGAAGTAATACAATTATTCCAAGAAAAATAACTAAGTTTTTGAGGTTTTTAACCATTGAATCCAGATTATATTACTATTTCCGTAACTAGCAATGATTTAGATCAAAGAATTGATTTATATTTATCACAAAAAATTGAAAAAATTTCACGAAATAGGATTATTAAATTAATAAGGGAAAAAAAAGTTTCTTTTAATAATAAGATTATTTCAACACAATCATACATTCTAAAAAATCAAGGAAAAATTTTGATTAGTTTACCAAAACCAAAAGAATCAAAAATCATTCCCAAAAAAATGAATTTGAATATTATTTATGAAGATAAAAGTTTGTTAGTGATTGATAAGGAATCTGGTCTAGTTGTGCATCCCGGTGCAGGAAATTACGATAATACTTTAGTTAATGGTTTATTGTACCACTGCAAAGGAGATTTATCAGGTATTGGAGGTATTTTAAGACCAGGTATAGTTCATAGAATAGATAAAATGACTAGCGGTTTGCTTGTAGTAGCCAAAGATGATTATTCTCATAATTTCTTATCTAATCAATTTAAAAATAGACAGATTAAAAGGCATTACATCTGTATTACATTGAAAAGTCTACCTAAATCTAAAGGAATTATTGAAGGCAATATAAAAAGATCAAAATTCAATAGAAAAAAAATGATGGTTTGTAAATCAAATGAGGGAAAAAGTGCGATTACTGAATACATTTTAGAAAAAGATTATTACTTAAATAAAGATCTAAAAATAAATTTTTACAGGTGTAAACTTCAAACTGGTAGAACACATCAAATAAGAGTTCATTTTAGCTATTTAAAAAGCCCTATTTTAGGTGATGACACATATGGAAAAAATACAAAATTAAAAAATATACCTGAGGCTCTTTGTACAATAATTGATGACAATTTTTTAAAAAAAAAGAGACAGGCTTTGCATGCGGTATCAATTGGCTTTACTCACCCAGTAAAAAAACAGGAGATGTTTTTTAAATCCGAACTGCCACATGATTTTAAAAAATTAGAAAAATCATTGAATAATTATTACCTGACCAAAGATTAACAATAAAATTAATAATTTGTTCATCCTATGTTCATTTTTTACTTGATTTAATTTTTTGTGGAACTATTATATGGATATGACAAATCAAATTAGTGCTAATTTATCAAGAGCTCTTGACCAAAATAATATTTCAGGTTATTTAAAACAAATAAGGAAATATCCACTCCTATCGCATGAAGAAGAAGAAAACCTAGCTAACAAATGGATTAAGAATAATTGTTTTGAAGCGGCTCACAAACTTATTAATTCACATTTAAGACTTGTAGTAAAAATTTCTATGAAATTTAGAGGCTACGGTTTACCTTTAAACGAATTAATATCTGAAGGTAATATTGGTTTAATACAATCATTAAATAGATTTGATCCTACAAAGGGTTTTAGGTTATCGACCTACGCGATGTGGTGGATAAGAGCATCAATTCAAGAATTTATATTACATTCCTGGTCACTTGTAAAAATTGGAACAACAGCAGCTCAAAAAAAACTTTTTTTCAATCTTAGGTCTCTAAAAGGTAAACTTAAAGCTTTGGAAGATGGTGATTTACCACCAGAAATGGTTACAGAAATTGCTGACAGACTTGATGTTTCTGAGAACGATGTTATCGACATGAACAGAAGAATGTCAGGTCATGACCACTCGTTAAATAATCCTTATTCTGCTGAAAATGAAGATGAATGGATTAATGGTTTAAAGGATGAAAGTGAAAATCACGAAAATAAGTTCATCCATAATGAAGAATTATTTAAAAGAAGAGAAATGCTAAAGGTTGCCCTAAAAAATTTAGATGATAGAGAACGAAGCATAATCACACAAAGAAGACTTGTAGATGATCCTTTGACTTTAGATGAATTGAGCAAATCTTTTGGAATTTCAAGAGAAAGAGTTAGACAAGTGGAAGTGAGAGCATTTGAAAAGTTAAGAAAAGTTGTAAAAAACATAGACTATAAAAAAAAAACAGTTAATCATTAAACGGATTTTTCACTAGTATTGTATCTTCTCTTCTAGGACTTGTTGATAAAATTGAAACAGGCGTTTCCAAAACTTCTTCAATTCTTCTTACAAATTTAACTGCTAAAGCTGGGAGTTCTGACCATGATTTAGCTCTTTGTGTACTTTCCATCCAACCTTTATGAACTTCATATATTGGCTCTAAATTCTTTTGTTCAGACTCTGAGCTAGGAAAATAATCAATTTTTTTTCCATTTAATTTGTATCCTATACAAATTTTAATTTCATCAAAAGTATCTAGTACATCAAGTTTTGTAAGGGCAATCCCATCCATTCCTGATACCTCAATTGAATGTTTAACAATTATAGCATCAAACCAACCGCACCTCCTCTCTCTTCCAGTTACAGTTCCAAACTCATTGCCAATTGTTCCTAACTTTTTACCTACATCACACTTTAACTCAGATGGAAATGGTCCACTTCCAACTCTAGTTGTATACGCCTTTACTATACCTAGAATAAATCCAATTTGTTTTATTGAAACACCTGATCCTGTTGAAGCACTACTAGGCACCGTATTTGAGGAAGTTACAAATGGATATGTTCCATGATCAACATCAAGTAAAACACCTTGTGCACCTTCAAAAAGAATTTTTTTTCTATCGGCTTTTGCTTTATTTAAAATTGGACTTGTCCGTTGAATATATTTGAGAATCCTATTTTTAAAAGAGTTTATCTCATCCATGGTTTCATCAAATGATAAAAGCTTAGATTTCAGTCCGGATAAAATTATATTGTGATAATCTAAAATATTTTTTACTTTTTCCTCTAAACTTTTTTGATTTTTTAAATCACCAAGCCTTATGGCTCTTCTTCCAACTTTATCTTCATATGCGGGACCTATACCTCGACCAGTTGTTCCGATTTTATTCGTACCTTTTCTATTTTCCCTAATTTTGTCAATATTTCTATGGAAACTAAATATTATAGTAGCACTCTCCGAAATAATTAAATTTTTGGGACTTATTTTTAAACCCAATTTTTTCAATTTATCTATCTCCTCAAGTAAAGCTATTGGGTTTACTACAACACCATTCCCAATAATTGATAAGGTATCCTTTCTAATAATTCCAGAGGGTATCAGACTTAAAGCAATTTTTTTTTTATTTACAACTATTGTGTGTCCAGCATTATTTCCACCTTGAAACCTAAAAACAATATCTGCTTGATTAGATAACCAATCTACAATTTTACCTTTACCCTCATCTCCCCATTGCGCACCAATTACTGTGACATTTGCCATAAAATTAATCCGTTCTTAAAATTTTATTGTTATTCAAGTAAAACTCGCATTTATGAATTTTAGCATTTTTTTTTAATTGGTTTGTATTTAACTTTTTGATCGCTTTAATTACAACAAAACCTTTTGTATGTAAAAGTTTTTTAAAATTGTCAGTAAGATCTTCATTCACAAATATTTTTTTTATGTTATCTATTCTAATTGATGACTCTTTTACTAAATTTTCAACATATCCAGAAAAACCAATACAATTTTCATCAAATACTTTATAATTTCCGCCTGTAAAAAGTTCTTTTAAGTTCTCTGAAAAAACTTTAAATGCAAGTCCAGTATGATAATTTGAATCATCAACTTCTAAAGGATCAATAAATAGATCTAAAGTTGGAAACTTTTTTCTTATCTTATCTACTATTTTAACAAAATTATTTATTTCTATCTGTGTGTGTTTGGGAAATTTAATTTTTCTTAAATTTTTAATATTTAAATCAACTTGACCAACTAAACTCAATAATTTCCTTGAAATAGATTCAAGTTTTTTTGAAATATTTTCAATTTCATTGTAATTTTTATTCCTAAATTTCTCTTTTACAAAATCAAGATTACTTTTAGACAAATTAAAATCCTTTGACAACGATTCAATGAGTGTTGGCATTGTAAAATTTATGAAAAATTTTTTAATTTTTAATTTTTTTAATGTTTCAATGATTAAATCAATAACTTCCTTTTCACAAAAATTTTCTTCAATACCGATTATTTCGGAACCAATTTGAGTGATTTGTCTTGATAGATTTAAACCATTGTTATTGGCTTTTAAAATCTCTCCTGAATAACACAATCTCAGTGGTCTAGGTGAGTCATTTAAGGAACCACAAGCAATCCTTGCAATTTGTAAAGTAATATCAGGTCTTATACCCATCATTTTTTGGGAAATGGGATCAAGCAATCTGAAAGAATCAATGTTATCTTTTTCATTTGTTAAAAAAAATAATGAACTCTCAAATTCTAACAAAGGAGGTTTAATAAGAAAATAACCGTTCTTTTTCATTAGATTTAGAAATGATGAGCTTATTAAAAATTCTTTACCAGCAAGATCTGGTAAGCTATCTCTAAATCCCTCAGGTAGTAGTTGACTTTTCACTTTTTTTTATTTCACAAATTTATTAAAACACCAATCTAACCAATTTGTGAGGGCAATTAAATCATTTTTTTTAATATTTGGTCCATTCCATATTCTAAAACCATCTTGCATTGTTCTAAAATTATTAACGTCAAAAGCAATTTTGTTTCTTCTAAGAAACTCTAAAATTTTTTTATGATTTCTTCTTTTTTTATAAACAAAAAAACTTGGTGTTATAGACTGATTTTCTGCAGAAAAATATTTTATAAAGGTGCTATTTGCCTCCCATTTATCTAGTACTTCTTTATTTTTTTGACAAATTTTTATATTCTCATGAATCCCTCCTCGCATATTATATAAATCTAAACACAAATCGAGATCTGCAAAAGCCATCAAGGATGGAGTATTAATTAAAAAGTCAAAACTTTTGAGACTGAATAATTTTAGTTGATTGGATTTTATCCTTTCTAAAGCCCTGGGACTCAAAACAGCTACACCCTTTTGAGATTCTGCTCCTAAGGCTTTCTGAAGAGAAAATACTGAGACATCTAGAGTATTCCAGGGTAAATTACAGACGAAAACAGCAGACGTTAAATCAGAAATTATTAGACCTTTATGATTTTTTTTTAAAAAATTAATATTCGAAATACTCATTCCATTAGAGGTAGCATTCCAAACAAAAACCACATCATTATTGATAGGTATTTTATCTAGTAATGGAAGCTTTCCAGACAAATCTTTTCTAGAATCAACTCTTAGTTTTAATTTTATTAATTCCTCAGTCCATAATAACCCCCAATAGTCATATATAATTGAAGTAATTTTATTTTTTCCGAGAATAGAACTCATTATAGATGTCATTGCACCAGTTGAAGAGCCAGGTAAAAAAAAAATCTTGTACCCTTTGGGTATTCCTAAAGTTTTTTTTAATTTTAAAATTATTCTTTCAATATGATCTCTCACGTCGGTTGATCTATGATATCTGCCAAGAAATTCTAAATTAAGTTTATTTACAGACCATCCATGCGGTTTTCTAGTTGGTCCTGAAGAAAAATTAGGGTTACGTGGTTTTTTATGAGAATTATTCATATCTCATAAATCACTGGAAAAATAAGAAAGAAAACTATCCAGCAAATAAAAGTTAAAGGCAATCCAAATTTAACATAATCAATGAACTTATAATGCCCTGGTCCCATTACCAATAAATTAGTTTGATAAGCTAAAGGTGTAGCAAATGAAGTATTTACTGAAAAAATTAAAGCTATTGCAAAAATTTTTGGATCAACATTCAATTTTTCAGCAATATCAATTGCAATTGGAGTAAAAAGTACAGCACATGCATTGTTAGAAATAAAGTTAGTAGTCAAAGAAACTAATGCATAAAAACATAGAAGAATTGTTAAAGGACTTGAACCATCTAATACAAGTAACAACCATTCTGATAAAAAATTTGCTGCTCCAGTAACCTGTATAACTTTTCCTAAAGCAAGAGATGTAACAATTAAAAGTAGAAGATTATTATCAACACTTCTCAAGACTTGCCTAACTGAAAGCACCTTAAAAGTAATCATTGATACAACTCCAATTAAAGAGGCAACAACTAAAGGAAGAACTTCAAATGCTCCCAACAACACCACACTTAGAAAGATAAAAATTGAAATTTTAGCAATATCATTATTTTGTATTTCTGACGTTGTCCATTCCATTGGAAGCAGATCACTTTTTGTGCGTAATGCTTTAATTGATTTTTTATCTCCTTGAATTAAAAGTGTATCTCCAGGTTCTAAAGGCAATTCACCAATGTTTGTAGTAATTATTTTAGATTTTCTTTCTAAACCAATTACAATACAACCATATCTATACCTAAAGCTTATATTTTCTATTGTATTCCCAACTAAACTAGATGATGGTGTAACCATAGCTTCTGTTATTACTTGATTTTTAGAATCTTTATCTTCTTCATTTTCATCAAATGATTCTATTGAACCTATATTTTGTGATAAAATAGATGTTAATTGTTCTCTACTTGTAGAAATTACTAAAATATCACCTTGTTCTAAAATGAAACTATAGAAAGGGCCATGCTCAGCATGTTCTCCACGTTGTATCATAAGAATTTTTGAGTTTTCAAGGCCTTCAAGGGTTCCTTCATTGGCTTTTTTTCCAATTAATTTTGAATTGTCATTTATAATAATTTTAGTAATAAAATTATTTTTTCCATCTTTCACAAGTTGATTTGAAATAGGAGATCTATCTGTTAATAAATATTTAGAAAAAATAATTATATAAATAAGTCCACATAAAGCTATTATTGTACCAGGTATTGCAAACTCAAAAAAACTTATTTCAATATTCGAATACCTTTTTAAAGAATCTGAAACTAGGAGATTAGTGCTAGAACCAATTATTGTTATCATTCCACCAAGAATTGCTGCATAACTCAAAGGCATTAAATATTTGCCTATTGATTGATTAGATTTTTTCACAACACTTTGTAAAATTGGAATAAATATAATTACGACAGGAGTATTATTTAAAAATGCACTCAATATTAAAACAAATATTAAACTTACAATAATTACAATTTGAGAATTATTTGGAAAATACTGTAAAAAATTAGATATAAAACCGTCTAAAACTCTTGTGTTTACAACACCTTGTCCTAAGATCAAAAGACTAATGACGGTAATTAAGGATGTATTACTAAATCCACTCAATATATTCTGAGGATTCAATAGGTTTTCTCCATCTTTTCCAATAAACGGAAAAATTGAAAAAAATATAAGTAAGAATGTTAAAATTACAATGGATTTAAATACCATTGAGAATTTATCAATAGCATAAAAAACCATGCTGAGAACAGCAATTAACAGGCTAAAATAAATAAAAGTTTCATTTTCAAGATTAAACATTTTTAAAGTTCATTTAAGGAATATAAATATATCTATGTTTTTCAAAATTTAAATACTATAATTGGATTATAAGACTTATTATATAAATTAATTAAAAATGTTAAAAAAAGTAGAAAAAAATAAAAAATTTAGTAGCAAACCAGGTAATGTAAAAACATTTTTCCCAAATTCAAAAAAAATTTATCTGAGTGGTAAAAGGTTCAAAAAGATCCGCGTACCAATGAGGGAAATTTCATTAAGTGACAATGATATAAAAAAATTAGTGGTTTATGATACATCTGGGAGTTTTTCTGATCCCAATGTCAAACATGATTACAAATCTGGTTTAAATAAATTAAGAGAAGAATGGATTATAAAAAGGAAGGGTATAACCGAGTCAAAAAAGCAAAATTTAAAATATTTAACTTATTCTAAAAGTGTAGAACCTTTCCCAAATTTGAAAAATAAAATCTTTAAAAAAAAAGAAAATAATCAAATCACACAATTCTTTTACGCTAAAAATAATATAATTACTGAAGAAATGGAGTTTTGTGCAATAAGAGAGAACGAAGGAAGAGAAAGACTAATTGGTGAAAAATTTAAAAAAGAGGATCTCGTTACTGCAGAGTTCGTAAGAGAACAAGTAGCTTCTGGCGAAGCAATAATACCATCGAACATAAATCATACTGAACTAGAGCCAATGGTTATTGGAAGAAATTTTTTAGTAAAAATAAATGCAAATATTGGAAATTCGTCAGTTTTATCAAGTGTATATGACGAAGTTGAAAAATTAGTTTGGGCAATCAAATGGGGAAGTGATACTGTAATGGACCTGTCAACTGGAGAAAATATACACGAAATAAGAGAATGGATAATTAGAAACTCTCCTGTACCAATAGGGACAGTACCAATCTATCAAGCACTTGAAAAAGTAAATGGAGTTGCAGAAGATCTAAGCTGGGAAGTGTTTAGAGAAACTTTGATTGAGCAAGCCGAACAGGGCGTGGACTATTTTACCATCCATGCTGGAGTTAGACTGCATTATATACCACTTACAATTGACAGACTAACCGGAATTGTCTCAAGAGGAGGCTCCATTATTGCTAAGTGGTGTCTTGCTCATCATAAAGAAAATTTTTTATATACAAATTTTGAGGAAATTTGTGATATAATGAAAACTTATGATGTTAGTTTCTCTTTAGGAGATGGATTAAGACCCGGTTCTGTGCATGATGCTAATGATAAATCTCAATTTTCAGAATTAGAAACACTAGGAGAATTAACAAAAATTGCTTGGAAACATAATGTTCAAGTTATGATTGAAGGCCCAGGTCATGTTCCTATGCAGTTGATAAAGGAAAACGTTGAAAAACAATCCACAATATGTGGGAATGCTCCATTTTATACTTTAGGTCCACTTACTACTGATATAGCACCAGGCTATGACCATATAACCAGTGCTATTGGTGCAGCTATGATTGGTTGGTATGGAACATCTATGCTATGTTATGTTACTCCAAAAGAGCATCTTGGCTTACCTGATAAAAATGATGTAAAAATTGGGGTAGTAACTTATAAAATCGCTGCACATGCAGCAGATCTCGCAAGGGGAAATAAAGGTGCGTATTATAGAGATTATATTTTATCTAAAGCTCGCTTTGAATTTAGATGGAGAGATCAGTTTAATCTCTCATTAGATCCAGAGACAGCTGAGAACTATCATGATCAGACATTACCAGCCGAAGGAGCAAAGCTAGCTCATTTTTGCTCAATGTGTGGTCCCAAATTTTGCTCCATGAAAATATCTCAGGAAATTAAAGACGTTGCTTCAGAGGGTAAAAAAGAAATGTCTGAAAAATTTAAAAAATCCGGTGGAAAGATTTATATTTAATAGACAATTAAATTACTGGTCCATAACTAACACCTAAGTTTGGTGATTGCTTTAACCTTTGAATCATAAAATCTTTAGACTTTTTGATTGAGGTTTCTAGTGAAAAACCATTAGCCAAATAAATACATAGTGATGTTGAGAAAACACAACCTGAACCATGAGTATTACTTGTATCAATATTTGGAGATCTAAATTCATAAATTTTATTATCTTTTATAAGGTAGTCAGAGATTTCTTTTTTATTTTTAGAAATACCTGTAACTATGAATGGTGTTTTATATTTTAAAAAAAGGAGTTTTAAAATATCATGTATTGATTTATTTTTTTTACCACTAATTAATAACATTACTTCATCTTTGTTAGGGGTAAAAATTGGGTTAATTGTAGAAAAAATATCAAAAAGTTTTTTATAATCGGTTTTTTTATAAAACATTGTCCCTGTTGTGGATTTAAATACTGGATCTATTATTAATGGACAATTAATCGAATTTTTAATTATAAAATCTTTAATAAATTTTGCTATCTTAACATTACTTAAAAGTCCTATCTTAATCCCATCAATCTTGAATTGATTAAATATTGAAATAATCTGAGACTTAATAAGTTTTTGTGAAACTAATTGAATGTCATTAACTTTTTTTATACCTTGAGAGGTAACAACTGTTAAGACATTTAGGCAAAATCCTCCCAATAACTGGCATGTCTTTATATCGGCCTGTAACCCAGCACCAGATGTATTATCACTACCAGCAATTGATAAAATGATTTTTTTTTTATTCATCAACTTTTTTTATTGCATTGACTATTTCTTTTATAGATTTATCAACCCAACTTTTTTCATAAGATTGAGCCATTATTCTTATAAGATTTTCTGTTCCAGATTTTCTTATTAAAAGATCGGTCTTTTTATTATCAAACTTTAATTTTTTCTTAATTTTTTTAATATTAATTGTTTTCAAAACAAAATCAGGATCTTTTTTGGTTCTTACATTTACAAGATTTTGATAATTTTTATTATATAAACTTTCAGATAACATTGATAATTTAGTTTTACTATTTTTAAGTATATTAATTATGTACATTGCAGTTAAAATACCATCTCCACAATATCCATTATCAGAAAAAACTATATGACCAGATGGTTCACCACCCAACTTAGACTTGTTTTCTTTCATCTTTTTAATAACATAACGATCACCAACATTAGATAAGGTTAATTTAACTTTTAATTTTTTTATAAAATTTCTAAAAGCAAGATTTGACATTTTGGTACTTACGATTTTATCTAATGGAGTTGAATTTTCTTTGTTATATTTACAAATTATTGCTAACGTTTTATCTCCATCAATTATGTTCCCATTCTCATCCGCAATAACAACTCTATCGGCGTCTCCATCAAATGACAACCCAACATCTGCCTTTTTTTTTGTAGTTAACTTAGATAATCTCTCAGGGAATGTTGCTCCGCATTTTTTATTTATATTTTTACCATCAGGCTTATTAGAGTAACATATTACTTTACAACCAAGTTCTCTAAAAAACATTGGGGCTAGTTTGTAAACTGAACCATTTGCACAATCTATTAAAACTTTGATCCCTGACAGATTAATTTTTTTAAATTTTTTAATTATGGAATTCTTGTAATATTTATAATCAAAACTTTTATAAGATAATTTAGTTTCTGAAAACTTTGGAGTTAAATTAATTTTATCAAAATTTTTTTCAATATTCTTTTCCTCTTCATCTAACAATTTTTCTCCATTTTTATTAAATATTTTTATACCGTTATCATAATATGGGTTATGAGAAGCAGAAATCATAATACCAAAGTCATACTTGAAAATTTTAGTATAGAAGGAGATCATGGGAGTTGAAACAATACCTATAAAATCACATTCAACATTAATATGTTTAAATCCGTCCCTTAATGCACTTTCTATATCATCACCAGAAACTCTTGTATCCTTCCCAATCAAAATTTTTTTTGTTTCTTTTTTTGTTTTTTTTAATGACAAAGCAAGTTTAAAAAAAAAATCTTTAACTATAGGAAATTCTCCAAATTTTCCTCTAATTCCATCAGTACCAAAATATTTTTTTTTCATTAGGAATTTAACTTCTCAAAAACTCTCAAAGCTTGATTAACTTGTTTTATGTCATGAACTCTATGGATGTTTACACCTTGCATCATAGCTAAAATAGTAGCACTAATTGTCCCCCCTAAACGCATCTTAGGATCATCCTCCTTGGTAATAGAAGAGATAAATCTTTTTCTTGATATTCCTAGCATTATTGAACAACCTAGAGAATGAAAAATTGATAAATTATTTAAAATTTCAATATTTTGTTCAAAATTTTTTCCGAAACCTATACCTGGATCTATTATTAAATTTTTTTTTTTTATTCCATTTAACTCACAAAAGTTGATTCTTTCTTCAAGAAAATCATACACATCTAGGACCACATTTTTATATTTATTTATTTTCATCATGGTTTTGGGATTTCCAGGCATGTGCATTAATACTAGTGGCACCTTATATTTTTTAACGACTTTAATACTATTAGAATCATTTTTTAAAGCACTAACATCATTAATTATATTAACACCACTTAATAAACCTAATTCCATAGTTGATGAGTTTCTTGTATCCAAAGAAAGTTTTACTTTTTTATTATTTAGTTTTTGAATAATTGGTAAAATTCTTAAAACTTCATCTTCAGGCAATACTTTTTCTGCTCCTGGTCTAGTCGACTCACCGCCAATATCGATGAAATCTGCGCCTTCTTCAATCATCTGTTCAGCATTAATTAAAGAATCCTCAAGTTTAGAATTATCCCCTCCATCTGAAAAGCTATCTGGTGTAATATTTAAAATTGAAAAAATTAAAAAATTTTTATTTTTTAAAAATTTATTACTGTTTAAAAAGTTTTGTTTTTGTAAAGCATTTTTTAATAAAATCTCAATTTTTTTATTTTTTTTAGCGACACTTTTTAAAAAATTATCTACGTTATATTTTTTTTTTCTGACTTTTCCTTTTTTCTTTTCTATAAGTTCGATTGAGGTAAAAACAGTACCATTAACTTTTATAGCACTTTTATTTTTTAATAAAATTGAGCTTTGAGAATTTGGTACGAACCCGAAGGGTCTAAGATAATATTTAGTGTCGTTGGCGGACAAATTTACTTGTTAAGTAGTTGCTGGGTTAGGATCAAGACCAATTTGCTCTTTGGTTTTATTTTTGCTTCCACCACTTGTGGGAAGAGATGTTTTCTTATTAATATCATTTTTTCTGACATTATTTACTTTAAATTTACCTTTTTTGATTAATTCCTTAACTTCATCGCCTGATAAAGTTTCGTATTCCAGTAATGCTTTTGCAAGATTATGAAGGTGTTTGATATTCTTTTTTAAAACCTTTTTTGCATGGTTTTCTGCAATATCAATTATTTTTCTTATCTCATTATCAATTAACTTAGCTGTTTCATCAGACATACTTGTTCTTTGTGTAACCGATCTACCAAGGAAAACATCCTCTTCATTTTCAGAATACTTTAAAGGCCCTAGTATGTCACTCATACCCCACTCAACTACCATAGCTCTTGCCTTTTGTGTTGCTTGAAGGATGTCATTTGACGCTCCTGAGGTAATATTATCTTTTCCAAAAATTATTTCCTCAGCAACTCTACCACCGAACATCATGGCTAATTTAGCTTTCATTTCGGTTTTAGTTTCCGAGTATCTATCTCTTTCAGGAAGATTCATAGTTACACCTAGAGCTCTTCCACGAGGTATTATAGTTACTTTATGCAATGGATCATTACCAGGGGTAAAAATTCCAACTAAAGCATGACCTGCTTCATGATATGCTGTCAACTCTTTTTCTTTCTGACTCATAACCATTGATCTTCTTTCTGCTCCCATCAAAACTTTATCTTTTGCATCTTCAAAATCTAGCATTGTAACTAACCTTTTATTTCTTCTGGCAGCTAGAAGAGCAGCTTCATTTGATAAATTGGCCAAATCAGCTCCAGAAAAACCTGGGGTTCCTCTGGCTATTACAGATATATCCACATCAGGAGCAAGAGCAAGTTTTCTGGTGTGAACCTCTAAAATTTTGTTTCTACCTTTTATATCGGGGTTAGGAACAACAACTTGCCTATCGAATCTTCCCGGTCTAAGTAATGCTGGGTCTAATACATCTGGTCTATTTGTGGCAGCTATTAAAATAACTCCTTCAGTTGCATCAAAACCATCCATTTCAACTAACAACTGATTAAGTGTTTGCTCTCTTTCATCATTACCACCGCCAAGGCCTGCACCTCGATGCCTACCTACTGCATCAATTTCATCAATAAAAATTATACAAGGAGCGTTTTTCTTACCTTGTTCAAACATATCTCTAACTCTACTAGCACCAACTCCAACGAACATCTCGACAAAATCAGATCCTGAAATTGAAAAGAAAGGGACGTTAGCCTCTCCAGCAATAGCCCTAGCAAGTAATGTCTTTCCGGTTCCAGGAGGTCCAACCAAAAGTGCTCCCTTAGGAATCTTTCCACCTAATCTTTGAAACTTAGTTGGATCCTTTAGAAACTCAACTATTTCCTCTAACTCAGCTTTAGCCTCATCTATACCAGCCACATCTCTAAAAGTTACTTTGTCCTTATTCTCATTCAATAACTTTGCTCTTGATTTTCCAAAACCCATTGCTCTACCACTACCTGATTGCATTTGTCTCATAAAGAAAATCCAAACACCAATTAATAATAACATAGGGAACCAGGAAATTAATATATCTAATAACCCAGGAGAATTCTTTTCAAGAGGTTGAGCTACAATTTCAATATTATTTTTTTCAAGTTTATCTATAAGTCCAGGGTCATTTGGAGAATATGTTGAGAATGAAGTACCATTTGAGTATTCACCTGTTATATTACTTCCCCTTATCTCTACTCTGGAAATATTACCATTTTTTACATCATTCAAAAAATTAGAATAAGAAATTATCTGGGATTGTTGGATTGAGTTATTAGCTTTATAAAAATCTATAATTAGAAAAACTAAAAAACCTATTAAAAGCCAGACAGCAAGATTTTTAAGTAAATTATTATTCATAATATCTATATAATTATAACTATCAAAATTCTCAATTAATATTTAAAAAAAATTTTTTTTTTGTAAAGGTGTTTTGGGATAAAAAAAGAAATTTATTCCTAATTTTTTCAGATGAGTTTGATCAGATAGAAATGGAACAAATTTCAACTGATTTACAATAAGAAGTGGAAGTGATTGGATTATTAAAAAATTTAAATTTAATCTTTTTAAACAAATATTTTTTTTTAAATCTGGCCAATTTAAATTAGTTATATTGTGAATTTCCAAATCATGTTTTTCAGATTTAATAAAAAATCTATTCTGCCAAAAAAAAAATTCTCCTTTCTTTAAAAAAAACTTTTCTATTTTATATTTATTTAAAATTTCCTTATAAACTTTAATGCAATTAGAAGAGACTCTTATTAAACATGTATGTAATGTAAAATTAAAAGATTCGTTCTTTTTTAATAGATATAAAAAATTCAATACTGATTTTTTTCTTGGAGAAAAACATTTACCTGAAGCAGTAGTTAATATTTTTTTTAAAATTTCAATCTGTATAAAACTTGAATACTTTATAAATTTTTTTTTACAAAAGAAGAATACACCATGATCATGAAATTGTAGTTCCCTACAAAAGAAATTTGAAATTTTTTTCTCTATTAAAAAATTTTTATCTCTTTTTTCTTTTAATTCACCAAAAATTTTTTGGGTTTCCCACAAAGTTTTTAATTTCAAAACATTTCTAACCCTTACTCTTTCAAATTTTTCATCAAAATTAGACTTATCCGTAATCCACTCAATTTTAGATTTTTTACAAGTAGCCTCAAGTCTACTTTTTTTATAATTTAACAAAGGTCTTATGATTCTTAAGTCATCAACAATTTTAATCTTTGGAATAGAAGATGTCCCAAGAGATTTATTGTCTCTTTTTTTTCTCATAACAAAAGTTTCTAGATTATCCTCAAAATTATGAGCAGTCATAAGATTAATTATTTCAAGCTTTTTACAAATATTAATTATTTTTTCATATCTAGCAGATCTAGCAAGCTCCATAATTCTTGAGTTAATTTTCGAATGATTCCATTTAATTTTTAAAAAATTAATATTAAGGTTTTTCACCCTTTTTTCTAAAATTTTGGCCTCAGATTTACTTTCGTATCTTAAATTGTGATCAAAATGTATTGCAAATATTTTTCCATTTTTTTTTTTTATCCATTCCTTCATTAATATTAATAGAGCCATGCTATCTGAACCACCAGAAATGCATAAGCCAATATGAGGAGACTTTTCAAAAGTAAAATTTGAAGATAAATTAATTTCAAATTCTTTTTTTGTTATTGCTAAAGACACTTCATTCCTTAGGACAATCTAATTTTTCGCTTTCAGAGTTAGCCCTTTCTAGAACATTTTTTGGCGCAGACTCATATTTAACTTTTAATTCATAAAAAACATTACATGCTTCGTTTTTTTTTTCTAAGTTGGCAAAAGATAAACCAAGTTTTAGCATATTATCTGGACCCTTTATTGAATCTGGATATTTTTTCAAACCTTCACCGAATTCAAGGATAGCTTTCTCAAATTTTTTTTGAGCATAATGAACCTCACCGAGCCAATATTGAATATTTGGCATTAGATCCTCTGGGTTATAGCTTTTTAAATCAACTAATTCAATTTCTGCATCTTCAAATTTACTAGCCCACAGTAATTTTATTGCATTCTCATACTTTTTTTTTATTTCTTCCTCTGAGAGTTTTTTTTGTGGATTTGTTACAATTTGTTTTTTGTTCTTTTCTTTCTTCTTTTCTAAAAATCCTGAAAAATTTTCAGATTTTTCAACATTATTTTGAGCTTTTTCATTTTTTTCTAAACTTTCAAAATTTTTTTCTAACTTCAATATTCTTGATTGAAAATCTTTGTTAATTAAATCTAATTTTTCACTAATTAAATTAATTTGATTTTGAATCTCCTCAAGTGTTCCAAAATTTTGTCTTAAATTAGTTTCAATCTGATCAATTCTTTTTTCATTTCTTGAAATATAACCTGATGATAAAGATTTATCTAAACTATCAAACTTACCCTTTTGTATATCTGAAACATTATTTTCTAGTCTTTCTATTTTATTAAGAATATCATCAGCATCAATGTCTTGAGAAGAGGAGTTGTATGGAAAAACAAGAGATATTATGAGTAGTATTAAGATTTTATACTTAAATTTTTTTTCCATTTCAAAAGTGTTTATGGGAATCAAATGTTTTGATTCCCATAATGTAAAGTTTAGGATATTATATAATTAGCAGTTTACTAGTTACTCCCAACTACTGTTACTGCTCTTCTATTTTCAGCCCATGATTCTGAGCTGCTTCCATCAGCAGCGGGTCTTTCTTTGCCATAACTAATTGTAGTTATTCTTCCAGCGTCAACTCCAAGGGAAACTAAAAACTCTTTTACAGAATTCGCTCTTCTTTCACCTAAAGCTAAGTTATACTCTCGAGTTCCTCTTTCATCACAATGACCTTCAACAATAATTTGAAAACCAGGAGTTGAGTTTAACCAATTCGCTTGGGATTCTAATGTGAAGGCTGAAGCTGAATTAATATTGTGTTTGTCTGTCTCAAAGTAAACTCTATCTCCAATTTCGTTTTGAAGGTAACCTTGAAGATTGGCTTGTTTTGAGTCCCCATATTCATATGATGGAGAATCCGATGATGATGATGAACCGCCTATTGTTTCACAACCCGAAATAACTAGAAAAGATGCAAATAATAGCGATAGTAGTTTATTTTTCATAATAATATCCTTAAAAATAGTTAATTTTATACAGTTTTACATTTTGAGGGAGTATAAGTCAATCGATAACATTGATTTTTATAGATTCTAAAGTGGGAAAAACCCAAAATAGTTAAATATTTAATTTCTGTTATAAATCTTTACTGTACATGAACCGAAACAATCAACACTATCGTGTGTTGGTATATCTCTAAACGTGTCATCCACTAAAAGACTGTCGCTACCAATATATTGGTCATTAGCACAGCTCGTAATGAAGAAAGATACCATTAACAATGCGAAAAGTTTTATTTTCATAAATAATTCACCTTTGGAAGTTTAACTATGAACATTTTTACATTCTGAATTAGCATAAGTCAATCACAAAGCTTTTTTTTGTAATTTTGTCTATAATTATTAAAGTAAATTTATCCTAAGGTAAAAGTCCAGACCAGGACGGGTCGGAGGCATCTGTTGGGGTAATTAGTTGTCTTAAATTAGTACCGGTCAAATCAACAAGCTTTATTTTTGGTGATGAAATTTTACCCTTAGAAAACTTTGTTTGACTGTAAAATGATAAAACCCTTCCATTCGGCGACCAAGTTGGTCCCTCAACCAAATAAGATTTGTAAACAACTCTTTCACCTTTTCCATCAGTATACATAACCCCAATATAAAATTCTCCTCCTAATTGCTTCGTA
>Ga0255759_10001377_pt1 | contig 21767 bp, 20 predicted proteins | sample 101ome_20_FD_179959 | JGI IMG/M metagenome (GOLD analysis project Ga0255759, IMG submission 179959) | Coastal salt marsh microbial communities from the Groves Creek Marsh, Skidaway Island, Georgia - 101404AT metaG (version 2) | ecosystem: Environmental > Aquatic > Marine > Intertidal zone >...
TGGTGATGTGGTTGACTTCACTGGTGATACTACAACATACTCACCAGAACTTGCATCTACATTTACTAACCTATTCACTACCATCTTTGGTAGACGATTGGGAACAACAACAGATGGAACATCACTCAGAAGTAATCCAAATGAAGGAAGTTCAGAACATCTCTCTTCTGGTGTTAGGGAAGTTACTCTTACATCTGCTGTTAGTGTTCGGTTCGCTGTTGCGAATACAACAACACAAGTCATGGGCCCAACCCTAGACTTGTTACCTAAGTATGCATTTGCAGTTCCGCCTTTGGAAACCTCTGAAAGAATCCCTCATTATCCAGGCATATATAGAACTGCAAGAAGTAATGATAATGATGCTGCATACTTTACTATAGATCAATTTGGACAGTATCGTATCAATGAAGTATCGGTTCGTTCAGACTATCGTTCAGATGAAGACTTCTCTGATACAAACGCTACATTTGATGATTCTATTTCTGAGAATCTTAGATTTGATTCTACGAATATCATTATTCCAGAATCAGCATATACAACAAAGATCAATGTCCCGCCACCAGGCGAGATTGTTGTTACAAAGGGTGCATTGATAAATGCATTTGATAATACATTTGTATCCTTTGATGCATCCAGACAGACTTTTGATGAGGAAGGTGTTCCTCTAGAAACTTCTGGTTCAATATACGCTTCATACGATGAAGATGCAGTTTCTTTTGATGAAACTGGTAACACATATGATGAAGGTGCGTCAAATCAATCGTTTGATACTTTAGCACTTTCCTTTGATGAAAACTCAACTACCTTTGACGAAACTGTATAAATAAAGGTATAATAACTTAATAGGGGAAACCAAAAATGGCATATCAATCAATCGGGCGTGGAACTTCTGCGAATGATGGCACAGGTGACGATCTTCGCACTGGTGCGGGCAAAGTCAACGCCAACTTCGTAGAACTCTATACCCTCTTGGGTGACGGTTCTACCCTTAGTGCTGATCCTGTAGTTACAGAAGCAGCAACTCAAACACTAACAAACAAATCACTCACCTCTCCAACAATTACTGGAACTGGAGCAATCGCTGGAACATTTACTGGTAATATCACAGGTGATGTAACTGGTAATGTTACTGGTGATTTAACTGGTGATGTGACAGGTAATGTTACTGGCGATTTAACTGGTAATGTTACAGGAAATATCACAGGAAATATTACTGGCGATGTAACTGGTAATGTCACTGGCGATTTAACTGGTGATGTGACAGGTAATGTAACTGGTAATGTCACCGGCGATTTAACTGGTGATGTGACAGGTAATGTAACTGGTAATGTTGACGGTATCGTTGGTGGAACAACTCCTGCCGCTGGTTCATTTACAACAGTAAGTCTAAGTGATGCACTTCAACTTGCTGTATTTGCAGACGGAACTGCAAGGGATGCTGCAATTACTTCTCCTGCCGCTGGTATGTTATGTTTCGTATCAGACAACGGTTCTGCTGTTGCAAAGGCACAAGTATATGACGGTAGTGTATGGGTAGACTTACACTAAGATTTAGGATAGAGAACTATGGCAATTGATAAAATTACAGCAACTGGAATTGCAGACGGAACAATTGATACAGCGGATATTGCTGACGGTTCAGTTGACTTAGTAAAACTATCTGCAACTGGAACTAAGGATGCAACCACATATCTTCGTGGAGACAATACATTCTCTGCATTATCTACCACACTTGCTGGACTAGATGATGTTACAGTAGATACAAGTGACCCCACATATAGCGAAAATATTGCTGGCGCTTCAGTTGGACACCTTTGGGTAAACTCTACTTCTGGTGAAGTATTTGTATTAACTGATGCAACAACAAACGCAAATGAATGGACAAACATTGGTGATGGAACTGGCAGCATTGCACCCCCATATACCATAGATTATCTTATGGTTGCCGGTGGAGCTTCTAGTGGCGCCACGGGTGGCGGCGGAGGCGGTGGATTGGTAGAATCCAATTTAACTGCTTCTGTTGGAACAGTGTTTACAATCACAGTTGGTGCTGGAGGGTCTGGCACAGGCGGTGGCGGTTCTTCTTCAAACGGTAATGATGGTGGTTCTTCCACATTAACATCTGTTGCAACTACTATCTTGGGTGGTGGCTACGGTGGTGGTGGTGACCGTGTTGGTGGCAATGGAGGTTCTGGTGGTGGTGCTGGTGCTGATGGTGCTGGTCAACAGGGTGGCTCTGGAACAGTTGGACAAGGCAATGACGGTGGTAACTCAACTGCGAATGGTGCTGGAACTGCATTTGCTGGTGGTGGCGGCGGAGGTGCTGGTGCCGCTGGTAGTAATGGTTCTAGTGGTTCTGTTGCTGGTGCCGGCGGTAATGGTGCAATCTCAACAATTATTACTGCTGCTAATGCAACGACTTATTCTGTTGGAGAAGTATCTGGTTCTGATGTATACTACGCTGCTGGTGGCGGCGGCGGTGCCTATATCCTAAACAGCGCTGGAACAAGAGCGCTTGGAGGAATAGGCGGCGGCGGTGACGGCGGAACAAATGGAATCGACTCTACTGCTGGAGTAGACAATACTGGTGGTGGTGCCGGTGGACAGGGTAATAATTCTTCTGGTGTTGGACAAGGAACTAGAAAAGATGGTGGTGATGGAGTTACTATTCTGAAGATGCCAGACGCAAGATTTTCTGGAACTTATACTGGTTCTTCTGTAGAATCGTTTGTTCAAGGTTCTGATAGAATTTTAATTTTCAAATCATCTGGAACATATACGGCGTAAGGAGAATATATAATGTCACATTTTGCAAAAGTAGTAAACGGTATTGTAACAAATGTTATTGTTGCAGACCAAGATTTTATTGATAATATGCTTGATACATCACCTGGCAGATGGATTGAAACATTCAAAGATAGAAGTCAAAGAAAAAATTATGCTGGTATAGGGTTTTCATACGACCTTGATAGAGATGCGTTTATCCCACCAAAACCATATGCGTCTTGGACACTGGATGAGGATACTTGTGATTGGGAGCCTCCAGTTGCACATCCTGGCGATGGGGCATATAATTGGAATGAAGAAACCCAGACTTGGGATGCTGTAGAAGCAGAATAAATAATATTATAGGAAAAAACAATGGCAGCGATTATTACTGAAAAATTCAGACAACATAATGCAGAACAGTTCTACGAGTCATTCTCTGAGGCTGCTGCATCAACATACTATTTGTTCATTGGTAAGAGTTCACCTTTTACCACATCAACATCTGGTGGCGATGACAACTCCCCCCCAACTCCAAAGGATATTGTAACTGTAGACTTTTACAAATGGGATTCAATGCTCGCTGCCAAATTGATCTCATCTGCTGATGTGTCTTATGTTATACCTCGCAGAGATTGGACAAACTCAACAACATACGATATGTATGAACATGATGTAAGTGCGTCAAATACCGCTACATCTGGAGCAACAAGTTTATATGATTCTACATTCTACTTTATGACTTCTGAATATAGAATCTACAAAGTGCTTGACAATAATAACGGAACAGCATATAGTGGTGTAGAACCTACATCCGAAACTACAGTTCCTTTTGAATTGGGTGGTTATACTTTGCAGTATATGTATAAACTAACCACTTCACAAATTCAGAAGTTCGTTACTAATGATTTTATTCCAGTAGTAACTGATGGTGCGGTATCTTCTGCTGCTGTAAATGGTGCAATTGATACTGTTCGTGTTACTGGTGGTTCTGGTTACTCAGACACAAATGGCGATGATGGTGCCGGTGGTGGTGCTGGAACAGGCCCATACTATTATGCTCCTATCACTGGAGATGGTTCTGGTGGTGTAGTAAAAATTAAAGTAGTGGGTGGTGCAATTGCAGCGCAAGGTTCTGCTGGAACAACTGTTCCTTCTGGAACTGCTGGAACAAACTACACATTCGCAAATGTAGATTTGTCTGATGTGTATGCTGACTCTGGACTAACCGTATCTGTAAACATCGGTTCTGGAACTGGTGGTGCAGTTCAACCAATCATTTCACCAAAGGGTGGACATGGGTTTGATGCTGTATCAGAACTAGGTGGGCATTATGTGATGATGAACACCAAACTAGAACAGGCAGAAGGTGATGATGTCACAGTCGCAAACGACTTTAGAGAAGTTGGTATCGTAAAAGACCCATACAACTATGGAACGACTACTGTTTCTACTGCATCGACTCGTAGACAATCCTTTGCAGTTCTAATGTCATCTGCCCCAACAGTTGCTTATGAGATTGACGAAAAGATTACACAGTCAACAACTGGTGCTGTAGGTAGAGTTGTTGAATGGGATTCGACAAACAATATCCTATATTACCAACAGGAACAGTGGACGAATTATGGTTTGGATGCTGATGGTTATGTTACTGCATTTAGTGGTGCAAACACAATCACTGGTTCAAACTCTGGTGCTGCTACAGTTCCTTCTTCTAATGCAAGTGATAATGTAACTCTTGCTGGTGGAACAGTTCTTACATTTACTAGTGGATATGCAAATCCAGAACTAGAACCAAATAGTGGTTCTATTCTATATGTAGAAAACAGACGCCCAATTTCTCGTGCATCTGACCAAACTGAAGACATCAAAATCGTAGTGGAATTTTAAGACATGGAAAAAACTAATCTGAATGTAGCGCCATACTATGATGACTTTGCTGAAGACAAAGACTTTCATAGGGTTCTCTTTCGTCCTGGCTTTGCTGTTCAGGCAAGAGAACTAACACAACTTCAGAGTATTCTACAAAACCAAATTGAAAAGCATGGACGCCATGTTTTCAAAGAAGGCACAGTGGTTATCCCTGGCGCTGTTGGTTTTACAAATGAATACTATGCTGTTAAGTTAAAGTCAACACTTTCGTCATCTGATATTAGTGGACAGATTCAAGATTATGTTGGTAAGAGAATTACTGGAACAACCTCTGGTGTTGTTGCAGAAGTTATTCAGGCAGTTGCTGCAACCACAGATGATCCTATCACACTTTATGTTAAGTATGTTAAAACTGGTTCTGATAATGTTACGACAACATTTTCAGACGGTGAGAGAATCTCTGCAAACGGAACAGTAGGTTCTTTTGGTTCGGGTGTTGATTCTGCTGAGTTACTCACAACTGATGCAACTGCAACTGGTTCTTCTGCAAACATTGAAGAGGGTGTTTACTTTGTTCGTGGACACTTTGTTCGGGTTGCACAACAAAGATTGGTTCTAGACAAGTATACCAACTCACCATCTTATCGTATTGGTTTGTCAATTACTGAAGCACTGGAAACGCCAGAAGAAGATGGTTCACTTTTAGATAACGCACAAGGAACATCTAATGTAAACGCAAAGGGCGCTCATCGTCTAAAGTTTACTTTGACTCTTGCGAAACTTTCTCTTAACTCTACGGATGACGAAAACTTTGTAGAACTCATTAGAGTTAATCAAGGTGTTCTTCAAGAGAAGGCAAGAAATACAGAATACTCAGTTCTAGGAGAAACATTTGCTCGTAGAACTTATGATGAATCTGGTGACTACACGGTTCGTGACTTCCAGTTAGATATTCGTGAATCTGCAAACGATGGTTTGAATAACGGTATCTTTTCTATAGGTGCAACGACTGACGATGGTAATATTGCTAGTAATGAGTTTCTTACTATGCAAGTATCGCCAGGCAAGGCATATGTTCGTGGTTATGAAATCGAAACAATTGGCCCAAAATATTTGGACATTCCTAAACCTAGAACTTTCCAAAACTTTAATGCTGCTGTTACTCCAGTTGAAGTTGGTAACTATGTGGTTGTTAATAATGTGCATGGTTCTCCAGAAATCTCTCCTTTTATCTCTGGTGAGATTGATGAACCATATCGTGAAATTGCATTGTATGACCAACAGACTTCTTCTCGTGGAACTGCCAGTGGTAATAAGATAGGTTTTGCTCGTGCAAGAGCGTTTGAACATTTTGAGAATAACACTGGAACAGGTGTAGACCTTCTTGCAGATTCAACAAACACAGATACAAAATTTAAGTTATATCTTTTTGACATTCGTATGTTCACAGAACTTACAATGTCTGGCACGCCCTCTGCATTAACAACTGGTGCAAAAGTTACTGGTGTTCAGTCTGGTGCATATGGTTATGTTGCATCTGCTTCAACTGGAACAAAGATTGTTGTAACTTCTGTTGTTGGTTCTTTCTATGATGGTGAGAGTCTCTTCTCTACATCTTCCACTGAAACAGATGAAATCATTGAAGATTCTGGCAATACTGATTTGACAATTTCATCAATCACTTCAAATGATTTTAGTTCTGTAAAACAAGTATACATGAATGACCCAGATGTTGGTGATCCAGACTTCAGTGCTGATATTGATTTGGATAACGATGTTACTCTTGCTGGTCTAGTTTCATGGTCAACTGGAACAACCGTTGATGGTTTCCAAACAGACTTTACTGTTCAATTGAAGATTGGGGATATTATTGCTCTACCAACTGGTGCTGGCGGTGCATTGGAAGAAAGAAGGGTAACTGCTGTAAACAGTTCAACTGAAATTGATGTTGATGTTGCGTTTACTAATGCGGTTACTTCTGTTACTGCAACAAGAAAAAGAGCACAACTTAAAGACCAAAATAAAAACATTCTTCTTCGTAAGTTACAAAAGAATGCTATCAAAACTCTTAAAACAGAAACCAATAATGGTATCTCTGATACTCAAGTAACTATCCGCCGTTCGTTTGCAGACACATCTAGTGCTGCTGGACAGGTGACATTTACTGCTGGTTCAAATGAAACATTCAATTCGGTTGATAATGAAGATTATGTATTGTCTGTTATCACTGCTGGTTCTGGTGGTTCTGCTCTCGCTGGTGACATCGTAAACCTTAACAGTTCTAATGTTACTGTTAGTGGTGCTGGAACTGGAACTGTTTCCATAACATCTGCATCTATATTAGGTAATGGTGCAGAGGTTCGTTTGATTACTACTGTAACAAGAACTGTTGTAAACGAAAAATCAAAAACTAGAAATCGTATGCATCAAGTGTTGGTGGATAACGATGGTATTGCTGGTGGAGCACAATATGGAACTTCTGCTCACCACAAAGAGATTTCTTTGGGTGTTGCAGACATTCACAAATTATATGCAATCTACGAATCTGTAGATGATTCTACCGATCCTGTTCTACCTCAATGGTCAGTAACAGGTGCCACTGGTGTATTTACTAAAGGTGAATTGATAACTGGTGGGACATCTGGTGCGATTGCAAGAATTATTAACCCACAAACACCAATCACATTTATTCCAGTAAATAATCTAACATTCAGTATGGGAGAAACAATTACTGGTGCAGAGAGTGGTGAGTCTGCTACTCTAGATGTATTTACTGCTGGTGATACAAACATTACCAATAACTTTACACTAGATACTGGACAAAGAGATAACTACTACGATCACGGTAGACTTGTTCGTAAACCAGGCACTGTTGCTCCTAGTGGCAAACTTCTAATTGTCTTTGATTATTTCGATCATGGAACTGGAGACTTCTTTACTGTAGACTCTTATAGTCAGATTGATTACTCAGAGATTCCAACCTACACTGCTACTCGTGTTGATCCAGAGGTTTCAGAACCAACTGGTGAATACGACTTGCGTGATGCAGTTGACTTTAGACCTCGTATTGCAGATGCATATAGTTCGTCTGCTGCAACTTTACAAAATCAGAGTGTATATAAAGTTACTGATTTTACCTTTAACTTTGAGAACCGTTCCTTTGCTGGAAGTGGTTCTTCTACATCAAATATTCCTAAAGACAATTCTAACTTTGTATATGATTTCGATTTCTATGTTGCTAGAATTGATATGTTGTTCTTAACATCTGCTGGGGAATTTAGAATTATTAGTGGCGCTCCTGCTGAAGAACCTGTCCCGCCTAAGGGATTGGATAATGCAATGAAACTTGCTCAGATTGAGTTGCGTCCATATATTATTGATCTTACTGATGCAACATTCAACAAGTTTAATAATCGTAGATATACAATGCGTGACATTGGTAAGTTGGAAACACGCATTAACAATATGGAATACTATACTGCGCTTAACCTTTTGGAAAAGGATGCACAGTCTCTAGAAATTCAAGATGCAAATGGACTGAATAGATTTAAGTCTGGTTTTGTGGTTGATAACTTTGCTGGTCATGCAACTGGTGATGTTAGACACCCAGACTATAGAAACTCTATTGACATGACTGCAAAGGAACTTCGCCCACAATACTACATGAAGGGCGTTTCTCTTATTGAAGAAAACACTACGGATGCAGAAAGAAGTGTAGATCAGTATCAAAAAACTGGTGATATTCTTTCTCTTCCATACGAACATACAATTGCGGTTGAACAACCATATGCATCTCGTGTTGAGAATCTAAACCCTGTTCTTTCTTTCTCATGGGCGGGTATCTGTAAACTAACTCCATCTGGTGATGAGTGGTTTGAGGTGAACAGACTTCCAGATATTATTATCAACAGAGAAGGAAACTTTGATACCGTTATGGCACAAAACCGTAACGCTCTAGGAACAGTATGGAACGCATGGCAAACTCAGTGGAGTGGAACAACTACAACAAGCACTCTACCTCTTTGGTGGACTGCATCTATTCGTGCATCGAATGGACGCCCTGCTATTGTTAGAAGAACTTTAACTCAAGAACAAGGAACTCAGACAAGAACTGGTGTTCAGACTTCTGTGGTTGCACAGATTGATACAGAATCTTTGGGTGAAAGACTTTTATCACAGGCACTTATTCCATTCATTCGTGCAAGGAATGTTACCTTTAGTGTAACTGGTATGAAACCTCTTACTAGAGTATATCCATTCTTTGATAAGAATAATGTTAGTGCTTATGTAACTCCAGACGGTGGTTCGTTGGGTGGAAACCTTGTGACATCTGCTGCTGGAAAAATTTCTGGTGTATTCTCTATACCAGATCCAAACAATAATAGTAATCCTCGTTTCAGAACTGGTGATAGAGTTTTTAGACTTACATCAGATGCTCAAAACGGTGAAGAGAATGTAGAGACATTCGCACAGGCAACATATTCTGCAACTGGTATCTTGAATACAATTCAAGAAACAATTATTGCTACTCGTAATGCAAGAGTAGAAGTTAGAAATGTATCTGACACACGGGCAACCACAAGAACTATTTCTCAAAGAAATGATGTTGTTGGTTGGTGGGATCCGCTTGCACAGTCATTCATGCCTCAGGCAACTGGTGGGGAATATCTCACTAAGGTAGATGTTTTCTTTGCACAAAAAGATGATGACTTGCCTGTTACACTACAGATTCGTGAAATGCAGAACGGCTATCCAACTACTAAGGTTCTTCCTTTTGCATCTAAAACTTTGCCTCCATATTTTGATGGAACAGTTTCAATGACTGCTGGTTCTACTACGGTAACTGGTTCTGGAACTACATTTACTGTAGATTATAAAGTTGGTGATGAGATTCAGATTGAAGGCGCCTATGTTAGTGGTGGCACTCATTGTGTGGAAATTGTGTCAATTGACAGTGATACATCTATGACAGTTAGTGATACAGCATTTACAACGGTATCAGGCGCTAAGTATGGACTTCCAACAAATGATAGTTTGGGAAGGCCTGAAGGTTCTGTGCCAACAACATTCCATTTTGACGAACCAGTATATGTGAAGGATGGTGTAGAATATTGTATCGTCCTCTTTACAGATTCAAACAAATATCTTACATGGATTTCTCGTATGGGAGAAACTGATGTTGGTGGCAATCGTATGATTTCAGAACAACCATACTTGGGTGTTCTGTTTAAGTCACAGAACAATACCACTTGGACTGCATATGATTTTGAAGATTTGAAGTTTACATTGTATCGTGCAAAATTTGATACATCAAAAACTGGTATTATCACATTAACAAACGATGAACTTCCAGTTGCTAAATTGGAATCCAATCCTATTAGAACTGTGAGTGGCGATAGTAAGGTTAGAGTGTTCCATAGAAATCACAATATGCACTCATCTTCTAACAATGTTATCATTACAAATGTTAAGTCTGGAATTGATTCTTCTCTTAATGGTGCAATTCTTGCTGCAGATACAACACTCTCATTGACAAGTTCAACTGGTTGGCCAACTTCTGGAACTGTATACTTGAAGATAAACAATGAGGTGATGTCTGGAACTATCTCTGGAACTTCTGTAACTGCAATAAGTCGTGGTGTAGAAGGTTCTGCTGTTGATCATGCAGATGGTTCTGAAGTTCTTCTCTACCAGATTAACGGTATTCCTTTGACAGAAGTTAATAAGACACACACTACAATCGGTGATATTAGAGTTGACTCGTATACAATTTCAACATCTACTTCTGCTACATCTTCTGGTGTAAGTGGTGGTGTTGAGGCAACTGCAACAGAAAATGCTCAGATGGATGTGTTGCAAACTCTTGTTCCAACAATCGAACATCCAAACACATTACTTACTTCAAAAACATTATCAACATCTGGAACTTCTGTATCTGGTAATCAGACATCGTTTACAAAACAGTCTATATCTACTGCGGATTCAATTCCTTTGGATGACAACTATTACTTTAGTGCTCCAAGAATTATTTGTTCTAGAATTAACGAAACGAATGAGTTATCTGGTGCGAAATCATTTGAACTTAGATTTACAATGACTTCTAATGTTGATAACCTTTCACCATTGATCGATTTGGATAGAAAGACTATCGTTGCGGTTGCAAACAGACTTGATAATATTGATAGTGCTTCTGATGTATATCCTCAATCTGACTATGTTGCTCCAACAGAACCAGATGGAGATTCAAACGAGGCAATCTACATGACTCGTAAGGTTCAGTTGAAGACTCCTGCTACTGCAATCAAACTATTGTTTGATGCGGTGAGATTTGACAGTGCAGAAATTCAGGCAATGTTTAAGATTCTTCGTTCTGATGATGCGAGTGACTTTGATGAAATCGGTTGGCAGTATTTTAATACTGATGGTTCTCCAGATACAAATGTAAACTCTTCAGTAAACAATCAAGACTTTATTGAAAGAGAATACACAGTGGAAGGACTAGAGGAGTTCATTGCCTTTGCGGTTAAGATTCGTATGCAAGGAACTAACTCTTCTGAACCGCCTCGTATTAAAGACCTTCGTGCAATTGCATTGGCGACATAAGATGACAGAGTTTATTCAAGTAGAAGACAATCCTAATCTTGCAAGAGATACTAACTCTCGTGCTATTGTTAATACAAACATGGAAGCATACAAGGCCGCAGTTGCTCGTTCTCGTGCTGCACAAAAGCAAAGAGATGAGTTGAGAGATGCGGTAAGGGATATAAATAACTTAAAGTGTGAGATGCATGAAATTAAAAATCTTTTACTAGAAATGATGGATAAGAAATAATGGCAGACCGTAACGCACCAGCAAGTTTTACCTTTGAAGAATGGAGAGTTGAGTTCAATCAACTGGCAACAGATGTCGGTGATATTGCAAACCTTCCTTCTACTGTTAATGGTAACGCTGTAACAGATGTTATTGAAGCAATTGCAGAACTAGAAGGTGCTTTGAGTTCTGTAATGTTTCCTACAGTTATCGACTTTGATGATTCTACTGGTGTTGCCAGTGAAAGAATCAAATTTGGTGATGATGACGATTTGCAAATATACCACGATGGTTCGGACAGTTATGTTAATCATAACGGAACTGGTGATCTTCTTATCTCTGGAAATAATGATGTTGATGTAACTGCAACCACAGATATTGGAATCACTGGTGGTGGTAATGTTCTTGTTAATGGTGTAACTGGAGTAGATGTCCAGTATAACGGAACAACAAGATTTTCAGCAACAAATACAGGACTTGGCGTAAACGGTGATATTATAGATTCATCTGGTGGTATGACAGGTTCACTAACATTCCCTCAGATTGGGGGAGCGATTGCAACGGAAGGGTTCGGTATTGCTCTTGCGGTTGCACTTGGATAACTAACATAAATACTATAAAAGGGAAGAATTAGAATGGCAAACAATTTTAAGAACGCATTTGCAAACAGTGTTTCCACTTCAAGTGGTTCACCTACAGATGTGTATACTGCGAATAATGGTTCTGCCGTTAACTCAATTCTTATTGAACTAGATGTGGCAAACACAGGAACTTCTGCTGTTCAGGCAAGTGTTCTTGTTTATGATAGTTCTTCAACAAACACATACCACATCGTTAAGGACGCTCCAGTGCCAGTTGGTTCGGCATTGAAAGTTGTCTCAGGTCAAAAGATTGTTTTGAACGGTGACGATAAAATTCAAGTATATGCTTCTGCGGCAACAGTAGATGTAGTGGCATCAATTCTAGAAGATGTAACATAAGGGGTAAGTGATGTCTGAATCATATATTGGTGTAAACAGTCCAAACAGAGTTTCTGCTGCATTTCAGAAAGAGGATTTCCTCGGCTCAGATTTGAGCACGATTACTGTAGGTTCGGCTTCATACACATATGCGTATGAGTTGGATACAGATGTCGATGGTGCTAATGCAGAGAATCTATATGTGGTTTTGGACAATGTGGTTCAAGAGCCAGACAGTGCCTTTGTTATTCGTGAGAACTCTTCTTCCCAACCAAGAATTATACAGTTTCAAGGAACTGTTGCTTCAACGGCAGTCATCTATGTAGTTCACAGAGGTATCGGTTCATTTACAATGAAACCGCCTACTGGTTCAGTTGGTGCAGATCAACTTGCTGCGAACCTCAAGTCATTTACTACAGATACATTTACTGGTGACGGTTCGACTGCTACATTTACTCTATCAGAGACACCAACCTATTCAAGTTCTGTAATGGTTTTTGTTGATGGCATTCTACAGAAAGAAACAACAAACTATACAATCTCTGGTTCGACACTATCCTTTGGTGGAACTGCTCCGTCAGCAAGTTCAGAGATTGAAGCGAAACATATGGGTCTTCGTGGTGTTATGCGTAGAGGCCCAGACTATCAATATGACGCATTTACTGGTGATGGTTCTACCGTTGCGTTCACTTTAAGTAATACTGGTGTTCCAACTAACAGTGCATTTGTTTTCTATAATGGTATTTGTTTGAAACCAACTGATGACTATTCAATCAGTGGGAACACAATGACCATTACATTTGCACCAGTTAGTGCATCAGAAATAATGGTAAGGTATCAAATCTAATGTCAAGTAAATCTAAAATTATTGCAGAAACTCAATTAGGTGGTCATTCCAATCAAACTGGTGCGATTGATATTCCAGTAGGAACAACTGCTCAAAGACCATCAAATCCATCTTCTGGTTATACCAGAATGAATTCTGATACTAATACGATGGAAATGTATAATGGTTCAACTTGGGTAACTGTTGGTGGGACATCTCTTAAAGTATATTCAGTAGATCCAACAACAATTGACGGTAGTTCTGGAACTTCATTGACTCTTATTGGAGAAGGTTTTGAATCTGGTGCTACAGTTCATTTTGTATCTGCCTCTAATGGTTCTCAGACTATTGCTAGTTCTGTAACTTATGTAAGTGCAACAGAACTTACAGTAACCACACCATCACTTGCAGTTGCTGGTGAGCCTTGGTCAATTAAAGTAACAAATCCAGACGGTATATCTGCGGCAATCGAATCTATTCTTGACGCTGGTGGTTCTCCTACTTGGACAACTGCCGCTGGACAGGTTGGTTCTGATGCACTACAAAATTCAGCATTTAGTGCAACAGTCGCTGCAACTGATCCAGACGGACAAGCAATTACTTACTCTGAATCTGGAACAACAGTTCTAACTGGTTCTGGTTCAAATGAACTTGGGTTCACACTCAACTCTTCTACTGGTGCAATCAGTGGAACAATGCCTTCTTTGTCAAGCAACACAACATTCAATTTTACACTTGGTGCGAGTGATGGCATTAACTCAACAACAAGAAACTTTAATATCGTAGGTTTAGCTGCACATCCAGACTATTATATCTTCAGAGGTGATGGAGAGGGTGGAACAGGCACATCAGATACTTCAGTATGGAATCAATCGTGGACATCCTATTCTTGGCATCATAACTCAAACGGTTCATCGAATGCAAACTCTACAAGAGTTATGTCTGATTTGAATGGTAGTGCCGCAACAGGTTATGGTATTACACAAGCGATTAGAACAACAGGCACAGTTACATTCCCATCAACCCACAATAGAATACAGATTAAGTGTGCTAGTAGAACTGACACGCCATACTTGATTTTATCATCTACTCCTTTCAGTGCGGCAAGTTATGATTATGATAGTGGTGCAACATATCCTGGCACTGGTTGGACAGGTGCTATTGGTATTAACTCTAATGATTTTGTTGCTACTTTACCAGCGTCTGTGATAGGTGGAACTTGGTATCTAGGTCTTGTTTGTTATGGTGGACAATACGCAAATGTGTATATTGAGGCAACAGTAATAAGAACATATTATCAGGCATAATAAATAGTAATGGAAAACAAAGGTAGACAATAATGGCATATATTGGAGCACAACCGACATACGGTGTATTTGACAGACAGGTTTTGACAGGTGATGGTTCAACCACAACCTTCAATCTTGACCATATGGCTGTGCCAACTTCACTGTTGGTTGTATTGGATGGTGTTGTTCAAGAACCAGAATATTCGTATTCGACTTCATTAAGTTCTGGACAACCAAAGATTACATTCTCAGAAGCACCAGATGCGGCTGGTAGAGCATCTATTGTCTATTTGGGTAATGAAGTTCTCACTGCGACATCTGCTAACTCTAACACACATATTGATGAGTTCAACGGAGATGGTTCTACAACTGCATTTACGATGACAAGAACCCCAGCAGCAAACACTGCTGAAAACTATGCTGTCTTTGTTGATAATGTATGGCAGAGATATGGTTCTTCATATGCATATACTGCTACTGGTGATGTAATTACATTTACATCTGCACCACCGGCAGGAACAAACAACATTCAAGTGATTCAATTGAATGGGGTAAACACACTAAATACTGTTGCAAATGGTTCAATTTCTCGTGTCAAATTAGACTTTGACCCAGAAGATGATGCAACGGCACTTGCAATTGCTTTAGGATAATATAGGAAAATAAAATGGCGAACACTTTCAAAAATGCGGCTCTTGCTAATGTAAATGATAGTGCATATGACACTCTTTACACTGCACCGGCTTCAACACAGGTAGTTGTTCTTGGACTTGCCATCGCTAACAAAACGACAAGTGCGGTGACAGTCAAGGTTCAGTTCGGTGACACATCGGCATCAACTACACACCAATTACTAGAAGATGTAAGTATCCCAGCGAATACTACATTGGAAACACTCGCTGGACAGAAATACATTCTAGAGGCAACAGATACGCTTAAAGTCCAGGCGGGAACTGCTTCTGCATTGGATGTTGTTTTGGGAATTATGGAAAAATCATAAGGGTAATATAGAATGCCGTTCATAGGAAAAAATCCAACCGCTGGTTTCTCAACAATCGTCAAAGACGATTTGACAGCAGACGGTTCAACCACAGCGTTTACTCTTAGTAAACAAGTTGCATCTGCAAACGACATTGCAGTGTTCGTAGGTAATGTTCGCCAAGAACCTACTGACGCTTATTCTGTTTCGGGAACAACTCTGACAATGACTGCGGCTCCTGCTAGTGGTATCAACTTCTATGTTCTGCACATTGCTGGAACTCTAGAGAGTTCAGTTATTCCTGCTGACAATACTATTTCTACTGCAAAATTACAAAATGATTCGGTTACTGGCGCAAAGATTGAAGACAATCCAACAATTTCTGGAAACCTTACTACTAGTGTTGCTTCTGGACAGAATAAAATTCTTGCAACAAATAGTGGCACAACAAGTTCAGATACAGCAATCTTTCAAGGAAGCGCTGGTTCTTATTATAATCAAATGTTTATGTATGGAAGTGGAGAGTCCTATTTCCAAACCAATGGAAATAGTTTAACTTTCGGAACAACTTCTAATAGCCCAGTTTACATAAAAACAAATAATACCAATAGAATGATAATTGATGAAGATGGGGTTATTTCAGTGCCAAACCAACCTGTCGCTTATAGGACTGGTGCAACTTCGGGTAATAATTGGATAACTCTGACCGCCAGCACCCATACTATTTTTGATAATTGGTATCAAACATCAAATTTGATAGGAACTGGTATAGCAGATAATGGTAGATTTACCGCCACTGTTGCTGGAACCTATCTTGTATCTGGAGAATGGTATACTACAGACAGCACTTCATCAGGCACTTATGGGTATGGGTATTTTTATAAGAATGGCAGTGCTTATGGTGGCGGTAGTAAGATTATGAATTATGGTGGTCATACAAACGATCAAGCATATCAATCTGTTGTTCCGATCGAATTGGCAGTAAACGATTATGTTCAAATCGGAGCATATGCCGCATCTGCAAATTGGCAAGTATATGGGCCAAATACTAGGATGTGGGTATACTTTTTGGGTTAATAGGAGAAAATAATGCCTGATATTACAGTATCTTTAACAGATACAGAAAATAAATCTATGGAGTATGTTGCGAAATCTGTTCAAGATTGGGCAGACAATGCTCTTAAAAATCGTGCTAGAGTTGCTAAAGAAGAAATTATTGCAAAACTAGTAAAACACTGTAATGCAAATGATATTGCAATTGCAACTGGTGAGGATGCACAAGTTACACAAGCATTTGATTTGGGTGTTGTTACAGTAGCAACGGATAATATTCCCACCCCACCATCAGAATAAATAAAAGAGATTAACAGGAAAGAAAACGCATGGCACTCAGTAAAATTCAATCAGAATCCATAAATCTCGCAGATGATTTTGCGTTTACTGGAACACATACTCACTCATCTGGCCATCCTGCTTTCTTTGGAACACTTAATAGTGAAATTTCTAATATAATTGGAAATGCTACTACTGTTGATATTAGTAGTGGATATGCTCATACAGAACATTACGATACTGCAAATGGTTTTAATGCATCAACTGGTTTATGGACTGCTCCCACAACTGGTAAATATCTTTTATGGATGAAGATTAGATTTAATGAGGCCAGTGGTATTACTGCAAACTCTGGTGTTCTTTATATTACAACATCAAATCGTGATTATCAAAGATTATTCAATCCAGTTAATATGTCAAATGTGGGTGTAAATGCAGATTATACAATGATGGTAGTTGCAGATATGGATGCAAATGACACTGCAAGATATAAAGTATTTGCAAACGGTGCTGGTTCAGACAAAATTGATATTTCACCAGACCATACTATGTTTGGTGGATGGTTGTTAGGATAATTATGGGGCGAAAAAACCCATCTTAAAGGAGATAAAAAGTGGCAATTACAATTACAATAAACATAAACGATACAGATGAAAAAGTATTACTGAATGATATTGCAGATATTGATGCATGGGCTCAAGAAGCAATTACAGGTAAGGTTAATAATTGTTGGAAAAGAATGAAAAATGATTGGACAACTAAATTGATGGATGACGAATCTTTCACTGACCCCATTCCATCTAATAAAGCAGATTTCGTAACTCTAGTTACTGCAAGAGATGATTATCAGAACAGAAGTGAACGAGATGCTGCTGATGCAGCTGCAAGAGATGTTTCTGCACCATAATAAATATAGTGAATAGAGGAAAGTAAATAATGCCATTCATAGGACAACAACCGATTACAGGTGCTTATCACAAGTTGGATTCTATCACAACTTCGGCAACTGCTACCTATAACTTGCAGTTGAATGGTGGTGCGTATTACCCAACTAGTGCTAATCACTTGCTGGTTTCACTCAATGGTGTTATGCAGGCTCCACAAGACTCATTCACAGTCAGTGGTTCACAGATTACATTCGCATCAGCACTCACAAGTTCAGATAGTATTGACTTCATCATGGCACTTGGTGATGTGTTGGATATTGGTGTTCCAAGTGATGGAGCAGTAAACACAAGTCAACTTGCAAACTCAGCGGTTACTGATGCAAAGATTGCTTCTGGTATCAGTTCATCAAAACTTACTGGTGCATTACCAGCGATTGATGGTTCTGCATTGACAGGTATTGCATTTGCTGCTGGTGATGTTTATGTGGCAGCGCAACAATCTGGAGATCAAACAATAACTAGGGCAGCAGATGTGCAACTAACAAATCTTATAGCAAATGAAATTGATTCGGATAATGCTTGGGATGGAAGTTCTTTTACAGTTCCTAGTGGTAAGGGTGGAATATATCTTGCATTTATTCAAGCAGCTGCTTATTTTGGAAATATTGGTGTTGACGGTGAATATGCAGATTGTCGTTGGAGAAAGAACGGTGTTGCGACAGGGGTTAATACTAGAGGGATTTCTATGGCCTCTGGGCATAGAGCTCTAAATGAATTTGCAGTTCAAAATCTTAATCTCCTAGAGTTGTCTGCTGGAGATGTATTAACAGCATATGTGAATTTCGCAGATGATAATGGTGGAACTGCTATCACCAATTCATCCAACACACATATTTGGATATTAAGGATAACATAATGGCAAGTTTAATTTCAAAAATTGAAGAATATATTGGTAGACAACTAAATTATGCTAGTCGTGAAGTTGTGGTTGTTATTGATTCTAATGGCGAAAGAATTGAAGAATGGAATATTGAAGGACATGATGAACCAACTTTAGAACAATTGGATGCACTAGAAGTAGATGCTAACTCTAGAGAAGATGGTTATAAATTAAATGCACTTCGCACAGAAAGAAATGCCAAACTCACAGAAACAGATTGGGTTATCACCATGCACAAAGAGTTGGGAACAAACATTCCTGCTGCATGGAAAACATACAGACAGGCACTCAGAGATATTACAGATACCTACACATCATTGGATGATGTTGTTTGGCCGGAGAAACCATAATGGCATTGATTAGAATTAACAATCGTTCCTCAGAAGATACTGCAATTCACGGTAGACGGAATCTGGTTATCAATGGCGCTATGCAAGTGGCACAGAGAGGCACTAGTTCTAGTTTTGCCCATGATGGCACAAGGTCTGGATATACTGTAGACAGATTTGAAAGTGGTATTAGACACACGACAGATGAGTATGAACATACAATAGAACAGGTTTCAGATGCTCCTTCTGGGTTTTCTTATTCTTTGAAATGGACAACGACTCAGGAAGAGACTACAGTAGGCGCAGATGAATACTATTATATACGGCAGGCAATAGAAGCACAAAACCTTCAACACTTATGTTTTGGTTCTTCTGCAGCAAAACAACTTACACTTTCGTTTTGGGTAAAGTCATCTATAACCGGCACTTATGGTATCTTGTTTTTTACACAAGATCCTACTAGAGGTCGTAACGCTACCTACACAATAGATAGTGCAGATACTTGGGAATATAAGACTATAACTATAGAGGGCGATACAACTGGTGCTATTGCAAACGATAACGGCCAAGGACTTGACATTTATTGGGGGATTGCATCAGGGTCGGATTTTAACTCTATCAATTTGACAAGTTGGGACGCCTATACCTCCGCCAGTTTTTTAGGAGGGCACGCACAAAATGGAGTTGCCACTACCGCTAGTGCAACATGGCAAATCACAGGCGTTCAATTAGAAGTAGGCGACACTGCCACTCCATTCGAGCACCGCTCATACGGAGAGGAGCTTGCGCTCTGTCAGAGGTATTGCCAATTCTTCCCACAAGACGGAACTCTTGTGAGAAACATATGGGCTAAAGGAGATGCATCAGGTTCTGGCGCTGTAACTTCTGCTATATGTTTTATTGGATTACAGGGCCCAACTATGCGAACTGACACGCCAACGCTAGTCGGTTCTGATTATACACAAACAAATATTCGAGCTGAGAGTGGCGGCACAATTACAACCTTGACCGCTACTCCCACTTGTTTGTCATGGAGCAAACAACTATGGAATTGTTCTTTCGGTTCTGCTGATGTTACTGATGGAACACAAATTAGATTTTATGGTTCTACTGATGATAAAATCGGTTTAGATGCGGAGTTATAAAAAATGAATGAAATGAATATTACTGATGCAAAGTATCTATATCACACCAATGATGAAGAAACTATTAAGGTTGCAATTTCAGCAACCATTGATGGTGAGAATATAACTGTTGCTGTTAATGCGAGGGGTAACAGGCATTACAATGAAATCATGCGCCAAGTAGAAGCAGGCACACTAACCATTGCAGAAGCAGAATAAATAAAGAGAAACACAGGAAACGATAGATGGCAATTTCTAAAATTATATTAAACAGCCAACACAAAGATAATGTTGAGTTTACTGGAACTGAAGCGGTTCGTATAACTCAAGGAACAACCGCAGAAAGAGCAAATGCTCAAGCTGGCGATCTTCGTTTCAATTCTACCACATCATTGATGGAGTATTATGATGGGGTTCGATGGAAGTCTATTGACTCACCACCAGTAATCAGTTCTGTATCTCCTCAATACTTTGGTGCTGCTGGGGAAACGATCACTATCACAGGCGGTAATTTTCAGTCTGGTGCAGAAGTATATTTAATTGGCCAAGATTCAACTGAATATAAAGCATCTGTTGTCACTGTAAATAGTTCAACATCTATAACATTTACCACTACATCTGCAATGAATACTGCTGGTGGGGCTAATGATTTATTTGGTGTTAAAGTTGTAAACACCACATCAAGTCTGACCGCAACTCTAACTGATGCCTTGGATTATGGTGCAGATGCTGTTTTCACAACATCTCAAGGTTCTATTGGTAACATTTATGATATTGATCGTGGTGATAAAACTTTTACTATTGGTGCAACTTCTATTGATTCAGACGATACAATTTCACTTGCAGTAACTAGTGGTTCGCTTCCTACTGGAATGTCTATGAACACTTCTGGTGTGATTAGTGGAACACCATCTCAAGAGACTGCTGGATCCAGTTCCACATATAATTTTACAGTTACAGCAACGGTGACTGGAGAAATAGAAACATTTACTTCTACTAGAAATTTTTCTATAACAGTCTTTGGACTAATTGCTACCACATATGATGTAACAGGTGATGATCGAGATGGTGCATTGAATGTATTCACAATCCCTGCTGGTTTAACAAAACTTCAAACAAAAATGTGGGGTGGCGGTGGCGGTTCATATTATGATGGATCAGGAAATAACGGACAAGGTGGTTCTGCTGGATTCACTGATACTACATTTAATGTTTTAAGTGGAGAGGCATATTATACAATCATTACTGCCGGTGGCGGTGGGGCTAATGCTCGTGCCGGATATGGCGGCGGTGGTGGCGGCGTCAATGGTGGTTCTGCTGGTGGTGGAGCTTCCATGATTTTATCTGGCAATATTTCTACTCCATTTCTTCAACAAGATAGTTATGGCATAGGCAACCTCAACTCTGAACCCAGTTCGACCACAAGTTCATTAAGTCCTGTTACTGGTGTAATCGCTGTTGCCGGTGGTGGTGGCGGTGGCGGTTGGTATGTTATCAACAATCAACACGGCGGTAACGGTGGTGGACTTACTGGTGGTGCTGGTTCTGGATATTGGGGAACTGGAACAACTCCAGGCGGCACACAAACCGCTGGTGGGTCTGGAAAACCATATTCACAAGGTGGGTCGTATCTACTTGGTGGTAATGTTACCG
>Ga0255759_10001378_pt1 | contig 21753 bp, 29 predicted proteins | sample 101ome_20_FD_179959 | JGI IMG/M metagenome (GOLD analysis project Ga0255759, IMG submission 179959) | Coastal salt marsh microbial communities from the Groves Creek Marsh, Skidaway Island, Georgia - 101404AT metaG (version 2) | ecosystem: Environmental > Aquatic > Marine > Intertidal zone >...
TCTGGCACTGTAACTGAGAGCGGTACGCCGTAATAAGGATATGAACGTGGTAGAAGAACATCGGCTTGATCGTATTGAGCAGAAGCTAGACAAGTTAGCTGAAGCTGTTTCTAACATTGTCCGTGTTGAAGAACAAATGCTTTCGTTGTTTAAACGTGTTGATCGTTTTGAAAAGCGTTTGGATGAACAGGAAGATGATCTTCGTGCGGTATCTGAAAAAGTAATTATGAACAGCAAGACTGTTGCTAACGGCGAGCGTTTGTTCTGGATACTCGCTAGTGCTGCTATTTCAATAGCTGTGTACATGGCGCGTTAAATTATGTGGACTGCGCTGATTGCACCCATTGCTGACTTAGCCAAAACGTGGCTAGGCAACAAGCGTGATGAGGCACAAGCTAAGCACACAGCTAGGATGCAGGTAATACAGAACACTGCGTCTTGGGAACAGCTCATGGCATCTGCTTCAGCTACTAGCTGGAAAGATGAGTGGTTTACATTGTTGTTGTCTGCACCGATTGTAGCTCTGATGTGGGGCATTGGTATGAACGACATGGACATTATTGAACGTATTGGTTACGCATTTGGAGAGCTAGACAAGCTACCTACGTGGTACCAGTACTTGTTATTTACAGCAGTGACAGCGAGCTTTGGTGTACGTGGTGCTGACAAACTGATGGCTTTGAAGGGGAAGAAGTAATGGCAACGTCTCAAGAATTATACGAGATTCAAAAGCAGCACCAACGGATGGGCATGACATACGGTGCTACTGATCGTTTGCTTGCTGCTGTTGAAAGCGGAGAGATGAGCGTTGAAGAAGCGTTTCCTCCGACTGGCCCTAGCAATCCCATGATGACGTTTGGCGGGTCTAACGTATCTTCAGGATCTGCAGGTTCTCAAAACCGATTTGGACAGCTCTTGGGCTCAACACAAACAGCAACTCAAGGCACAACAACTGGGAGTACGCAAGAAACTGCTACAGAAGAGCAAGTCGCCGCAGAAACACAGGCTGCTGTAGAAGCGCAAGCTGCTGCAGAAGAACAGGCTGCACAAGCCGCAGCTTATCAAGAGCTTTTAGCAAATCAAGACTTTATCGCTCTTTTAAATAATCTAGGTCTAACAAATCTAGTCAATCTGTTCTCGTCTACTCCAGCAGCCTCTGTTGCCACTCCAGCTGCCACGACTGCCCCAACTTACATACCACAAGGAATGATGACGAGTCCTAGATTTGGTGTTGCTCCTATACGTTTAGGTTACTTACCGCCTCTAGTTGTTAATCCTGCTTCTATCTCAGAGCAGACAGGTCTTCTTCAGTACGTTCAGAATCAGGGCTGATAAATGGCTGAGTTAGACATCTTCACTGATACTACGGCTGATGATACCGTAACTTACGATTATGGATCTGGGGTTATAACTAATCCGCTCCAGTCTGTAAGCGCAGAAGATTTTGAAGCTGCTTATGCTGAAGCAGATGCTGGTGTAATTTTAGGCGAAGACGGTCTGTACTACAACGAAGAAGGTGAGAGACTTTATCGGTTTAATCCTGCTCGTGAATTAGGAGACGTAGGAAGAGGCTCTGGTACGTGGGATGAAGATCCTACTACTGGAATGACTTACAGCTATGGTGCTTTATCTGGTGATGAAGGTATACAGACTTGGGTAACTGAAGCTGAGTTGCGTGAGATGTGGGACGCCAAACAAGGCATGGGCGTTACAAAGCAACAGTTTGATAGCTTTGATCAGTACATGAGTTACGTAAACGAAGTTGATACGCTTGTCAACTCTCCAGAATATCAGGCTGCAGAGCAAAGGGCACGTCAAATTGCTTACTTAGGCGCTGCCAACGGTCTTCGACCAGATGAAGTACAAGCACAGATAGACGCAGAACTTGGTGATGTTCTCGGAGGTTTCCAACAACAGTGGCAAGGTATTCGTAACAGCTACGGCGTAGAAGACGTATACAGAAACGAAGACGGCGACATATTTAAGTGGAACGGTTACGCTTACGTTAAGACCTACAAAACTCCTCAAGTTGAGTTTATGGATTATCTTAAACTCGGGGGAGCTGTTTTAGTAGGTGCTATTGCTGGCCCTGCTGCAGCCAATGCCTTTGGTGGAGGTTTCTTAGGCGGGGCTATTGGTGGAGCAACAGGCTCTGCTCTAAGCCAGATTATTGTTAATGGAGAAGTTGACCCAACTAAACTTGCTCAGGCTGCTCTTACGGGAGGCTTTGGCGCTTTAGCAAACGCAGCTATTGCTGGAGAACTAGCTGGGACAGACCTAGATAACGCCATCTGGGACTTAGCTGGTCAGACTGGCATGAGCTACGAACAGACTGCTAGAATCCTTGAGGGAGTTGTCAATGGAACTGTAACAGGCTCTGATCTAGCAAACATGGTAGGAGGTGCTATAAGCGGATGGTCTAGCACTAAGATGCAAGAGTGGCTGCGTAACACTTACGGCGATACTGTTGACATAGATAACTGGTTCCGCGAGGGCGACTCTAACATACCTGTAGAAGCCTTTGATCCTATTTTTAAAACAGCGTTTCAAGCAGCCGTTGATGGCGGTGTGAGTGAGTCAGACCTACTTAACATGGCTTTTGATTACTTCAAAGCCGGTGGCGACATTGACTTTACTCTTCCCGGCACTCCAGATGTATTTTTTAATTGGCTTACAGAGAAGTTCCCAGAGTTTCAGTTTAAAAAAGGCGACTGGGGAATAGAGCAAGACGAAAGCGGTAGATGGGTAGTAACAGGCCGTCTTCCTGAAGTTGATGGAGAGCCTATAGATTTAGAAATCCCTAAACCTGAGTGTCTTGAGGGAGAATCTTGGAGCGAGCTGCTACAGAAGTGTGTGCCTGATCTGCCTAAGATTGAAGACGACTTGTGTGATGAAGGACAGATACTCAATGAGATGGGCGTCTGTGTTGACATAGATCTTCCTAAGATTGAGGATGATCTGTGCGACGAAGGCCAGATACTAAATGAAATGGGAGTTTGCGTAGATCTTCCTAAGATTGAAGATGACCTATGTGATGAGGGTCAGGTTCTTAATGAACTAGGAGTCTGTGTTGACTTACCTGAGTTTGATTATAATCCGTGTGACGAAGGTCAAGTTCTTAATGAACTAGGATTATGCGAAGACATAGACTTACCTTCAGCATCAGGGTCAGGAATTAATGTAGACTGGAAGCCTATTAAAGTTGATACTAATCTGTACACTCCAGTTTCTATTCCGGGAATACGACCAACGCCAAAGAAAGATTACGTTGCTGCACTAGATGGGTTGTTCTCTAGAAACTTACCTACTACGAGTCAAAGCCCTTTATCCCTAAATGGAATGTTTGAGAAAATAGTATGACATATTTAGAAGTTGTAAACAACGTACTACGAAGGCTCCGTGAAGAGGAAGTAAGCTCTGTACAGGACACTACCTACAGCAAGATGGTTGGTGACTTTGTTAACGATGCTAAGCGCATGGTTGAGAACGCATGGGACTGGTCAGCAGTACGCTTGACTATGACTGTGACTACTGTTGATGACGTATTTAACTATGTCTTGACTGACAGCCAGAACCGTTTAAAAGTACTTGACGTTATTAACGACACCACTAATGAGTTCATGGAGTATCGTCCGCAGCACTGGTTCAACGAGAAGTACTTGGTCCAGCCTGTGCTCAAAGGCGCACCTCAGTACTACACGTTCAACGGTGTTGACCCTAGCGGTGATACACAGATTGACATTTACCCTAAGCCGGACGCTGAGTACCTCATCCGTTTCAACGCTGTTGTTCCTGACGATGACTTGACTGCCGATGCTGACGATATGGTTGTTCCTGCTGCTCCTGTGATCCACCTAGCTGTTGCTCTGTTAGCTCGTGAGCGTGGCGAAACAGGTGGTACATCGGCTGCTGAGTACTTTAGCATTGCTGATAAGTTCCTCAGTGACGCCATTGCTATTGATGCTGCTAAACACCCTGAAGAAACTATCTGGAGTTACGTTTAATGGCCCAGCCTCTTCAAAGTATTAACCTAGTATCACCTGCGTTCAAGGGAATCAACACTGAAGATTCTCCTCTGGCGCAGGATACTGCCTATGCTGAGACTGCCGACAACGCTATCATAGACAAGCGTGGACAGTTAGCAGCACGTAAGGGTGTGGATATTAACACCACTGATGCCACTGAGCTTGGCTCTGACAAGATCAAGAAGGTGTTTTACTTTGAAGACAGCGCAGGTAACGAGGTTGTCTTTAGTGCTGGCAACAACAAGATAATGACAGGCACTACTACGCTTGTTGACGCAACTCCTGCTTCCTACACCATCACTGCAGACAACTGGAAGATTGTAGACTTTAACGATCGTTGTTACTTCTTCCAGCGCGGTTATGAACCACTGGTGTACAGTAACAGCCTCGGCGCAGTGACTAAAATGTCTAGCGTATCTGGTGCGTCTGTTACTTCAGCTCAGTACGGACACGAGGCTCTGGCTGCTTACGGCAGACTCTGGGTGACTGACAACGCCACAGATGCTAACACAATATACTGGTCTGACTTGCTTGATGGTGTTGACTTTAGTGGCGGCACTAGCGGATCTATTGACATTTCTAAGGTGTGGCCTGACGGTGCTGACAGTATTCGTGCTCTAGCAGCACACAACGGTTTGTTAATTATCTTCGGCAACCACAGCATCATTGTTTACGAAGGTGCAGAATCTCCAGCTTCTATGGTTCTCGCTGATACTGTAGCTGGCGTTGGTTGCGTGTGCCGCAACAGTATTCAACACATCGGTACTGATGTACTGTTTATGTCTCACTCAGGCTTACGAGGCTTCGCTAGAACGATTCAAGAAAAGTCTATGCCTCTGACTGACTTGAGCCGTAACATTAAGCAGGAGTTGATTCAGCAGATCCAGAGCCGCTCTGAGCCTACTGCATCTGTGTACAGCCCAGAGAATTATTTCTACTTGATAACGTTCCCTGGCTCTGATATCACTTACTGCTTTGACTTGAGGGGGCAACTAGAGAATGGGTCTTATCGAGTTACACGCTGGGTTGGTTCAGGTTTTACTGCTTATGACAGAAAAGATGATGGAACTCTTTACATTGGTACTGGTGATGGCATTGGTACTTACAGCGGGTATCTTGATAATGCTTCACCATACCAGTTTAAGTACGCCAGTCCTGCGCTTACGTTCGGCGATCCGACGAGGCTTAAGATTCTTAAAAAGATTAGGCCAACGCTTATTAACGGGGCTGGGTACAAGGTAAGTATCAAGTGGAGCTACGACTTCGGTGAAGCAGTGAAGACTGCGTTTATTGATGTTGACGCTCAGTATCCTGCGTACTTCAACGAAGACGACGAGTTTACTGTTGCAGAGTTTACCTCTGGCACTAACATCTCAAAGATCAACGTCAACGCTAATGGCGATGGCTCAGTTGTGACTGTTGGCTTAGAAGCACAGGTCAACGGTCAACCAATATCCATTCAGGAGTTTAACGTTCTAGCACTTATAGGGAAAACAGTATAATGAGTGACTACACAATCACAACCTACTTTAATAACAAAGATAGCTTGCCTAGTGGTGACGCTAACAAGATTATTAAGGGAACGGAGTTTCATACTGAGTTCTCTAATATCGCTACAGCTATCGCAACCAAAGCTAACATTGCTGGCCCTACCTTCACAGGTACTACCACCATTGCTACGCTTGCTGTTTCAGGAGGTGCAACAGTAACAGGCACTCTTGAGGCGGGTACTATTGATGGAGGTACTTACTAATGCCTAGTTTGTTTGAAACTATCTTTGGCACTGCTGCTGATGCAGCGTCTCAAGCAGCTGGCTTAGCCTTAGCAAACACTGCTTACAACCGACTAGAAGACGTTGGAGAACAGGCAGTAGCAGGGACTTACGTTGATGGACGTTACATTCCCGGCGCTATGGATCTTGCTCAGATGGGCCTTGAGCAGACTGCTTTTCAGCCTTACACTGTACGTTCTACTATGGGCGGTGCATTTGGTGTAACTCCTGACCAGTACGGCAATCTACAAGCCGCCTTTGGTTTGTCACCACAAGAGGCTGCACTACAGTCTCAACTCATGGGTGGCGCAGGTTCTATGTTTGAACAGGCAATGATGCCTACAGGAGCTAGGGAAGCAGACATCTACGGACGCATTAGAGCTATGCAGACACCTGAAGAAGAGCGTCAACGGCTGGCTCTAGAAGAGCGTCTGGCTTCACAGGGACGCTTAGGTGTACAGACAGCACAGTATGGCGGTACTCCTGAGCAGTTAGCGATGGCTCAAGCTCAGACACAGGCTCAGAACCAAGCTGCTCTGATGGCTATGCAGCAAGCTCAGGCTGAGCAAATGCAGCAGTCTCAGTTGGGTCAACAGTTCTTGGCCGGTGCTTATACACCGCAGTCTCAGTTGTTGAATATGCAGCAAGCTACTCAGCTCTATCCTCAGCTGTCGCAGCAAGCGCAGTTCCAAGGTGCTGGTTTGTTCGGAGAAGCTGCTATGGGCGGTCTAGAAGCACTATTGTCATCTGCTCTCGGTCAAGCCGATGTCTTAGGACAAGTTGGCGCAGGCTTGTTGAACGTTAACCGGAACGCTTAAGGAGAATACAGATGGCTAAGTTTGGACAGGCATTCATCAGTGGGATGCTACAGCCTAGTTTTTCAAAAAGTTTAGGATCGGCGGCACAAAGCCAAGCAGCTGCTCCGGGTATTCGACGAGCTGCTGAAGATAGAGCAAACGCAATAGCTCAGATGACTCAAGCTGCAGCTAGCCAAGACCCTGCTCAGATGCTTCAGGTAGCTCAACAGTTAGCTAAAATTCCGGGCATGGAAACACAAGCTCTGCAGTTAGCACAAATGGCTCAAAAAGTTACTCAAAATGTTGCTGCAAAACAAGCTCTTGTTAATCGTCAAGAAGCTCTTGCTACTATGGCAGAAGGTATGGGATTACCTGAAGTAGCTGCAAATGTACGAGCTACAACTGATGAAGAATCTTTGAGAGGAATTGCTAAGGATCTTCGGGCTCAACAGATTAAAAAATTACCTACGCAGACTCCTGCTGTTCGTATGTCTTTATCTAAGGCAGCTGGTATTACGCCTCAACAGTTTAAACAGATGGGCCTAGACAAAGTTTCTGATACTGAGTTTGATGCTGTAATTGGTGGTCAGAAGGGTAATATTGAGCCTTGGATGGATAGTACTGGAAATATTAAAGGCTATCGAGTAAACGAATTTGGTAACGTTTATTCTGAGGAGTCTCAATCTTGGGTTAGTCCTGCTTCTCTTGATCTTCAGCAGGCACCTCCTCAAGTCCAACGAGTAGAGCAAGTTGCTTCTCAGATGGGCGCTGAGTTAGCTAAAGTAGGTGCAAAGAACTTTACTGATCTACAAGATAAAGCAGTCAAGGCTGAAGAAACAATCAGATCCATTGATCAGTCTCTCCCTAAAGTTGATCAGATGTTCAGCGGTGCTCTAGCAGAAGTAAAATTAAACGTAAGTAGATACGCTAAAGCGTTTGGTGCTGACCTATCAAGTCTTGATGGCATAACAGACACTGAAACTTACGCTGCAATGGCCGCAACTCGTGTTGCTGATTACATTACTAACTTAGGTTCTGGTACAGGTTTGTCAGACGCTGACTTAAAGTTCTCAAAACAAGTAGTAGGCGCTGACATAACCGCTGATGCAAGCTCTCTAAAATACCTACTTGAACAGCTAAGAAAAGGTGCTGTAAACAAGATAAATAAATACAATCAGGTTAGAGAAGATGTTAGGGCTGGTTTAGGAGAAGGACAAGGCGGTGTGTTGACTTTCTTCCCCGCAATTAAAGTTCCTGAAATGACTACAGGCGGTTCAGACTTCGAAACTCTTTGGGGAAGCCAATGACTAGAGAAGAATTTATTGCTGAAGCTAAAAGGAGAGGACTTCCTAAAGAAGAAGTTCGCCAAAAGTTTCAAGAGCTAGAGGCACAAGGAGCATTTGACGACTCTGTTGTTCCTCAGCCAGAACCAGAAGTAACGCCTTCTTTTGGTCAGCGTTTAGAACAGTCAATGTCTCCTGAGCAAGTGCGAGAACGCTACCAAGAATTTTCGCCTCTTGACACTCTTTCTAAAGGTTTATCAGAGTACGAGAGACGTGCTCAGATTTTACGTGGAGCTAAACCGCAAACACCTCTGGGTCGTGAGATGGGACTAGAGCCTTCTCTGAGCGCAGCCGAAGCTACTATGCTTGGCATTTCACAAGCGACCCGCACTGGCGGTGAACTTGTGTCTGACTCTATTAGCGTTCTGTTACCAGAGAGCGTTAAAATTGGTGCTGAAATGGTATGGGACGAGATTAAAGACGCCCCTTTTGTTTCTACTGCTTTATCTGCTCTTAGTAGTGGATACGAAGCCTACGCTAAATGGAAAGAAAATAATAAAGATTTAGCAGAAAGATTAGAAACTGCCCTTGATGTAGGCATTCTAGCGACACCTCAAGTTCCTCTAGAGTCTGCGGCTAGAAAAGCTAAAGCTGCTTACAACTTAAATAACATTGAAGAAATGAGAGCTGGCATCTTACGTATGATGCGTCCAGATAACTTTGAAGGGGCTGGAGAAGTTATTGAGGTAGGCCCAACACGTAAGAAAGTGTACGTGCCTTCAGAAAAAGAACAAACTGTCAATTTAGTTTTAGAAACTGTAGACGATATTGACCCTAATAGGTCTTACACTTATAATCACCAAGTGGTTGACGGAGCTGTGAGTCAGGCAGATAAAGAATTGCTTGCACACATAAAAAGATCTGGCAACCCTAAATTTGATTTAGACACAGTTTTAACAGACATGATTGCAACCATTGAAGATTTTAGCAATCAACCTGCCTATAAACTGTTGAGTCCTGATGCACAGAGTAAAGCAAAAGAGTTTGCGACCGTTGCTCTTGAAATGCTGCAAAAGAGCAAAGGAGATGCGCTTAGTCTTTTAAACGTTAGACGAGAGTTTGACAAGTTTCTTGTGTCAGGGCAGCGTAAAGTATTTGACCCAACTGTAGAGTCAGCTAAAAGCGCAGCTGGACAGCACGTACGAAATGTGCTTAACCAAACCCTTAAAAACATTACAGATGGTGACGAAACTCATCATTTGTTAGATAGAATGCACAACCTATTGACAGCTAAAGACCGTTTGCGTGAAGGAAGAGCAAAAGAAGGTGTCAATATGTTTGCTAGATCTTGGGAAACTCTTAAGCAAAGAGCGATGCTCCCCGGAACTGCTTTAGGTTTAGTGGCAACTGGTGGCATTGCTGGAAAAATACTAACCGAAAGTGTTCTTTTAGGTGCAGGATCAGGCGCTGCATTGTTTGCTGTCGCTAGAACAATGAGTAAAAAGAACAGGCTTCGTTTTTATGCAGCAACTTTGTCTGCTATGGATAAAGCGATAGGTTCTTACGTTAAAGACAAAGGTGTTTTGTCACAGTTAAAGGCCGACAGAGCACTTCTGGTTGACTTGATTAACGAAACAAGAGCAGAAGAGGAAGAATAAGTGTCTGACGGAATGTTGACTCGTATGCGACAAAACGCCGAGAGGCGTATAGCTGACTTTGCTAGACAATCTCAGCGGTACTCTCGTGGTGAGTTAGGACTTGGAGACCAAATGCTTCAAGGGGCTGCTAATGCTGTAGGGATGTTTGCGGATGTTCCTGCAGAGTTGTTTATGTCTGCAGCTTCTTCTGTTACCCCTGATTTTGTTAAACAGGGAATTAGAGATTTAGGTAATCAAGTAATGAACACAGATGCTGCTAAAGCCGCTGTTCAGTACTTACAACAAAATCCAGACATGGCTAAGAGATTAGGGTACGCTGCTGACTTAGGAAGCATTATTCCAGCAACAAGAGCCGCTACTACAGCAGCACAGGCTCCAAAGAGAAGCGTTCAGGCGTTGTCCTTAGAAGCGCCCAACAGACAGCCTTACTTTTATGGTTCTGGAACAGCTGGGCAGATTGCATCTCTTGCTTCTACTGCACCACAAGCTGTTGCAGACGTGTTAAATCCGCGAGCAGTTGCCTCTAGAAGAGAAGGCGTTCCTATGGCTGTTCGTAGGGCCGCAGCACCTATAACAGAAGAACGCATAGCTAAATTCAATCAGCTCAAGTCAAAGCAAAACAAGACTGACGCTGACAATCAGTTTCTTAGGGCTTTTAAAGAAGACTTGTCTTATGTAGAGGGTCAGCTAGATCAAACACAGCTGATCAACTACGCTAGAGGAGCAGAGTCTAAAGGTATTATAAAAGACTTTGAAAATCTTCAAGCAGTTGCTATGGGCAAATTAGATTCAGCAACAGTTAAGAGCGCCGTTGAAAACTCTAATCAACTTAAAAAGAGCAACATCACTTTAGACGATAACATTATTGACACGGTTGTTGATAGAATTAAAACAGCACAAGGCGTAGACGATGCTCTAGTTGTTATCAGAAATCCTTCGGCTTTCTCTGATATTGCAAAAGAAACTTTAAAGGGTAAGTCATCAGAAGCGTCTTTTCTTTTCCACGGGATGCAGCAGATACGAAAACTTTTTCCAGAGAAGACAGAGTTTACACAAAACGAGTTAGTTGAGTTTGCTGCCTTATCTAAAATTATGGATAAGACTTTAGTGAACAAAGAGTCTGGAAAACCTTTGAACGCTGCTGAGAGATTCATCAGCAAGATGACAGAAAGCTCTAAGTACACCACTAAAAACACTAGGCAGCAGGCTTATCAAAAGATAGAGCAATACTACAAATACAAGAAAATGGAATCTACTGGTCAGCCTTTAACTAGAGGTCAACAAGCAGCTTACGAACAAGCTCAAGCAATGATCGAAAGGGCTAAAGGACAGATCAAAATAGAAGACGGTGTTGTTTACGTACGTGGTAGCCACTTGTCATCTGCCAAAGGTCTCGGCGGAACAAATGATCAGTTTGTCCTCAAAACTAACGGAGACGTTGTTCATTTCATCAACGACAAGAACGACCTAATGGGAATGACACCACCGGGCGATAAGCAAGTAATTTCTATCGCTGTCCCAAACGGTTACAACGTGTTTAAAAAGGCAGACAAAAATGTACCTGCTGCTGACAAGGCACAGAAAGCCGCGTTCCAACAAAACTTACAAGCTAGAGGCGCAGAGAGTGCTGGAGCAACTAGAACAGGCTTATTGACTCAGGCGTCTAGGGATATAAACAGAAGCTCTCCACAAGTTACAGCACGAGACTTTATCCCTGCTGCTGGTCTTGCTGGAGCTGTTGGAGGAACCGCAGTAGCGGGTTCATCAAGGGAATAAAAAAGGCCCCGAAGGGCCTAAAGGACTCAGAGTTCGCAGTTATTCCCCGTACAGGCTAACTGTTGTGAACCCTCAGTCATATCACTAGCTTCAGAAATGTCCCAATCAATATCCTTTGGGAACTCCTTTACTAGCTTCTTATAGGTGGCTGCATCAATAGGCTCGTAGGGCGCTTGTTGGTACGTGTGATCGCTGTAAGGCAAAAACGATACCCCGCTTATCTTATCGAACTTATTGTACAGCCACTGTCCTACTTCTAGGAACTCGTTGTCACGGTAGTAGCAAGTCATAGAAGGCTTATGCTCGCACCAGTGATCCTGATAAATCTCCCACAGTTCTAGCTGCTCCATTGCACCCATGTCAGACGCCAGTACAGCGTTGTCAGGGGCTTTCATGGGGAAGCTGAATACCTTAGTAGTGGGTGACATTACATCGTCCTCTACAGGCACTCCTGCGGCCTCTAAGACTGAGCAAAGAGGGTCTCTAGCGTCCGCTCTAACACGCCGTATGTAGTGCCGAGCGTATCGAGGGTGAATACCAGAAGCACTATCAACAAGTTGGCTAACAGTACCACTAGGCTTAACTGCAGTAATAGATACAGAAGCATTAATACCCAGTCGTTTTGACCAGTTGGCATTAACCCCAATAGCTTCTTCACGCATTTGCTTAAGCCACTTCTTAAGTTCATTTTTATCTTTCCTTCCAGATAACACTGGATGATCCATGATACCTGTTAGTGAAACACCTAGCAGTGCTTCTTCCTCTGTGTTGTCTTTCCACACCTTTCGCAAGTACCGGAAGTCAGTTAACGTTGCCTGTAGAGTCCCAAGGATAGTCGCAACACGTACTTTCCGTTTGAGGTCTGAGAGTGTATCGTTTGGCCGGACAACAACTTCCGACAGGTTGCAGAACTGATAGGGCCGGAGGATAATTTCGCTACACGGATTAGTTCCAAAATCATGGGTAGCATCTCTTCGCCCAGTTCGCTCAGCTTGTTTCTGACTTGCAACTCGAGAGAACATTCCTCGTTCACCGGAGCGGGACTCGTACAAACTTTTCCACTCATTCAAAAATGCCTCAAAGTCTGGCTTCTCAGTGTAACACGCACTGTTGTTTGCTAAGCCACGTTGTGGATTATCCTGCCACCACTGTCCAGACTTAGCGCGACGAATACGGTCATCGGTCAAGTTGCTCAGGCTGATCAGAGCACTACGGCGGACACCACCTACGACTACGATTTGAGCAATCTTACAGCAGAGATCGTGGCATTCAATGGAGCTAAGTTTTCGTCCAGCAGCCCCTCGAAAGACTTCCACGGTGAATTGGAAAAGTTCGAGCAGAGGTTCTGGGCCACTAGCTCGACCTCCAAAAGTTTTGAGCGCGGAACCAGCAGGTCGTACTCCACTAGCGTCCCACTTGGGAAGTTGACCTGAATACAGCAACGATACCAACTCCCGATACGCTTTTGCCCATCCAATTTTTGAATCCGCAACATGGATAATTGTGTCTGTTTCATGGAACTCCTCTGCTACTTCTGGCAACTTGGTGATGTACTGACGCTCGACACTAAAGCCTACACCTGTTCCACACATGAGCACGTACATCATCTCATCAAACGCTTTAGGGTGATCAATAGGTAGATAGCTACAGTTGAACCCAGCTACGTTGTCACGATCCAGAGCCTCACCAGCAGTCATCAACGCTCGCATAGAGGGCATAACCTCTAGGTTCTCTACCGTCTGTGCAAGCTCGTGTGCTTCCTTGTCTTTGATGTAGCCTTTGTCTACCCAGTAGTTCATGTAACGACCTACTGTTTCTTCCCAAGTCTCTCGACGCTGTGCCTCTGGAATGTAACGAGCGTAGCGTGACTTGTGTATGTACTGTTGATATGCGTCCATTAATCTTCCTCAGTTGGTGCGATCATTTCATTTAATATAAATGCTTTGCCTAGCTCTAGGAGCAGCATAGCGTTCTCTGGTGATCCATCTGGGGTCAACACATCCAGCATCTGACCCGGCACATAGAGCACCACAGCTGTGCGTAGCTCATTAGTGTTGATCCCTAGCTTAACTATACCTTCGGCTAACGCAGCGTACAAGTCCTCTGCTGAAGCAGGCTTGTCCTTGTTGCCGAAGTTCCCTTCGATGACGTTCATAGATTCTCCTCAACTAACTTATCAAGATACCACTTTGCTTTCCGAAGATCCTCTACGCCATTCTTATATTCGTAACGCCACAGGTACTTCATTATGTTGCCCTTGAGATAGCCTTTGAACTCGGGCTTGTCCATAGACTCTTTGATAGCTTCAATGCACTCGATGCCGCCTGTGTTATAATGGTGTGGATTGTTAACGGAATCAAACTTAGGCACTTGACGTTTACCGTACCAAGTCTTGACACCTACTGCGTCCCAGTCTGCTGCTGTTGCGTCATCAATACTCATACTCTTCTTCCTCTTCTATCTCCTCTTGAAAACTGTCTAATCGTCTGATGAGTTTATCTTCAAACCTGTCCAGTATATCCTGTGCAGTTATCTGAAGCGCCTCCAGAAGATCATCAGGATCGTACAGCTTCAACAGTCGCTCCTTAATTTCTTCTAGTGTCAGTGACATAATCTACTAGCTCCCTCAACGTGTTTAGACAGTACCATTTAATGTTGTTCTTTTCACACCACTGTGCCATCGTGCTCTTTGTTGCTTTGTTGACTCGCTGATTAGGCTTCATCAACACAAATATGAGTTCTTGCGTCCCCGGTATTGACTTAGCGACCGATCGATACTTCTGCGTATCTCCTGCTCTAAAGTATCCCTTGCACTCAATGAGATACGTTCTGTCTCCTCTCTCGTACACGAAGTCTGGTGTGTACTTTCGTTCGATGATGTACGGGACTTGATACGGTTCGTAATCAAAACCAAATGGTTGTAACTGCGTTGCAACATCTCTCTCAAACTCCGATCTAAAATCACCCAATCTGGATTTCTTGGACTTTCGGTTCATTTACTACCTCTACTAGATAACGGGGCCCTGAGTAATACGAGAAGGCTCTTAGCTCGGGCCAACACTCTTTTTTGTATTGACAGTACGAGCAACCTACGGCGAGTTTCCGGTTTCCACTTTTTCCATCGTCTATAGGCTCGTAGCAAATATCCGGCGGAGTAGGTTGCGCCACGAGCTTTTTTATTTCGCGGATCCTCTCGGCAATGTCGAAACTGATCAGGTCGTACACAGGTGCTTGCGTGTCCTCAGAGTCGTACATCAGATACGTTAGATGTCCGTTCTGTTTGTCCATAGCTAACCACCCGAACTTTGTTTCTCCCTCCGAGTGTGCATATCCCTTAATCTGAGCGATGTAACCAAACGGATCGTCGTAAGCGAGAGTGCCATCTTTGAATTTCTTAAACCCAAACGTAGAAGTAGATTTAATATCAGTGACGATACCGTCAATCTTACAGTCCATAGAACCTGTAATGCCTTCAACTTCACACTTTTTCTGTTCATCTGTTACCTCGTGCCCAGCCAGTCTAGTTAAAAACAACAACATCTCTTCGATCAAGTGGCCGTACATGAACTTGACGTAGGTGTTGGGTGTCATATCCTCTGTTACTTCAGGTTTGTTTACAGCGTTCCAGAGGTATCGGTCAGTGCGTCCGATGTTAGACATACGAAGAGTACGTCCGTCTCTTTTCTCTGTGAACAGGTTACGCATGAGGCGCTTGCAGTTTTCACCGAAGTGCTCAATCTCCTGCTCCAGATCGACACCCTCCATCGGCTCTTTTGTTGAGACGACAGAGTAGATGTCATCGACTAAGTTGTATATCTTCATAAGTATGTCTCTTGTGTTGATACTAATATTATATCAGAATCTGGACTCAGAGTCAAGCACTTTTTCGTACAAATCAGTGCGTTTCTGCCCAAGTATTTCCGATCTTGTATTCGCCGTCGAGCGGACACCTGAGTCCGAAGTCTTCTCCTGCTTCCTTAAGACATTCGACCGCAAGCCACCCGAAAGTCTCTGCCTGTTGCTCATCAACCTCTGTCTGAACTTCGTCATGTATGTTCCCCACAAATTTGTAATCAATGTCAAACTCTTGTGCCATCTCATCCAGCTTTACAAGCGCCTGCTTCATCACGATAGCACCTGCAGCCTGTAGCAACGTGTTCAGTGCAGCGTGCTCTGATCTGATCCAGAGCTTTCGACCATCGAGTCCTTTAAGATAACCTCTTTTAGCTTGTTGTCCAACTCGACTTCGTAAGTTTTCAAGAGAAGGTGTATTTCGTAAAAATCGCTGCTTAAGCTCTGCACCATCAGCAGCAGATCCTCCGACGATGCTTCCAATTTTGGCGTCTCCTGCCCCGTAGAGGAAAGCATAGATGAAAGTCTTAGCTTGAGGTCTTGTTTCAAGCCCTGCAGCCATTTGGTTTCTGGTGTGAATATCGTCTGTAAGCAAGACATTTGTAAACTCCTCGTCTTTCATGTAGTGAGCTAACATACGCAGCTCTAGTCCACTAGCGTCAAAGCCTACTAGCTTCTTACCTTCAGGCACCGTCCAACAGCTGCGGCACTCGTGGCCGTACTGAGAGTAACTAGCAGGCACTTGTGCCATGTTAGGGTTCTGGTGTGTCATACGCCCTGTGATAGCACCGTTGGTAGTTACTCTGCCGTGAACCCGTCCATCATCCTCAGTATGCTCTAGCCAGCTTTTAACTTGGGCGTAGCGTTTCTGTAGGAGTAGATATTCGAGGACAAGAGCAGCCTCCGGTACGTGTTTATTATCTTCCAACGTGCTTTCATCAACTTGCGGACGACCAGACGGCGTAAGCCTCGACCATACTGCACCCTTAGCTTCAAGTCTCTCTGCGACCTGTTGACGCGACCCTGGATTAAAAACCGTAACCTTATCCTTAAGACGCTTGCCAGTCTTTTCCGAGAACCTTTCCTCAATAATTGGCGGAAAAGTGTTCTGCATGTCCTCTTCGATCTCATTCATTCTCTCCTTAAACGTTGCTATTAGAGTGTGTGCGAGTCGCTGATCTAGCAGCCACCCGTTACGCTGTTGTTGTTGTATGATCCACTGCACATCGTGCTCTAGATCAATGCTCTGTTGACTAAACTCTGTCAGTTCAACTTGCAGCTTGTTGTGTACCGCCTCTGTTACGTCTACGTCACGTATGCAGTAGTCGATCATCTCAGGTGTTAGCTGGCTCCAGTCATCGTGGTCTCCTTTTGGGAAGGCGAGGTCGTTGCCCCAGTTTCTAAGAGAGTGTCCACCGCTCTTGCTAGGATCAGCAAGACGACTAAGCACCAGAGTGTCCACCACATTATCTTTAGTAAAGGTTTGATTCCACAGACGATTAAGTACTGGAACGTCAAACCCAATTCCGTTATGAAATACCCAAGTACAGCCTTCGTGATCCTGTACGTATTGAGTAAAGTCTGCTTCATTACAGATAACCTCGGTCACTCCGTTGTGCTTACAAGCGGCACACCAGATAGTCGTAGCGTCCAGCCCGTCAGTCTCAATGTCACAGTAAATCCATTTGTGGGTCATCTTCTTCTTCCCTTCCTACTACAAAGTAGTCTTTTTCTTCCGCTGTCTTTTTCCTGTGACAATTAGCACATAACACGACACAGTTCTCTAGCTCCTTGTGTATAGCATCCCAAGACCAGAGGTGTGCATCAGACAGCTTTCCTCTCTTTTTAGTCCGATCTATGTGGTCTAAATCTAGAGAGTGTGGAGCCTCGTTGTATCCACAAATTGAACAGCCTCTGTCGAGTTTGTACTGTTGTATGTATACCAGCTTCTCGTACCTGTCTGGCCTTTTCTTTCTGAGGTACTCGCTCAAAACTCAGTCTCCACTGGATTAGGATTAGCAGTCTCGTGAATCCTGCCTGTGTCGTTGTCGTACCGTAGCCAACAAGCAGGCCCCGTCTGTCCCGTGTACCGGTTCTTGAGTACTCGGACACACGTAGTGTTGCGGATGTCAGGATCCTCGTGTTGCTGGTTACGCTCCATGCCGATAACGATGTCCGACAGTTGTGCAATCGACTGTGAGCCGCGTAGGTCACTCAGACTAATGCGTCCACCGTCCTCGTGTGCCTGTCCGCTGGTACGCTTCAGGTGGGACACTAGGAACAGGCTTATGCCAGTCTCAGCGACTAACGTGCGTAGCTTAGTCATTATCTCGTCGATGGCTTTACGCTCGTCCCCGTTGTCCTGTGATGATACAACAATCGACAGGTGATCGAGAATGACGTACTTGCAATCTAGAGCCTTCGCCATGTACCGCACTCGTGACAGCAGGTTGTCCGCTGAGGTTGAGCCCCAGTGATCGAACAGGTAGTACCGTCCAGAGCCCATCGTAGACTCCCAGAAGGGCTTCAGCTCGTCCACTGGCGTATCTTCCTCTAGGTGCAGAGGTCGATTAGCAGCCACAGACATGATGCCTAGAGCCGTCCTAGCGACATCCTCCTCCAGCGCCAGTACTCCGATGTTGTCACCTGTGCGCTTGAGTAGGTCGTACTCTAGCTCCCGGATGAACTGAGACTTGCCCATGCCTGAGCCACTGGTAACAGTCACTAGCTCAAACGGACGGTGGCCTCGTGTTATCTCATTGAGGCCCTCCCAAGGGTAAGGTACGCTCTTGACGTTGCGTTTGTTGACTAGCGCGTCCCATGTCTCCAGCCCTGAGATGATACCGTCAGGTTGATAGACTTTAGCGTCCCACCAGTTCTGTACAAACTCCTTTACCTTGTTAGCCACCAGCATCTCACTGGCGTCCTTCATAGGCAGCTTACAGATCTTCAGCTTGTTAGGGCTGAACAGGTCTTTCACTTGATCTACAGCAACCTGCCCGGCCTTGTCCTGATCAAAACACAGTACTACCTTTTCGTAGCCCTCGAGCCACTCCAGCTGCTCTTTAATCTCTTTAGCGGCTGACTGGGCGCCAGACCGAAGCGATACAACATCAAACTTCTGCCCGAACATCTCGTACACTGACATTGCATCTATCTCACCCTCCGTAATGGTGATGTACTTGCCAGTTCCTCTGCAGGCTTGTTGCCCGAACAGCCCAGTGTCTCGTAAGTCACCGCTGGCGTAGAATCCTTTGGTCTTTACCTCACGGACTTTGGATCCAGTAATTTCACCCGTCTCTGTATTGTAGTACGGGTAGTGGTGTTTCTCGATCTTCCCGTCTTTTGTGTACGTAACGGTAACTTGGTACTTCCTGCACGTATCCTGTGACAGCCTACGGTCAGGGATAGAGGCAATAACACCGTTCATGTCAAGTGGTTTTTTTGGTGTTAATTCTCTTGACGCAGACGATACCGCCTGAGCCATTGGTGATGCGTCCATATCGTCACCTTCCTTTGAGTGGTAACCACAAGCAGCGGAGAAGCAATGGCGGCTATCAGTATAGACCGCCAAAGCATCACTACTGCCACACTTGGGACATTCCTCGTGTCGCAGAAACTTACCCATCAGAAGTCCTCGATTGGGGCCTCGTTGACGGCTTCTTCTAGAACTTTGATAGCTTCTAGATACGTGCTAACACCATGCACAGGGTGCTGAGGGCCTAGCTTGTACTTCACTCGTACAGTGGAGTTGTACGGAATCTCACCCTCGTAAGGGTTGCCATCTGCGTCCATTACTTTAACGTCGTACCGGGATTTGAACTTGCGTTGCTTCGCGCCCTGATAGTCCTTGATTTTGACGCCCTTAGCGGACATTGCAGAGGCGTCATCCTCTGATAGAGTTACGGTAACTGAGTACGCACCCGTGTCTTGCCCGTTGTATACATCGTGGGAAGTTACGTGTGAGAAATTCAGTGTACCTTCGATTACTTGTGCTGACATTGAGATAATCCTCGTTTTGTTTCAATTAATCCCGTAATGGGATACCCATATTATACCACAGTTTGTTTTGTGTTACAACACCCCCTTGTAGTCTAACCACGCTTCCTCGTAAATCCTGTCGTAGAGCATTGAAGGCACTAGGTGAGTCACATCTGAACCTTGCCACTTGATGGTCAACAGCTCTACGTGATCAGTGTCTACCTCTTTCCAGTAGCCCTCGAACTCACCAGCCTCAGTGTCTAACCACACTACACCGTCACTCATACTTAAGTTACTCCTATGTAGTACTAAAGTAATTTAACTTATAGTTTATTACTTTAGTCTGTTTCTTTGGTAATACTATGGTATATTGTATCATACGTTTCCTGTAACTCCAAATAATCTTCTTGTGGAATATTCACAGTATTATCTAGTTCCCATCCAGCAGCCACAGTAGCAGTATAGCACAGAGCGCAGAGATCATAAAAATTGCCATCTGAGTCTTTCCTCACTAGTTCAACATCGTCTAAAATTACATCGCAGGCTTTACATCGCATCGTCTTGAGTCTCCGGCCAGTTAAAAACACCGTTGTACGCAGCTAACAGCTCTGTGTACTCCATTTTATCATATCGCTGTCTGATCTGTTGTTTCACCATAGAAATGACGGTAGGAAAGTCCAGAAAATTAAGCTCATATTCTGTTAACTCCCGTACCATTGTTTCTACATCCCACGCATCATCGCTCATAGTTCTGTTCCTCTTTCCACTGTTTAACTTTTAACGCTACAGAGCATATTACAACTACAGGAATCCACAGAGGGGATAATATAACTACTGTAGCGGCCCACAAAAGTGCTTTTGTAAAAACTTTTAAACTGTTAAATAATACCATATCTAGGTTCCGTCCATCTCATAGGTCTACCTAAGTCTGCCCACTCTGCAGCCTTAGCCGCGTAGTATGCCTTGTATGCTGCCACCGTGTCAACAGCTTTGCAGTGATCGTACATACACTGTGGCGGATCAGTGAAACCAGCATCAGGAATGGCTCTAGGAGGCCGTGAGAGCGTCTCTGAGTGCGTTTGTATGGTTTTGTGTACCTTACCATAGCGTCTAGTGTATGTGTCTCCTAGGGCCTGTAGATGCCTGTACAGCCACTGGTAATTTTGCACAGACTGTCGGGCCCATATAGCCGATGGGTGGTTTTTGTGTGTGGCTTTGTACGCAACCTGCTCCCCGTCTAGCTCTATGTGTGCTGTAGACAGTAACTGTGCTGTCTCTAGTATCATTTTAACCACGTGCCTGTCGCACTGCATCTGTGCAGCGTGAACAGGGTCACGGTCTAAATAGAATATATTCATAATAGCTCACTCCATGTTATCTGGCGCGTGTTTTGTGTACTGCTCGTGCCGGTATTCGTAGTCTTGATCGATCCAGCATTCCCGATGGTACATAACTTTATCATCGGTTGCAACCATATCATCATCGTGGTGGATAACATCACCACACCACTCGCATCTGTACCAGTGCATAATTAGTCCTCTCTAACTTCCGACCAGATGATCATTACAACCAAAAATGTTGCGTATATTGTAAGCTCTGCCAGTGTCATTTTTCACCCCTCGGTAACATTGTGAGTAACAGTAGGCCCCAGCCTACGCCCCAAATTAGTAAATCAGTGTTCATGGTTTAACCCTCCATTAATTCAGTGGCGCTTGATTCGATCCAAGCGTTTTTGATCTGCTCATTCTCGCCATTAATAGCAATAGAGACAATCCGAAAACACTCTGCAAAACTTGCTCCGTATAAGCTAGCGCATTCTGTAGTGCCATTTTTATATTCGACCATTGCGTAGTGGTACATGATTATCCTCCTCAGCTGTATGCTATTTGGTCTTGGTAGTTTTCATCGAATAGGTCTTCGATTGTGTCAATCTGCCACACAGCACCATCTGGTGTCAACTCTGGCAACTCGCGCAACAATTCGTAGATTGCTTGTTCTCTAGTGCACACCATGTATACCGCCAACTCGACTTTATTCTGCATTATGTTGTGCATCCTTTCGTCGTTGTTGAGCCATAGTGCTGTATTCCAGTGATCATAAGATTCATAACCGTTGTAAGTGTTGTCTGTCATGGTATTACCCTCTGTTGGTTTGTTTGTGTTACTGTCGATGGGGTAACTATGAGGCATTGTGGCCATGTTGTAAACGTAAATATTACCACGTTTAGACTATTGACAGCTTGTGTTGTCTTGTGCTTGTGGTCTTGTGGAGTGACTCAGGCTGTGCTCAGGCAGTACCTTCTTTGGCCCACACACTCAAGTATTTTCACTGGTATTATTCACGTTGACTCAGGCAGCATCTTGTGGTTAACACTGAGGGCCGAGTCCTACCACAGTCTGCCCAGGTTGTCAATAGTTTTTCCTCTGTGAATATTACCGTTGACAGCTTGTGGCCTCTTGTGGTAAACTCAGGCGGCCCCCTAAGTTAATACCGGGGGAGGGGGATTGACATATGAATACTTTTGTTGTAGCCTCTCAAGTTTGCAAGAGGGTAATTTTAGAAAAACGGGTGTAAATATATTAAAAAATAACCTTGTGTAACCCCCTGATA
>Ga0255759_10001393_pt1 | contig 21588 bp, 15 predicted proteins | sample 101ome_20_FD_179959 | JGI IMG/M metagenome (GOLD analysis project Ga0255759, IMG submission 179959) | Coastal salt marsh microbial communities from the Groves Creek Marsh, Skidaway Island, Georgia - 101404AT metaG (version 2) | ecosystem: Environmental > Aquatic > Marine > Intertidal zone >...
CAAAATTATCAGCTATACTAGCATCCTCATCTTGGTAACTATCGCTCTCAGAAATAGAAAAATCATTAGGATCTTCTGAATTATTTAAAGCACTTTCTTTTGCTGCTTCTAAGGCTTTTTGCTTTGCTAATTCTCGTAAACTTTCATTGGCATCCTCTTGCTCATGAAAGGTATCAATAGCTTGCTTAATTATTTCTAATTTTGAATTTACTGTTGCATCTATAAATCCTAGATTAGTATCAATAGTACAGCCCCCTCTCATAATTGATTCATCCATACGAATTTCTAAGCGTTGAATTTCTTTAAATTTTTCTTTAAATGTCTCCTGTAGCGTATCAAAGAGTTTTTTATCTTCTGGATTTATTGTGAAAGCGACAACATCCTTTTCTGTAATTTTATCAATTGCTTCCATAAATAAGGTCTCAAAAAGGGAAGAATCTTTTTGTATTTGCTTAGAAATAATATGTTCGGCAATATTTAATGATAAACTTATAATAAACTCTCTTTTTAATCTTAAATCTTCCTGCTTTGAGGCTTTTAATGCATTAAAATATTCAAAAAAACTTTCAGAATATAGTAAGAAATTTTCTTTTCCTTCATTATACCCCTCTTCATAACCTTCTTGTTTTGCAGTGGCTTTTAACTGAACTATCTCTTCTTGTATGGATTGCAACTGAGAATCTCTGTAATGTCTCATTTCTTCATTAACATTTCGCTTCATCACAGAAAAACTATCTAATTCCTCATCATGATTTATTGGATTACTTTGTATTTCTGGTATATCTTGCACATCTTCTATATGTTGCTCTTCCTGAGTTTCAGGTGTTGATTGGACGGGAGTCGCTTTGACTTGACTTGAAAATTCTTTAAGAGGCTTTAACTTAATTGTTTTATTTGATTTATTATCAAAGGCTTTAATAACACCTTGATGTTTTAACGGAACATTGTGACTATTTCTTTGATTAAAAGCATCATTAGATGAAGTATCGCTGGTCATATAAGTATTATATCATTAGCCTTCTAGAATTATTATTATTTTGTGTTTTGCTTGTTTAGAAGGATTTAGATTATAATAATTCTGCTATGTTAGAATATCCAGCAATTGATCCAATTTTCTTTTCAATTGGCCCCTTACATGTACGCTGGTATGGATTAGCCTACCTAGCAGGATTAACGCTACCGTTTGTTGTTTTTAAACGAAGTTACCAAAACCAAATAAAAATGACACCGGATGATATTCTAAATTATATTTCTTCTTTAATTCTTGGTGTAATTATTGGGGGTCGCTTAGGCTATGTTTTCTTTTATGACTTTTTTAATTTTTTAGAATCTCCATTACTAATTTTTGCCATTTGGAAAGGAGGCATGTCCTATCATGGCGGTGCGATTGGCGCTATTGTAAGTAGTATTTTATTTTCTAAAAAGCACAAATTTAATACATTAATGCTTTTAGATTTATTAGCTATAGGAAGTACTATCGGTATCTTTTTTGGCAGGTTAGCGAACTTTATTAATGGCGAACTTTTTGGCCGAGTTACTACATCTGCCTTTGGAATGATCTTTCCATATGGAGGACCTCTACCACGTCATCCATCTCAATTATATGAAGCTTTTTTTGAAGGTTTACTCTTATTTATTATCTTATTTGCTCTACGACGAACATTCACTTTAATGCCAGGAATATTAGGTTCTATTTATTTAATTTTATACGGATCTTTTCGCTTTTTTATTGAATTTTTTAGAGAACCTGATAGTCATTTAGGCTTTGTATTTCAATTTTTTTCATTAGGCCAGGTGCTATGTTTTGTAGAAATTTTTATAGGCATCTTTTTAATTTTAAAATTAACAAAAGACGCCAAAACAAGCACCTAAACTCTAACATCTTTACTTATATTAGCTCTGCTCTACTAAATATTTTTCTGTATCTAAGGCTGCCATACATCCAGATCCAGCAGCAGTAATAGCCTGTCTATATGTTTTATCTTGGACGTCTCCACATGCAAATACACCTTTTTTACTTGTTAGTGTAGATCCTGGTTTTGTAATAATATAACCAGATTCATCAAGGTCTATTTGATTATCTAAAAAGTCAGTATTAGGTTTATGTCCAATAGCGTAAAACAACCCATTAATTGCAATCTCAGATTCCTGATTTGTTTGATTATTTTTTATTTTAAGTCCCTGTAACACAGCATCTCCAAAAGCTTCTACCGCTTCTGTATTCCATAGCACTTCAATTTTTTCATTTGAAAAAACACGTTCCTGCATTACCTTTGAAGCTCTTAATTCATCTCTTCGTACAAGCAAATATACTTTTGAAGCAAATTTAGTGAGATACGTTGCTTCTTCAGCAGCGCTATCACCACCGCCAATAACAGCAAGTGGCTTCTCTCTAAAAATTGGTAATCCACCATCACAAACCGCACAGGCAGACATCCCTTTTTGCCAAAAAACATCTTCACCTTTAATATTTAAGCGCTTGGCTGTTGCACCGGTTGCTATAATCAAAGCTTTTGTTTGAATAACACGATCTTGATCATAAATTAATGTATAATCCTCTTTGATTTCAACTTTATCTATAGTTCGGGTAATAATTTCCGTCCCACAGCCATGTGCCTGCTCCCTCATTTTTATCATTAATTCTGGGCCAGAAATATGCATGTAGCCAGGATAATTTTCTACTTCTGTGGTTGTTGTTAACTGCCCGCCAGCAGCTACGCCACCTGCCATTGCTCCTTCAAACATCAAGGGCTCTAGCCTTGCTCTTGAAGTGTAAATTGCAGCAGCATGACCTGCTGGGCCAGATCCAATAATAACTACTTCTTTTTGTACATCTACTTTTTTTTGTTCATTAGTCATGGAATACTCCTTTAGCTTCTTTTATCCATTTATTTTTTCAATTATACGTATGTTGTTAGCCGTTATTAAAAAACTGTAACAATGCATCATTTTCAGTTTCTTGAGACTTACTTGTATCCCAAAAACCTTCATCTGCCGTATCGTACTCTTTTGGCTCTTTTCCAGCCCAATATTTTTCTAAAAACACATATTCTTTTGGGCTAAACTGCGTCGCTAATTTTCCTGTTAACCAATCAACTTTTACTGAAACGAGCCCTTTTGGTCTAGGAAAATCTTGCGCTGGCATTTTTTGCGTTGCAACAGTCATAAACTCTTTCCACATTAATGCAGGCACCCACCCTCCCGTAACTTTTACTGTCTCCGAATTATCGTCATTTCCAACCCATGTCGAACATACTAATTGAGGTACAAAGCCTACAAACCAGGCATCTCGATAATCCGATGTTGTTCCTGTTTTTCCTGCAACAGGACGAGGTAAATTTGCTAATTTTCCAGTACCATACTTCACAACACCTTTCATCATCTCAATTAAGGTAGCTAGCAAATTTGAATCATAAACTTCAATTAATTCTGGCTTATGCTCATACAAAGGGGTGCCATCTCTATCTTCAATTCGAATAATTCCAGTGGGCTCTGCATGATTTCCTAATGTAGCTATTGATCCATATGCTGAGGTTAGCTCCATCATAGTTACTTCATTTGCCCCTAAAGGAAGCGAAAGAATAGGCTTTAATGGGGATTTAATTCCCAGCGACTTAGCAACCCTAACACAATGCTCGGGGCCTATTAAATAATTAAGTTTGATTGCAACTACATTTACAGAACGCTCCAATGCTTTTCGAATAGACATTGGGCCTTTATATTTCTGCGTATAATTGTGAGGGGCATAAGGGCCTTCAACTGTATTAAACGTTACAGGGGCATCTTCGACAATAGATCCTGGAGAAAACCCTTTTTCTAATGCAGTTAAATATATAAATGGCTTAAAGGCAGATCCTGGTTGTCGTTTTGCTTGCGTTGTTCTATTAAATTGATTATCTAAAAAGTCTTTTCCTCCAACCATTGTTTTTATATATCCATAGCGAGGATCTATTGCCAACATTGCCGCTTGTGAATAGTTAAGCGACGGTACTTTTTCTTTTAATGATCGGATCCAATGAGAAGACTCTCCATAGTTGATGTATTTTGCAACAACTTCTTCTCCCTTTTTCTGTAAAGAGTAGTCAAGCGTTGTATAAACTTTTATACCTGATGTATAAGCGACTTCTTCTCCATACATTTCAATCAATTGCTTAATAATATATGATGTAAAGTAAGGTGCTTTATAACGAAGTTTTTTACGCTTGGATATTGCAATTTCTTCTGTATACGCCTGATTAGCCTCTTCTTGGGATATTAATTCTTCTCTTACCATACTTTTTAGTACCATTAATTGTCTTTTTTTAGCACCGGTAAAATTTCGAATTGGGCTATACAACTCAGGGCCTGTCAGAATACTAACTAATAGAGCAGATTCAGCTAAATTAATTTCTTCTGCGGATTTATTAAAATAAAGACGACTTGCAGATTCAATCCCATAGGCATTATGCCCCCAATAAACCTGATTTAAATACATCTGTAAAATTTCTGTTTTGGTATAACGACGTTCAATTTGAATGGCCAATATAGCTTCTGCTAATTTACGGGATAAATTACGTTGGCGTGTTAAGAATAAATTTCTAGCTAACTGTTGTGTTAAGGTTGATCCGCCTTCAACAAACCGCTTTGCCTTAAAATTTCGAATAAACGCACGTCCGATTCCAATAAAATCAAGCCCGTTATGCTTATAAAAGCGATTATCTTCAATTGCTACAATTGTTTTTGTTAATATTGGAGAAATTCGTTCGATAGGAATTAAAACTCTGTTTTCTTCTTTATGCAGTTCTGCTAAAACAACACCATCTTCAGAATATATTTTTGTAGTTTCTGCGGGTATATACGTGCTAATAGCTTCAACATTAGGTAGCGTTTTTGTAATATTATAGATAACTAAAAATAAAGCACAGGCACAAACAGCGCCAAGAGCTAATGAAAATAGAAAAATCTTCTGGATAACACTTTTGGTTTTTTCTAATTTTCGCTTTCTGGACTGAAATCTAGCACCAACTGATTTTTTTGATACTTTAGAAACTTTCCCAATTGAATATCGTGATCTAAAAATCAAATCTTTCTCCTAAATGTTTGTTTACTTGCTCAATTTTAACATATTTGTGCTATTTCTCTAATTATTTTATGAACTTACTTTTTCCTGAAAAAGCTTTTCTACATCCTCAAGTACAAATCGACTTGCTAAATGCTGATAAGGATTAATATTCAGATTTTCAATTACATCGTCTAAATCCCGCCAAGTAAAGGGTTTTGAATTAAGCTGAGATTCCATTCCGCTAACAATTTCTGGTAAAACAGGTTTTAAATAAATCATAAGATATCGACAGGCATTAATTCCGTCCGTACATAAAGAAACAGCTGTTTCTTTATCTGTTTTTGCTACAGACCAAGGTGCTGTTGAATCAATATAATGATTCACACTCGCTGCACATTCCATCACCAATTTCATCGCTTTATTAAATTCTAAAGACTCATAATAATCTGCAATCTGAGACGCATTATTTCGAATTTTTGTTAGTAACGTTTTACCTTCTTCGGTAACCTTACCTAAATTTCCATCGCCATATTTCTGAATCAACGAACTTAATCGTGATGCAATATTAATTACTTTTCCTAAAACATCAGAATTGATCTTGTTAGTAAAATCTTGCGTACTAAAATCTAAATCATCAACGCTTGGGGTTAATTTTGATGCATAATAATAACGCAAGAACTCAGGATTTAAGTGCTCTGCATAATCGCGAGCTAAAATAAACGTTCCTCGAGATTTTGACATCTTTTCGCCATTAACTGTGAGAAATCCATGAACATTAACTCGTTTTGGAAGTTGGTACCCTCCTACATGTAACATTGCGGGCCAAAATAACGTGTGAAAATACAAAATATCTTTGCCAATAAAATGATGGATCTCAAACTCATTGGATTTCCAAATTGTTTCAAATGATTCTTTTTTACTGGTATCACACCAATGTTTTGTTGTTGCAATATAACCTATTGGAGCATCTAGCCAAACATAAAAATATTTATCTTTTTCTCCAGGAATTTTAAATCCAAAATACGGTGCATCTCTACTAATATCCCAGTCTTTAAGCCCAGAAGAAAACCATTCTTCTAATTTATTTCTAACAGGGCTAGTAACATGATCTGCCTGTACCCAATCGTGTATGATCGATTCAAATTTTGATAATACAAAAAAGTAATGAATAGATTCTTTAATTATGGGTGGCTTTCCAGAATATACAGAACGAGGATTTTTTAACTCTAATGCATCATATGTATGAAAACACTTTTCACAAGCATCTCCATACTGATCAGGCTCGCCACACTTTGGGCACTCCCCTTTGATAAATCGATCTGATAAAAACACCTGAGTTTGCTCGCAAAAATATTGCTTGATTGTCTTGGTTTGTATTCCTCCGGCCTCTTTTGCCTTTATAAAAATTTCTTCAGATAACAGTCTGTTTTCTTCAGAATGTGTCGAGTAATAATGATCGTGAGAAATGGAAAAAGCTTTAAAATCCTCAATGTGTTCAACCTTGATTTCGTCTATATATGCTTCTGGTTTTTGATTTCGTTTTTCAGCACTCAACATAATTGCAGTACCATGAGAATCATCGGCACACATATAATAACAAGTATTCCCAATTAATCGCTGAAAACGAACAAAGATATCTGTTTGAATATGCTCAACCATATGGCCTAAATGAATACTTCCGTTTGCATAAGGCAATGCACTTGTTACTAATAGTTTTCTAGTCATTTGTTTTTATAATTTTATATAACCGGCGTTTACCGATTTTTAAAATAGATTCATTTTCTGTTATTACGGTATTTCCATCAGTAACTTTAGTATCACCCAAGCTAACAGCGCCTTGGCTAATTAACCGAAACAGCTCTTTTTTTGAAGGTAATAACTGAGAATCCATCACTAATGATGCAATCGTTGTTTGTGTTTGAATATTAATTTCTGGTATATCGTCTGGAACATCTTTCTTTTTAAATAATGTCTGAAAATGATCATAGGCCTGAACGGCATCCTCTTTAGAATAAAATCGTTCTACAATTGTCTTTCCTAGATCAACCTTAACATCTCGTGGATTTAATTCAAGATTTTTCATAGCTAAAACGCGAGCTTGAATTTCGTTACTAGGTACTGTTGTTAACAGGGCTAAATATTGTGGTAATAATTCATCTGGAATTGACATGATTTTTCCAAACATATCATGCGGTTCATCTTGGATAGCAATATGATTATTTAATGACTTAGACATTTTTTTCACGCCATCTGTCCCCTCTAAAATTGGCATTGTCATTATTGCTTGCTCAACACCAACATTATATTCACGTTGCAAATGTCTTCCTACAAGTAAATTAAACTTTTGATCTGTTCCCCCGATTTCTAAATCATTTTTTAAAATGACAGAATCATACCCTTGCAGTAACGGATATAAAAATTCATGGATACCGATCGACAGCCCTTCTTTGTAGCGCTTTTCAAAATCATCCCTTTCCATCATTCGAGCGACATTATATCGAGCTGTTAGTTGTATTAAATCACTACTAGTAAGCGGCGCTAACCATTCACTATTATAATAAACCGTTGTTTTGTTAGGGTCTAAAATTTTAAAAACCTGATCTTGATACGTCTTTGCATTGACGGCAATGTCGTCATCACTTAACGGCTTGCGTGTTTCATTTTTTCCTGTAGGATCGCCAATTTTTGCTGTAAAATCGCCAATAATAAACTGTACATGATGACCAAGCTCTTGCAATTTTCTTAACTGAAACAAAACAACGCAATGACCTAAATGAAGATCTTTAGCCGATGGATCTGCGCCAAATTTGATCAAAAGTTTTTTTCCAGAACAAATTCTTTCAATTGTTTGCTGAGGAATTAATTCAACATGGTTCAACTGAGCTTCGGTTTGCATAGCATTTATTTTAGCGTAAATCCATTACTCAGTCTAAGCTATAATTACTGTGATACGGAACCTGAATCTCTAATTAAAGGTGCTGCATAATAAAAGGCCATTAAAGCCAATAACATATTGTTTACACTTGATCCCAAAAACTCAATTCCAATATAGCGTAAAAACACTAAGAAAATTGCAATTAATACCGGTATCTTCAAATGTTTGAAAAACTTCTTTTTATTAGCTGTTTCATTATGAGGATATTTTAGCCAAGACACCATAAATCCAATATTTAAACAATTAAGTACTATAAACAAAATATAATTCTGTCCAATAAAAGAAAAAATACTCGCGGTTACAAACAAAGCGCCAATGGGCGATGGTATTCCAGAGAAATCGGGTTGATGCCCCTCTTTGTTAAAGCGCCATAATCGGAAATAAACACCTGCAAAATAACTCAATGCAATACCAATCGAAAGTATCATAGATACATTAAGTTCTTCGATACAATACATACTAATTAAAAATGCAGGCGCTATCCCAAAGGTGACATAATCTGCTTTAGAATCAATTTTTTCTCCAAATTTAGAATACGTTTTTAGGCGTCTTGCAATGCGTCCGTCCAACCCATCTAAAATCATTCCTGCAATAATTAATGCCCCAGCGAGTTTTAAATACGCATTTAATGATAAAACTATCGCAATAAAACCACAGAACATATTTAACATTGAAATAGAATTTGGAATGTAAGCTAAAACAGCTCGCTTTGCTTTTTCAGTATCATTATTGCTGTTTAATAACTGTAATTTCCAAATAAATCTCACTACATAATCTATGAATGATAACAACGTAACTGCTACCATTGTCCAAATTAATATTTCAAATATAAAATCAGGCCATGCTGAAACCCAGCGCTTTAATAGAATGATTGGAGTCAATATTACAGGGTAATCCGTCCAGTCAATTACTGTAGGACGCGCAAACAAAATTCCACATATCGGTAAGGTAATACCGGTTTTAATTTTACCACTTAAGGAAGCTGCAACGCTAAATTTTTTAGTAGCGGCTAACACCCTAACTCCCATAATAGCAAATTCTCTAGCAAAAATTAAAAATACAGGAAAGGGCTTAATAACCCCCATGGAAACAAGTGGTAGCAAAATTAATAATAAAATTTTATCTGCTAACGGGTCTAATAACTTTCCTAACTCTGACACTATTTTCCAACGTCGTGCCACCCAGCCATCAAGCGCATCCGTACTTGCAACAAGGGTAAATAAAACGATGCATAATAATTGAATTTTTTCAGATACAAACGGCGTAAGCCAAAAAAGGTATACGACTCCAAAAATTCTGGACAAGGTTATTAAATTTGCAAGTGATTGAGATACCATCGTGACTAACTATACCATACTTTTTTATTTTTTTTCTTTAGAATTCCAGACTTTTTCTATAAATTGATCTCTACCCGAACCATATTTATAAAGTTTATAGCGTAATGGATTTTTTTTATAATATTGCTGATGATAGTCTTCAGCAGGATAAAACTCACTCGCTTCTTTAATCAAAGTCACTATAGGTTTTTTAAATATGCCTGAATCTTGCAATGTTTTTTTTGATTGCTCTGCCATCATCTTTTGTTGTTCTGAATGATAAAAAATAATGGTTCTGTAATGTTCGCCACGATCTGCAAACTGTCCATCAGGATCTGTTGGATCTATCTGAGTCCAATAAATATCTAGCAATGTATTATAGCTCACTTTTTGTTCATCAAATTCTATTTGGACAGCTTCTACATGACCGGTTTTTCCTGTAATAACCGCTTCATATACAGGGTTTTCCACCGCTCCCCCAGTATAGCCAGGGTAGATAGATTCTACCCCTTCTAGCTCAGCAAAAGGGGGTTCCATACACCAAAAACACCCCCCAGCAAATGTGGCTTTTGATAAGGTTTCATTCCCGATATTTGTCATACTTAGCGAAAAAATTATACTAGAAATTAATACTATTATTTTAAAGATCGTATTACCTTCGGCGTTGTCTTTGCTGATTTCTCATACGTCGATTACCTCTTGGTTGGGGAGCTCGTCTATTTTTAAATGCAGCATTTTTATTTTTAGATGATTTCATTTCGCTTGCTTTATTAGATCCAAAGGCTATTCCTAAACCAAGGCTTAGTGTTAATGGATCAATATCTACAGTATCGATACTGGAATTTATCATTAACTTACTTGCTTCAATAAAAAATTTTGTGTCTCTTGAAAAGCTCATTAAGAACCCTGCTTTTACACCATAAGCCAACGCTGGAGAATCATAGCTGTCATTTAATAACGCTACACCTGCACTAACACCCGCATACGGTCTTACTCGAGATTTTATAGGCACCATATATGCTACAGATGCAAGACCAATTCCCGCTTTTAATGATGGGGTTGTTGATACTGAGCTTGTTGCATCAAAGTACTGTGCAGATCCTTCTAAAATAAAGCCCTCATTGGCCATAAAAGAAACACGCCCTGATGCGGTAAGCGGTTTATCAAAATCGTTAGATAAACGTACTTGACCACCATTAATTCCAACCATAAACGTTGATGCTGTTATTGCAGAAGACATCATTATTGTTAAACACAAAATAATTTTAAGGCTATTTTTTTTCATTCCCTGCTCCCTTGATATATTTAATCTCATTTTCTCATATTTTATTGGTTTTTTATATTATTAATCTTAATTATTATTCATCAACAGAACCCTTACTTCCTTTTCTTTTTCGCATTCCATAATCTTGTTCATCCAACTTCATGAGATCTATATTATTTAGGCGGTACTTTACCAGTAACTCTAGCTACCCATTTATTTCTTATTTTACATCCTAGGGGCTCATCTGTTTCTTCTACTCTATGTTTCTCAATAGAGTTTCCATTTATTTGGTCATTTGATTCTTCTGATTCTTTTTCAAACAAATTATTTTGTATATCTACATATGGAGAGTGTTTGCTATACTCTACCTTTAATTTTTTTGATAATTTTTCCAGTTTATTTTTAAATATTTCAAGTTTTTTTATTTCTTCTTCCGTTGTCGATTCTTTCATAAAAATACGTATATCGCCTTTTAACATTTCTATATCTTTTTCTATGAGACAAATCACTTGTAATAAACTATCAAAATCATATTCATTTCTCTTTAAAAGTTTAAGCATAAATCCTTGGTTTTCTTTTTTATGTTTAATGACCCCTCCCACCATAATTAGATTGCTATTTAACTCAGCATCAATACAAACTTTTCCAACCCCAATAATAGCACGATTATCTGATAAATCTGCCAGGGTTGCTTTATAATATTTATTGGGATATGGATTTGTTACCACACGAACCTTCTCTTGATAACCTGAAACCTGCCCTTGTGAACTCTGTGTGTTAGCGCCCCTAAAAGCTAGACCTGACGCACTCTTAGACAGGTTTGATATCCATGCAAAACTACCACACCCCATAATAAACCACCTATTTTAAATTATTTTTTTATCATTAACTTACAGCAATATAATAATATGTTTTTAATTATTACCTACGCTAAATGAAACCCATCGATTACACTGTAGGTATATGATTACTAATCTTTCCAATTTTTTTTATACTTATATTAAAAAGCCTTGGTTTTCTTTTTTTCTTATTTGTTTATCTTGTGCCATGATATATGTTCAAGGCCTAAACTATAATTTTATTGGAATTGATGATGGTGGTCAAATACTAGAAAATCCTTATATATCTGAATTTTCTTGGACTAATATTCACGCTATCTTTACTACAGCTACGGTAGATATGTATCAGCCCTTAACCTCCATGGTGTTCTTGGTGCTTTCTTGTCTTTTTGGCTTAAAATCAACACTTCCTTTTCATTTATTGAGTCTGTTATTACATATACTAAATACCTGCCTGGTTGCTTTGCTTGGAAAGCACTTACTTAAACATACTGGCAAAGCTCTTGCATGTGCTCTTTTATTTAGCGTTCATCCCCTTCATGTAGAATCGGTATCTTGGATTTCTGCGACGAGTACATGTTTGTTTGCTTTCTTTTTTTTAAGTTCCTTTCTTTGTTACACGCGTTATAAAACATATTCACACTCAGCGTATTATTGGCTTAGTATTAGTTTCTTTTTATTAGGATGTCTTAGTAAAATTCTAACCATTTCTCTGCTGGGAGTATTATTTTTATACGATATTTTTATTGCAAAAAAATCTACTTTTAAACAAATTACTATTGAAAAAATCCCTTATTTTATTTTTGCAGTTTTTATTATCATTGTTGGTTCTTATTTTCGCTTGGGTCAATCGGGCCTTCCTGAACTTAGCTATCATCCCTTTTGGTTGATTCCAGATCAATTATGGTGGTATGTAAAAAAGTCACTTGTGCCTTTTCAGCTTATTTTTTTATATGGGTGGCCTGAAACATTATCATTGAGTTCTATGGTTTTGAGCCTTTGCGGGTTACTTGGTTTGGGCTATTCTTGTTTTTTCTTTCGGAAAAACAACCTTTTTTTATTTGGAATTAGTTTCTATTTAATAACTATTATTCTTCATACAACGTTATTTACGTCGTTTTTAGGTCCTTATGCCAATCGATATGCATACTTACCATTAGTGGGCCTTTTGATTGCTATAGGCTCTATACTCAAATCTCCGTTTGATAGTTGGAAGGTATTTATTGGCTGGGTTATCTTTTTTTGTTTCTTTTGTTATCAAAGTATAATGCTTGTTCCAACCTGGCAATCAACGACGGATGTTTGGTCTCGTGTTCTTGAGATTGAAGAATCTTCTTTTGCTCGGGGTATGAGGGGCGCTATTTATTACCAAAATTATCGCTATGAAGCAGCTATCCAAGATTTTGAATATTTTTTACAAAAACCTGATTTTCGCTTTGAGTCCGAAAAATTTCATTATATTTATACAGCCCTTACCTTTATGATGCTTAATCGTAATCCAGAAAAAGCTGTCACGTATGCCAAACAAGCACTTAACTATCAAACAGATATAAAAACCTATGAAAACGTAGCTGTTGCATACAATAATAACAATCAACCAATCAATGCAGAAGCTGTCTATCAAGACTTACTCGCAAATCACCCGAATACCTACACTCTTTATAATGGATTAATTTCTTTATATTTTGATCAAAAAGCTTATAAAAAACTTATTCCTCTTTTGAATACATTAATTACAGCAAACTACCAACCACTAACAAACTTAAAACGGCGTGCATATGTTTATTTTTTAATGGGTTTATATACCAAAAGCTCTGAAGATATCACACGTGCAGAAGCACTAAATTTAACTCGATCTAATCTTCCTGATGTTCAACTATTAGAACTCAAAAAGAAAGTAACTCAGCGTGGTTTTTAACGTTTAGAAAGTTAATTATTTGCTTATTTAAGGCTACTTGCAGCTTGAAACTATAGACAAGCCCCCCTAAAACCTCTTAAGATACGCCTACAATGAGTATAAAAACTTACGATGTAATTGTTGTTGGGGGTGGTCATGCAGGTGTTGAAGCGGCCTTGGCAGGTGCGCGTTTAGGTTGCTCTGTATTAGTTTGTACCCTTGAAAAACGAACTATTGGGTTAATGCCCTGCAATCCCTCCATTGGAGGTCCGGCTAAAGGTCAAATTGTGGGTGAAGTTGATGCGCTTGGTGGAGAAATGGGTAGAGCTGCCGATAAAACGCATATTCAACTCAAAATTTTAAATCGTTCTCGTGGCCCGGCTGTTCAATGCTTGCGCGCACAAAGTGATAAAGTTGAATACAATGACTACATGAGTTCTTTTGTTGAAAATCACCCTAATATTACGATTTTAGAAACTGAAATTTCTGATCTGATTATTGAAAATAACTGTGTTAAAGGTATTCAAACTTCAGATCAATCTTCTTATCTTGCTGTAAGTGTTGTTATTACCGCTGGTACTTTTTTAAAGTCAATTATGCATGCTGGAATGACCAAAACCGTTGGCGGTCGTCTTAATGAAAAAAGCTGTGATTCTTTATCTTCAGCGCTTACCCCTTATTTTAGCTTAGGCCGATTAAAAACAGGCACTCCACCACGACTTGATAAAGATAGTATTGATTACACAAAAATGTTGGTGCAACCTGGGGATCCAGAATTTTTACGGTTTTCCTTTCGAACTCAGCAAAATCAACGCTATCTAGATCAATTAGACTGCTATCGCTGCGAAACCAATGAACGTACCCATGAGATTATCTGTAATAACCTTGATAGATCCCCATTATTTACCAAAGAAATTAAAGGTGTAGGCCCTCGATATTGTCCGTCTATTGAAGATAAAGTTGTTCGTTTTAGAGATAAACCCAGCCATCATATTTTTATCGAACCAGAAAGTCGCCATCTTAACACAGTATATCCTCAAGGTTTAAACACCTCACTCCCTCATGATGTTCAAGATGCTTTATTACGGACCATGTCTGGCTTAGAAGACGTTAAAATTTTGAAATGGGGTTATGCTGTTGAATATGATTTTATCCTTCCATCCCAACTAAAACCTAGTTTAGAATCAAAAGCTGTTGCAGGATTGTTTTTTGCAGGCCAAATTAACGGGACATCCGGATATGAAGAAGCAGCCGGGCAAGGTATCATTGCTGGAATTAATGCTGGATTACGTGTGCAAAAACGAGATCCTTTTATTCTTACCCGCGAAGATTCATTTATTGGAACCTTAATTGATGATCTTATTACAAAAAATATTTATGAGCCTTATCGTATGCTTACATCACGCTCTGAATATCGATTATTATTTCGCCAAGATAATGCTACGGAACGCTTAAGTGAACGTGCTTACGACTGCGGATTATTAACATCTGAAGAAATTTCATCGATTCGTGATCATCATGCTCATAAATTTTTTGTTCGTAATACTTGGAAAAAACAACGAACATCTGATGATCAGGTTGTAGATTTTGGCTTAAAACATAAAATTCCATTGATAGAATTTGCAAAACGAACTGATGTTGAGCTTTCTGATTTATTAAGTGAAACATTTTCTTACGATCAAAAACAAGCTGCATTGCAAGTATTTGTTGATATTCGTTACGAAGGCTATATCAATAAACAAAAAGATCGTATTAACAAGATGAAACACTGGAATAACCGTAAGATCCCAGAAAATCTAGATTTTTCTAAAATTCCTGGTCTAAAAGCAGAAAGCATAACTCAATTAACTACACATCGTCCAAAAACGTTTTTTGATGCCTCAAAAATTGCTGGAATTAACCCTAGTGATCTTGCTGTATTAATGGTGTATATAGAAAAAAAGAACTACCATTCGTATACATAATTTTATAATTATAACGTTGAGTTAAATAATTTAACGGTTTGAGATAAGCTAAAATTTAAAAAAGCTAATGTTTCATTAATATGTGTTTGTTTTTCTTCAGATAATGATTCAAAGCTTCCATGAATCGTCTCAAAGGGTGTATAAAATTCTTTATTAGAATATGATTTTATAGTTTCAAATACATCATGAGAAAAGCGTGGCCAATCTACAATAGTCATTGATTTTTTAACGAGACCGCCTTCAAGCGTACTGCCATAGATAGGAACATCCCAAGGTACTAGCAAAGACATTCCTAGCTGGGAAAACAGACTATCATCTTTTGTAAACATACGTGCTTCTTCTAAATTTTGCTCAACAATTTTATCGCATACCATACCATTTATTTTTATTTTTGCAGCCATTTGATCAGCCATAATATAAGGCTTTCCACATATAATTTCTCGGGAATCATTAAAATAAAAATGTCCATATGTAACATAGCCCGAAATAAACATAGCCTTTCGGGTACATTCTGTTAGAAAATAGGTTGATGCTGATAATATGGCTACACAATCAGCATTGGTATTTCCAATCGTAGTAAAAACAATCTTTTCTGGTAAAACTGTACAAATTATTCGTGATTTAAGCGATATTTTTTCAAATTTAATAGTTATTGTTTTTGTTAAAATATCATTTACAGTTTCCTCGCATTCACATAAAAGTGAAAAGGCTTCTTTTGTTTGACTCATCACTAATTCTGAAAAATACTTTAAATGAAACACTGCCGTATAACGCAATGTATTTGTTAATGGTTTTGAATCATCAAAATTCTCTAACGAATGATTTTGCTTTAACTTCATAGTCTTATTATAAGCACTTTTAGTGTTTTTATTTAGGCTTTAATTGATCTAAATTTATTGATGTTGATAAATGAGGATGTTTTTTCACCTTTTTTTCTAACAAAACATACATAGGAACGGTAATTGTTATTTTTTTTAAACAGTATAATAAATCCTCTGAGAACAAGTCGTTATGTAAACTTTGGATGATATAAGGAATACTTGCTTTATCACTTTTTATTAGAATTTCTTGAATTATTTTTTTTGCATTATCATAGCTTAAATAAGAAATTAGTTTTGGAAAAATAATACTCGGATTCATAATAGATATGGCTTGAATAATATGACGTTTTAGATGGGGTTGTTTATATAAAGTAATCATATGTGACGTTACTCGTTCTGAATTTATTATTGCCAACATCATTATCGCATGTTTTTGTACAGTTCTTACTTTTGTGGCATTTATCAAAAATGGTTCTAACTTTTCTTTTTTTTCAACAAACAAAATATGTAATAATTGATTAGCTATAATCCAAGAGCTGTTAAATATAATATCTTGAATTTCTTCTTGCTTATTTTCAATACTATTTACAATAATTTTTCTACAAAATATACGCACATTTATATAACTAGATACTAAGCCTTCAACAATTTGGCTAAGATCTTTTTTAGAACATTTTTGTAGTGCTTTTTGAACGTTTTTTTGTACATTAGTATCGGGATCTCTAAGTTTTTCAAATAATTTTGGGATACATTTTTTTAATTTTAAGTCTCCAATTTTTTCAATCACAGCCCACCGAATTAACCAAAATGTATCATCACAAAAATAAATAAACCGGTCTACTTGAGATGTGTCTGTAAACTCTTTTAACTGAACTAAACCTTCCCAACGTGTTGCAGGGTTTCGAATTGTATCAACAATAGAATCAAGTGTTTGATTTTTCATAGGTATCCTCAAACACATGAGTTAAAACATCATTGATGTATCGAACAGGATAGCATTGAAATTCATCCCCTTGTTTTTTAGATAATTTATTTTTTTGTGGAATGAGCCCACCCTTAAATCCACATTTTTCTAACGCGATTAAGCGTTTTTCAATATGTGATACAGGTCTAATTTCACCTGTTAAACTAATTTCTCCACAAATGCCTATACGACTTTTAATAGGGCGTTGTTTAAGCGAAGATAGTATAGCAACCGCAATAGCTAAATCTGCCGACGGGTCTGTGATTGAAAAACCCCCAATAACAGTTAAGAAGATATCATGAGCAGATAACTTTAAAAAACAAAGTTTATCAATTGCTGCTATGAGCAAATTTGCTCGATTGGGATTAATTCCAACAAAATTTCGTTTTGCCATCCCATAGCCACTTTCTATAACCAAGGCCTGAATTTCAAGTAAAATCACTCTGTTTCCATGCATGTAAGGAACTATAACAGACCCTGGGGCTGACTCATGATTTGCCTCAATAAATGCTTGTGCAGGATTTTTTACAGATATCAAACCGGTTTCTTTCATTTCAAATAAGCCAATATGATCTGTTGTTCCAAATCTATTTTTATGACAGCGCAATAACCGATGATGATAGTGACGATCTCCCTCAAGATATAAAATAGCATCTACCAAATGCTCTAACACTTTTGGCCCCGCAATTTGACCATCTTTTGTAATATGCCCGATCACAATCGCGCATTTATTATGTGCTTTTACCCAATGAATTAGCGTTGTTGCACAATGCCTTACTTGAGATACTGTTCCTTCCAACGATGAAATTTCTGGATGCTGCACCACCTGTATTGAATCTAAAAGAACAATATCAGGATTTAACCGTTCACATTCATTGATAATCGCCATCATATTGGTTTGAGAATATACCCATAATGACTGGGGAATCTTTCCTTGTTCTAAGCGCAATGCCCTAGCTTTTATTTGTGATTCTGATTCTTCAGCAGATATGTACAAAACATTCATTGATTGCTTTGCACAATGCTGACACACTTGTAATGACAATGTAGATTTTCCAACACCAGGTTCTCCCCCTAACAATACAATAGAACCTTTAACTAAACCTTCTCCTAGAACTCTATCTAATTCTGGGATCCCTGTTTTGTAATAAAACACATCTTCTTGAGGAACATCCATTAATGCTTGAGATGTATTTGTTATCGTATAATTATTTTTTTGTTTATTTTCCTTTACTTGCTTTATCTCTATTAGACTATTCCATTCTTTACAGGATTCACATTGCCCCTTCCATTTTGGAAAGGTTGTCCCACATGATTGGCACTCATAAACAGATGCTTTTTGCATGTAATTATTTTACAGAAACGAGCTCTTTTGACTTTCCCTTAGGTTTTTTTTTAGTCACTTTAGCCGCACTTAATGGAGTAATGGTAAAATGAATTTGATTATTTTTTACAGTTGCTTTTGCAGCAATATTTACTTTTACATCCTCAAGCAATAATGCGTCTGCTAAAGCATCCTCAAAATAGGTTTGTATTGAACGTCGTAAGGGCCGTGCTCCTAACTTTTGATCAAAGCCATTAGACACAATCAGCTCTTTTACTTTTTTATCATAAGTTAATTCGATAGCCTGCTCTTTTAAACGATTTGTAATATCTCTCATCATAACATCGGCTATTTCATACATATTTTCTTTATTAAGAGCTTTAAAAATTATAATGTCATCAATTCTATTTAAAAATTCAGGTTTAAAGCTTTCCTTTAATTCCTGTTGAAGCTTGACCTTTATCGCTTCATATTTTTTCTCTTCAACACGTGTTGGATCAACAAAACCAAAGGATGTTTCTTGCTGAATATGCTTACTTCCTATATTTGAAGTCATAATGATAATAGTATTTTTAAAGTTTACTACCCTTCCACTTGAATCAGTTAGTCGTCCATCCTCTAAGATCTGCAGTAAAACATTTAAAATATCTGGGGATGCTTTTTCAAGTTCATCAAATAAAACGACAGAATAAGGTTTTCTGCGGACAGGCTCTGATAATTGACCGCCTTCATTAAAACCAACATATCCAGGTGGGGAGCCTATTAATCGTGATACTGTATGTTTCTCCATATATTCAGACATATCAATACGAATCATATTATCTTGACTACCAAATAAATATTCAGCAAGTCGTTTTGCAAGTTCTGATTTCCCAACTCCTGTAGGTCCTAAAAACAAAAAGGATCCTGTAGGCCTTTTCGGATCTTTCAAACCAACTTTAGCCCGCTTTACTGCCCGAACTAAGGCTTTTACTGCATCGTTTTGACCTACGACATGGCTTTCAATTTCTTTTTCCATTGAAATTAAACGCTTTGTCTCTTCACTATTTATCTTTGTAATAGGTACTTTTGTCCAGGCGGATACAACTTCTGCAATAACATTCTCATCAACCGTTGGTGTTAATAGCACACGTTGATCTTCGGGTAATTTATTTATTTTTTTCTTGATACTTGTAAGCTGAGTTTTCAACATTTTTTGCATGTCAGCATCTTCTTTTTGAGCTGCAATTGCTAACTCAGCGGTTGCTTTTTCCTGTTCTTGAAAAACGGACTTAATCTCTTTTGGCAAACTTGATGCCTTTAACATTATTTTTGCTGCAGCTTCATCGATGACATCAACAGCTTTATCTGGCAAAAATCTTTCTGTGATATAACGGTTTGATAAGTTAACAGCCTCAATTAAAGATTCATCGGTTATTGTTACGTTATGAAAATTCTCATAACGTTCACGAATCCCTCTTAAAATTTGGATTGTTTCATCAATGGAAGGTTCTTCTACTAAAACAGATTGAAATCGTCTTTCTAAAGCACCATCACCCTCGATATGCTTACGATATTCCTCTAGCGTTGTTGCACCAATACATTGCAACTCTCCACGAGCTAGGGCAGGTTTAAATAAATTTGCAGCATCTAAACTACCTTCGGAACCTCCTGTTCCAATAATTGTATGCAACTCATCAACAAAAATAATTACATTTCCAGCTTTTCGCGCCTCTTCCATAACCTTTTTGACACGATCTTCAAATTCTCCACGATACTTAGTTCCAGCAACTAACAATCCTAAATCAAGCGTTATCACACGCTTGTCCTTTAATTTATCTGGAATAGTATCCGAACAAATCTTCTGGGCTAACCCTTCAATGATAGCTGTTTTTCCAACACCAGGCTCACCTGTAAGTACAGGATTATTTTTTGTTCGTCTACACAAAATTTGAATAATTCGTTCAATTTCATTTTTTCGCCCTACGACAGGGTCTAGCTTTTTCTCTTTTGCAAGCCATGTTAAATCACGTCCAAATAAATCAAGTGTTGGTGTAGGAACTGTAACTTTTGATTTTTGCTGAACATTAACCTTATCACCTAAATGCTTAAATAACGTATTCTTAAACGTAGAAACTTCTATACCTAATTCTGCTAATACTCTGGCTGCTATGGATGTAGGGTCTCTGAATACAGAAAGAAATAAATGCTCAACATTTACATAATTATGACCTAATTTACGAGCTTCATCCCAAGCATATGTTAAGACCTGTTTTGCTTGTTGGGTAAATGGTATATTGCCATAATCCGATGAAATACCACCATACTCTAGCCTTTCTTCCGTCGCATTGGTTATCTGGTCTGAGGTATACCCCATCTCATATAAAGACTTAACCACAACATTATCAGACTCGCCAATAATTCCAAGCAAAATATGCTCTGTGCCAACATAACTATGATGAAAGCGCTTTGCTTCTTCTTGAGCAAGCATTATTGCTTGAATTGCCTTTTCAGTAAATCTTGAAAACATATACTTATATATTAATTCAATTCAACTTATAATTGCAAGTAAATCGATTTAAGCATGAAATTATTCTAAGTCTGCTTTGTTGATTTTTTTTACCTGTGTACAATAAAGATATTATGAAATTAACTGATTTTGATTTTGAATTACCACCCCATTTAATCGCTCAGACGCCAGCCAATATTAGAGAGCAAAGCCGTCTGATGATTGTTGATCGATCACAACAAAAAATCTTACATACTAATTTCTATCAGATAATTGACCATCTTGATCCTAATAGTGTCCTTGTTTTAAATAATACAAAAGTGTTTAATGCTCGCTTATTTGGGTATAAAAATACAGGTGCTCAAATAGAAATGTTTTTACTTAAACAACTTACTAAAACATCCTGGTCTTGTCTTTTAAGGCCAGCAAAACGTCTTAATGTTGGCGATGTTATAACAATCGCTGATGATTTTTATGCTACTGTAACTCAAAAAGATGACCATTCTACGCTGGATTTTTCATTTAATGGTGATTTTTTTTCATTGCTAGAAAACCATGGCCAACCGCCACTACCTCCGTATATAAAACCCGATGATCCAAACTCTTTTAAAGACCGTTATCAAACCGTATTTGCTTCTGAACAAGGGTCTGTTGCTGCACCAACAGCAGGTCTTCATTTTTCTCAGGATTTACTCAATGAAATTCAAAATAAAGGAATTTCTATTGAATATATAA
>Ga0255759_10001414_pt1 | contig 21418 bp, 40 predicted proteins | sample 101ome_20_FD_179959 | JGI IMG/M metagenome (GOLD analysis project Ga0255759, IMG submission 179959) | Coastal salt marsh microbial communities from the Groves Creek Marsh, Skidaway Island, Georgia - 101404AT metaG (version 2) | ecosystem: Environmental > Aquatic > Marine > Intertidal zone >...
TCTGAGAGCTATGATATGTGGGACGAAGAAGAGGAGGATGCGTAATGGATATCGTGTATGAAGATGTGGACAAGTTCGAACTGCTGATGGAAGACGTCAGAGAAGCTCTACTCAAACACACAGGAGGAGACTACGAGATCCTCTCTGTAGAAGAAGACGAGACAGGATGTATGTTCACTGTCACTGCAGAATATAAAGATTAGGGGTTGACAAACTCTTAAAAGGTGCTATACTATAGATATAGTTAGGAGGGCAATATGCAGTTTTTTGAAGCAACCGAACAAGAGAAGCAGGTCATCGCTATCGGCCGTGACATGATGGACTTCTCTGAGAACTACGGAGTCAAGTATGGCCTGGGCAAGGTCACTGACAACGGTCTCCGCACACTCAACGAGCTCAGCCATGTAGGCAATATGCTCACCCACTTTGGTGCTCCTTTTGGAACCAAACGCAAAGACTTCACTGAGCAGGATATGCAGTTGATAGCGGCGTTCGTCAAAAAAGAGGTTGACATCGAGCGTAAGTGATCGTATACTGTATATAACAGTTAAGAAAGAGAGGGCAAAATGAGTATTTCTTATCACAGACAAGACAGCCGCGACGAGGCATTTGCACTAGCAGAAGACGGAGTTATCTCCTGGGAGTACCTAGCCACTATGGCGCTCAAGTATATGTCAACAGACGATGTTGAGGATATGCTGGACTGCAACGAGCTGAGTGCCCGCTTCAAAGACGAAGATTTTTATTAAAAAAGAGGTTGACACTATAGCACTTCGGTGCTATAGTATTATTAACAGTTAAGCAAAAGAGGGCTTTGATATGTTAAAAAATGTGATTAACTGCACTGGTGTGATGATTATCTTCGGTGCTTTTATGGCAATGGCAGGAGCCGCAGGAGACTGCGATGGTAAATGTGGTCCTGGCAACGACATTGGTACTATGCTGACTATTATGGGACAAGCGTCCATGATCATTATAGTTACCGGATTTGTTTTAATGTTAGTCAATGCGAGGCGCTAATGACAGATGAACTTCAACTGATTGAACGGCTAAACGGCGTTCGTCGAATCCTAAAAACAAACACAGACCTAGCAGATGTTATCCTGCTGGGAATGATTGAAGAAGCAGAGCAGAAGGTTGCTCGCTACGAAAGAGAAGCAGAGGCAACCTTTGCTAGTATGCAGAAGGAGTTATTCGACTAAGGGCCATTAGCTCAATTGGTTAGAGCACCGGACTCATAATCCGTAGGTTGTAGGTTCGAGTCCTACATGGCCCACCAGAACTGCCCATAGCTCAGCTGGATAGAGCAACGGCCTTCTAAGCCGTGGGTCGGGGGTTCGAATCCTCCTGGGCAGGCCAATATAGCCCGCATGGTGGAATTGGTAGACACAAAGGACTTAAAATCCTTCGCTAGTGCGTCCCGGTTCGAGTCCGGGTGCGGGTACCAAGATTCCGGGGTTGTAGCGCAATCCTAGCCCTCAAATCCTGCGCTCCCCCGGAAATTTTTTCAATCTTTTTTGTAAGTCATTGATTTAAAAGAGAATCTTTTTTCGCAAAATGGTTGACAAACCTAGATCTAGATCGTATACTGTATATAACAGTTAGGGCAAAGACAGAGGGCTTAGATCATGAAATTCGTAATCCACACACAATTCCTTGAAAACTACGGCGCACACTGCGAGGACGGCAAGTTCTCCAGCGGTAACGCATACTGGAAGATGAAGGGTGGCGACACCTATGTGGTCTGTGGTTTGGATCGCGTCCAAGATGCGGTTGCTTTCGTTGCAGCCAAGTGCATGACCAACAACCTCCACGCTAAAGAGTTCCCCATCGAGTGGGAGACTGAAGAAGAGTGGATCGCGAAGCTCATGGATCTAGACGAGGACTATCGTCAGTTCCTCCTAGAGAGTGCGATCGTTGTAGATCCACAACACCGCGAAAAGGAGATCAAGGGCTGGACAGAGCAGTACCGGGTTGTAGGTGACGGGTTCTGGGGCGACAGCGACGGCTTTTGGGCGGAAAATTAGGGGTTGACAAAACCCGATCGAGATCGTATACTGTATATAACAGTTAGGAAATAGGAGTAAGGGCAAATGAAAAAGTTAATCGCAACCACTGGTATCGCACTCACAATGATGGCATCAGCACCTGCCAATGCAGGAGATGCTGGAGATGTGTTTGCAGGCATTGCTGGTGTAATCATTCTCAACGAAGTATTGAACGGTAACAATAACAATCGTCAGGCTGACGTAGGAGTGTATAATGGACAGGTTTATGGAAACGTGCGTGTTGACAATTATCCCCGCCATGGTCACGGTGGGCATTACGGCCATGGTCATGGGGGACACGGACATGGTCACGGACATCCTCCAGTTTATAACAATAACACGACCATAATCATCCAGGACAGCGCCTGGGCGAGCAACCGGTCATGCTCCGAGCAGATCATCAACAACGGCGATGGCTCACGCACTACACTGACTTTCAACTGTGCTGGTCGTGTAATCCAGTCAACTACCACTCAAAGATATAATTAAAAAAAGAGTAAAAAAGAGGTTGACAAACGAGATCTCTGGTGCTATATTATTAGTATAAGTTGAAACACTGTAAGAGGGCAAACAGATGATTAGAGTTTTTAACAGCGCATACTTCCGTCAAACAGGCGACGAGCGTTTTATTCCGTTGAGCGAAGTGAACATCCACACACAAAAGATCTGTGAGTTTACAGGTGCTCCTTACATTATCTTTGAGCACAGTGACTATCCATTGGGTAGTTTGAGTGCAACCTTTGATGGCACTTACTGGCAAGCGGACTTGTGCTAATGGGATACCGCATTCTTAACATTGATCCTGAGTTCCGTGCAAAGTTCACGGAACGCACAGGACTAGAAGGTCCATTCTTTTACGACGGCAACGATGTGCTCTACTACGATCCCAAGGCAGGCGCCTACTACGATCCTAGAACAGATATGTTGCTGACCTACTCAGAATATGTGGCGAGGACAGGCTCATGAGCAACGAAAGTATCAAACAGTCGGTGGATAACATCGATCAAATCCTAATCAAGATGAGTGCTGATCATCCCGGAGACATACTCGCAGACATCATGCACTGGTGTGACAAATACGGTGAGAGCTTTGAAGATCTCGCTCGCATCGCCCGAAACTATTACCAAGACGAACGTGCGGAGGCACTGCTAGACCCCTTCCATTAGGGGTTGACAGAATTATACCCAGAAGGTATAATAATGAGTATGCTGAAAGAGCATACATTTTTTCAACCACAAACTAGGAGGCCATAATGGCTTTTACCACTCTCAAAACTGACCAGAAGTCCTTTCTCGAGAACTATCTCCGTGGCACGGGCAAGACCCTTACTGCCGCTGATGCCAGTGCTCGGTTTGGTATCCAGAACTTGGCTGCTCGTATGAGTGAGCTTCGTGATGCTGGTTTGACTGTACGTGTTGACACTGCGTCAACTGGGAAGGCACGCTATGCTGTTAGCTCGCGTGACATCTACGGCAGTCGCGCACGGGTTTTTAACTAAAACCTCCGCACACTCGGGAGCGTGGCACAAAAACAACAGGTCACGCTCCCGGGTGCGATTTCCCCGAAATTAGGGGTTGACAAACCCGAGCATTGAGACTATACTGTATATAACAGTTAGGAAATGAGCTGGCGCACTGAGGGACAGTGCTAGATTAAACTGATTCATTCCTAACTCCACTAGAGGGAACACACTATGAAGACATACATTTGGGCAGTAGACGCAGGACACGAATGGCTTGCAGTCAAACAGAAAGAGCTGGTCCAGCTCAACATCGCTGACAAGATCTCATCATACTCATACGTCAAAGGCGGCACAGTGTACCTAGAAGGCGACTGCGATGCGGCTGAGTTCATCAACGCATACAAGCAGAAGCACGGTGTTGAGCCCAAGACCAAGCAAGGCAAGCATTGGGATCGTCAGCCATGCCGTTCGTTCGCTAGATATCAAGCACCTGCTCCAATCACACAAGAACAAGTGAACGATGCAATCAACGTTCGCCACCTAGCGGACTACATGGAACAGCGTCGGTCATGGATGAAGATTTTCGACAAGGAAACAGACTTGACTTTCCCGCTCACACAGGACACTGTGAAGCATGTTGTGGACCTACTCAACGGCGACCTTAGCCCTGAGAACCTACACTGTGATGGCGAGATCAGCCCACAACAGGCTCGTGCCAAGTATGACTTCTTCAAGTTGGTTGCTGAAGAGCTAGAAGCATACTGCAAGAACAACGGCTTGCAAATGGAAGAGGTTTACGACTTGTAATACAAAACCAGCACACTTAGGGGTTGACATATCCCTAAGTGATGCTATACTGTAAGAGTAAGTTAAACAAGCAAGAGGGCTTAGACATGCAGAAAGAAACAATGACAGTAGCGGATCTCAAGCAAATGATCCAAGAGGGCAAAGAGGCAGCACACCAAGCGGCCACCAACTACATCAACACCTACGGTGAGGATTGGTACTGCGGCTTTGCTTGGACTTCAATCCACGGAGTCAAAGGCAACACCAAGTTGGGTCGTGCGCTCAAGGCAGCAGGCATTGAGCAAGCATGGGACAAGAGCTTCCAGATATGGAACCCAAGTGGACTAGGCACACAGAGCATGAGCGTCAAAGAAGCAGGCGCCCAAGCGTGTGCAGATGTGTTCCGCAAGTATGGCTTCACAGCATACATGGGCAGTCGAGCAGACTAAGAGTTTACCTTAGAGGTAAGTGGCGCGGCACCACAGCAGGCCGTAGAAAGGAGGATCGGAAACGGTTCTCCTTTTTTCTTGACCGTCAGAGAGAAAAAGAAAAAAATTTTTTCTCGAGGGGTGAGGGGTTAGTAAATTTGATCTTGCTAAAACCCTAGTTAAGCCTTAAGCCGCACTTTTTAAAAATTGGGTGATGCAGAATCACCACCTCGAATCTATAAGTACTTCTATACAATTTTTCGTACACTAGATTTTTTGGACACAGGACCCATTTGGGCACTAAAGAACCTCGCATACTGTGTAAGTACTTCCCCAAAATTTTTTGCGCAGCATTTTTTTACCGTACAGGGAGTCATTTGGGCGAAGCAACTACACACGAGCAACGTGAGTGTGTTATGAGCTTGCTCATATACACCCTATCAAACTGATCCTCTACACTGTGAAACCAAGATAAGTAAATGTGTGCGTACAGTGCTTACTCGCAGTTAGGACATTTGTCGTTCATTGCTGTGGCTTCAGCTATATTAGTTAAGAGCTAACTAGACGACACACTGTACGCACACTTACCCTACACCATGTACGAAATAAAACTAATATATCCTAAACACAAACAGTATACACCGTCAAACGAGTATTGTGAAAGCATAACACACACTGCTGTTATTGATCTGTTTTTGCGAGGCGTACATGCCCATCAATCAAGTGCTACACGCATAGTACTAGAGTCAGAACGAGATCGTACATACGCACTGCTACTGTTGAGTTCAAATCCACAGTATACAGTTGTGAGTGTGGATTAAAGACTCATCTTTTAGTCAATCACTGTTTAAGGGGCATTGCAACACTATGTATGACGTCTGTCGTTATGGTTTGACGAAAACTTCACATACACTGTTCACAAGTACTGTGGTACTGATCTGTGCTATGTAAAACGTTGCTTACTGTGTGTAAAACGTTTTACCGCTTCGCGGCTGTGGGCTTGTGCGCAGGCGCTTCGCGCTTTTTGGGCGAAACCGCTGTGCGGCTAGAGTGGATATCCGTGACGCAGGGAAATGGTTCTGTTTGCACTGTTGATGGCAACTCGCTGTTCTAGGCTCAGCAGCTCGTTTGAACGGCGACTCTTGATTGAGCTTCCTACTACATCGTTGCTTGCTGCTAGTATTGCGTCGCGATCATATGTTTCGCCGAACTGTTCAAGTAGATCAACTAGGTCTTGTGCTAGATGTTCTGTGCGTCCTTGGTGTAGGTTTGTGTACTTGCCCACATAGTAGTCGTAGTATGCTTCAACACCACCCGTGCATCTTGCACAGTTCTTCATCCATTGCTGCCAATCTCGGCTTTGGCACACACGTTCTAGTTCGAGATATTCTTGCCAATTCCATGCAGTGCCTCGGCTGTTTTTCTTTGAGCGTATGCGATGATGCCACAGGCTGTTTACAAATGTAGCAGGTTCTCGCACAAAGCAAAACACTGCTCCGTCATAATCGGGACTGTCATGTGCATCATATATAGGATCTCCGCTCCAACGAGCACCTTGCACATGTGCCAACAGTTGACGTTCTACCCAACGACCGCCTGTCTTGGGTATGTGTACAAACATAGAATTTTCAAGTATTATTGCCATTGTTACTTCGCTACAAAAAGAAAGTCACCATCATGTATGTTGATGTCGCCGTGTGCTACTTCAACTCCGTGATCCACTGATTCAACTTGCACCAGTCCTTGACCTCTGTGATTGTAGTAGCATGTGTATTGATCTGTGTCCCACATCCATTGGAATGTTGCACTAACTGGTCCATTGTTGAACACGGGATATATCTCTATCATACAGGTTGGACGATTACGCTCAATGGTTGACGCAGCACCACGCAGTACATCCAGTTCGTGTCCTTCTGTGTCTATTTTAAGAAAGCCCACACGCTCAAAACCAAAACTGTCCAGTGCAACAGTTTCAACTTCAATGGGCTGTCCGTTTACAATATTGGTAAATGAGTTGTTGCCCAGTTTCTTGTCATCAACCCAAAATGTTGCTGTGCCTGCTCGATCGCACACAGCATAAGGATAAGTTGTGATGTTGTCAAACTGATCTGCTACCCAACGCAGTCTTGTGTCATGCACAAAAGGAACTGCTTCAAAGCAGTGTACATGTTCAGCATGTTCTGCAAATGCCCATGCATATGTTCCTGTTGATGCTCCTACATCAATGGTGTGCTGATCCTTGTGTATGTAGTTGAGTGCTTGTCCTAGCATAAACTCACGCTTGTGCAGTTCTAGTATCTTTTTGTTGAACCTGCGCTTGTTGAGTACTTTGTCACTGAGTCGTAGACCTGTGTCTTTTAAATATTCTCTATCTTGTTGTCTGTCCATGGTTGTTCCTATTTCAACAGTACTTGTATGGCAATTCTATCTTTGCTTTCACAGATACCACCGCGGTGCATGCCTGCTGGATCAAACACTATGCAGTTTGTATTTGCACTGACCAACAGTTGTTCTGTTCCTATTATACGCTGCTGTAGAGGATTATGATCTACAAGTGTTCTACCAAAGTTGTAACTCACACGTAGATGTTTGGGCAAACGGAATATGCTTGCTCTTTTTTCTGGAGTATCACAGTATGATCCTGTTGCGATTGCTCTTCCGAATATGTTCTGTAGATCGTCGTGCATCCATCTGTTGCTCTGTGGAACATAACTGAATGGTCCACTTTCGAGTCCAACATCATTTAGATACAGCATGACTTTGATTTGATCTTCGACTGGATCTATGTGTAGATTGGTTGTTTTACTAACATAGGTTTGATCTTGATAGAACTGCTTCCAATGACTGTCTGTGGGTGTGCCTACCACAAGGTACGCACTGCCTACTTTTAATGCTCTTTCTCTTGCTAGATACTTGCCAGCAGCATCCATTAGGCCTGCATCTGCAAGTGTTTGTTGTATCATTCGTCGAACGTCTTTGGACACAGGGCATCCGCGATCCATAGTGCCAATAGGTGGTACCCAATCTTCTTGCTCGTATAGTTTTTCTATGCTGGGCTCTAGTGCAGTTTTTACTTCATCTAGATCTACTTGTGCAGCATAAAATCCTTGTTCGTAAAGTGCATCGTGTGCTTCGTTGTTTGGAAACAGGTCGGTGTGTTTTCTAGATTTTGGAAACCAACTGTAAAAGTCAAACATAGTTTTGACTCTTGCTCTAGTTTTTTTATCTAGTTGGCTGTATTTGTAAAAGGTACTACTGAATGTATTCCAATCGTTGTTTTCAAATGCACGTTGCATTACTTCCAAATCTCTTGGAACACTTGGTGTATCTAAAAATCTAGGTTCACTTTCTACACCAGGAAACTCTGCTAGGTCTGGAAAAACAAAGTCGTGGTCGTATATCGGGTTGTCAAATCTCAATAATCAAGTCCTCCTTGCACATATTTAGTCAAGGTTATTCATGCTCTTTTTTAATCTCTTTTGTGTTTTAGCATCCAGTGGAGGTGCTTTTGTAGGATTTAACAATGCTCTAGCAGCAACACGACCTATAGTTCCTATGTACTGTGCAGCCATATCTGCTGCTTCGTCGATAGCCCAGTTATGATTGTCAATATATTTTTGTGATATTTCTCTCAAGAAATCATGGTTAACTACACGGTTACGATCAGCAGCAGGATAGTTTAGCAGTGTATATTCTCTATCTAGTGGCAACATATCTTCCCAATATATTCTGCGTATAGATTTCCATTTGTACATTCTTGCAATTAACTCCCAATAGAAGTTAACCACTTTGAAGTTCTTAAGTGTAATTAAAAACAGTTCATCATCAATTACAAAGTCGCCATCGTCTGCTGGACGGTCTCCCCAGTTATTGGTTTGTCTGGCTATGCAGTAACTAATTGCTTGATCATAAACATTGTGTCTTAGGCTTACTATAAGGTCCCAACGGTCAGCATCAGGCGGAATGTATTTTGTGTGATCGTGTAACACACAAGGTCCATCCATTGCATACAGCATCTCAGGAGTAGACTTGGGCTCGCCCATGTGCCATAGATAGGTTACACCCAACCTTTCCATTTCTTGTTGTGCAATAACATGCGAACCAGTACGTCCCGCAGTTTTAATTAATACTCTTTCTTGTGTCAAACTAATTTCTCCACCCTACGTGCTTGAGGGTATTTAAGTACAAACCAAGTGGCTGTTCTTTCTTCGTGAACATCAACATAAATGTCGCAACGACAATATACATCTCCGGGCAGTGCTTGACTGTTTGAATGATGTAATATTAGATCGTAACCAGGTTGGTTACATTGTTTAAAAAGTTCATCGCCTAGTTCCCTCCGAACCCAAATCATTTCCGTTCTTTCGTTTACGTGTGTCCATTTAAATTCGCACTGCGAAAGATAAAATCTTATCATCCTACAAATGCTTTCTCTTGTACAAACGTGCCTTGTGTTCGTTTGTTTCCTTCTTGCCAGCCCCAAGAAGTTAACATAGATTTGACATCATTGTTGAATGGCATGCTTCCGCAAATCATTACTTTGTGCTTGATAGGATCAGCATCTGTAAGAATTACCCCACCGGCTAACATAGTTGTAATACGCTTGTTCAACCCGTGCCAGTCTGGATCTTGTGTTACTATAGGAATATAATCAATATCGCCTAGCTCAGGAAATTCAAGAAAATCGTTATAACTCCATAGGTCTTCTTGGGTGCGTACACTCCAAACAACATGTATACGATCAAATGCTTCGTAAGTCTCTGGTTCTCGTAGCAAACTAATAAAAGGAGCAATACCTGTTCCTGTGGCTAACATCCAAAGCTCTCCACCAAGTTCAAGATTAGCAAGTGTTAGTGTGCCTGTAGCACGGTCGCCCATTTCAATATAGTCCCCTTCTTTGATATGTTGTAACCGGCTTGTAAGGGGACCGTCTTCTACTTTGATTGAATAAAATTCAAGATAGTTGTCATAAGGTCCCGAAGTTAGGCTATAAGCACGACTAGGCACATCTTTGTCTAGTGTACTAATCATAACAAATTCGCCCGCACTAAATCGAAATGCGGGCGGACGTTCTGTTTTAATTCTAAATAATCTATCAGTATAGTGTTCTACTTCTGTTACTGCTAAATTGAGTGTTCCCATAATAGTCCTTAACTGTATTCAAAATTTTGACAATCAAAGTGTTTGTTTAAAAATTTAGCGCCATTCCTAATATGAAACTTTTGAGCCATTTCAGTAAGAGGACTTAATGTTACAAAACGTTTGACTGTGGGCCTCTGTTCCTGTATTCTTTTTTGTGTTGCAAATATAATATCTCTACCAGCACCCTTGGTATAACTCCACACAGTATAAAATACAGCAATACTTTCACCTAAGTGATCTAACATATCCTGTTCACAAGTAGGAACTTCATCCATATATGTTACACATACTATTGCATTGACAGAACCATTAAAGTCATCCTCGAGAACAAAAACTTCTCTCCCGTCAGTTATCCTCCACATCCAATCTATGTGAGGCCGTACCGGGTCATCTTTTAACTTTTCTAATTCTTCCATATGTAATAGTCTTAACATCTATTCCTCTGTTCCTAGTGTATTTAAAAATTGTCTCAACTTAGTCGAGTCTGTTTCTGCACGTATCTTCTTAACTGGTTCGCCGTCATCTGGTGTTGAATTATTTGTACCTGTAGGATTTCTTTTGAGTGCATCAAGTATCTTCGACCCTCCAGCACTAGCAGTGGCTTGTTCTTCACCATCTTCACCTAGATCCATAATACGTAATGTATCTACATCAAACGCTAGATCGATCTTTTGTCCTACACCTGAACTTGAACGTGTCTTCATCAACTGAATTTGATAACGCCCACGCTCACGCATTGCACGACTTGTAAAGATACCTATGAGATTGTCAGCAGTATTAATTTTACTAATACCGCCACTAATGTGGCTGTGGTCAAATTCGATCTCCTCTACTGAACTTCTGTTTAACTGCGATGCTGTAACAAACACAGTATTAAGTTCCATTGCTAAGTTACGTAATTCTTCTGACACATACTTGTCCTTAACAAACAAGTTCTCAGCACTAATCTTTGCTGCAATCGGATGCATCAAATCTAAGTAGTCTACAAGTATTGCATCTACTTTGCGTCCTGTTTTAATTTCATACTCTTTGATATATGCACGTAAGTCGTTTGCGTTTTTACCAGTTGGCATGTACTTCACTTGGAACGCACCTGCTTTCTTGCCGATCATCTTGACCTTCATTTGCACATCGTCAATTTGCTTGAATACATCTCTGCTAGGTATTTCTGATACCATTGAATCAAGTCGCATACTAACTAGATTCTCACTAAGTTCAAAAGTTACGTATAGTACATTCATACCTTCTAAACACCAGTTAACACCTAGGTTAGCCATAAACAAACTCTTACCTGAACCAGAGCCACCTGCAAAGATGTTAAGCTCGCCTCTGTTGAATCCACCAAACAGTTTCTTATCTAAGCTCGGCCAGCCTGTGCTTACTTGTCCGTTCTTGTCCTTAATCGCTTCCAAACGACTCTTAGGATCCGCCCAATAGTCAGTACCAAGATCTTTTTGAAGACCAATTTGAACAGCCTTCTTAACCAAATCTTCAACAGGCCCATACTCACCTTTCTCTAGTAAGTCTGCACTCTTAAGGATTGCTGCTTCTAGTGCTTTGTGTCTACTAAACGTTTCAAACTCTTGTAGCAACCAGTCATAATGATTCTCTTGTAGTTGCCCTGGATTTTTTAGATTGTTATCAGTTGCCGCATTGATCATATCAAATGTAGGCATAGCATTATGCTCTTCGACATATTCTTTTAAGAATTTTGCCGGATCTTGTAAACGTCTATCAAATGTGTCAGGATCAAACACACCCTGACATCTTACAAACGATTCTGCATCTGTAAGAAACATTTCTAAATAAACTTTTTGTATGTCGTAACCGTAGTCTGTATTCTGTCTCGTCATGTTCTTATTATACTTTCTTATACCATTGATTGTCAAGAACAATCTTAGTTTTATGTTTTGCTAATACTGCGCCTATACAACTGCCAGGGTCACCTGGATTTGGAGGAACCCATATGTTAGTCCATTGATTTCTAATCTTATCTATTGCATCTCTATTAAGGGCGCCGCCGCCTGCAAGTGCTATATTACTAGACCCTGTTATTACTTTGGTCCATATACTGAGTACGTTCACGCAATATTCAAATATAGCCTGTGTTGCTGCTGCTATATCATACATGTCTTGCTGTGACTGTAACTCAGGCCTCCACCACATACATCCTCTATGTAAATTTTCACGCATATGAATATGATGGGGTTTACGACTTTCGTGGTTAACCTTAATAATTTCTTTGCGCATAATATGTGCTAATCTTTTAGGGTTACCTTTTTTAGCCCACTGGGCTACAAGATATTCGTCACGCTGTGGTACTAGCCCCATACGTTGTGTCATAGCACTGTAGAAAAGTCCTAGGCTATGTGGATAACCCTGGCTGTAAATCTTTTTAAGCCGATTATTCTTACCGTGCCATATGGTTAGGGTCTCAAACTCACCTATACTGTCCAAACAAATTACAGCACAATCGTCGTGTGGTTGAGTGTAATATGCATAGGCCGCATGAGATAAATGGTGTTGGGTATACTCTATTGGTACATTTAAATCCCAACGTCTTAAATATTTTTTAATATCATTCTCAACAGCCAGCCAACCCTGACCTGCTGTCCACTGGCGTAGTGTTTTGAGCCCAGGTCTTTCATACCAAACTATTTGGTCAGGGTTACCGTAACTTTGTATGGCTACTGTAATTTGCGTATCATCTGGATCAGGGTCATGCGAAACTCCTGAGAAATCTTTTGCAAGACTTGCCCAAAGTAATTTGTCGTCTTCAAATACTGCAAGGCTGGCATCATGACTGTTGCCAACCATACCCCATTTAATCATTATTCATTGCTGTCCATGTTTTATGTAATATGTAAAACCAGAAACCATTAATACTAGGTTCAATAAGTGCAACTGCTCCTGCTTCCCATAGGCTTGCGCCTGTCATTACACTTACAACAGTCATTGCAATTAACACATGACCGATTGTGTATATAATAGCAAGCGTAAGACTACTTTCTTTTACAATGCGTTTTAAAAACCTAAATATCCCATTTTCAAATTCTGTCATTTATATATAAAAGGATCCCTTTTGCGTAATTCTTTTAGACGCCGTCTAAAACGTATTTCGTCTCTAATACGTATATAAGGCCAGGTAATAATGTTCCAAACCCCATACAGAAAAGTTATTGTTGCATATTTTATCTTTTTCAACCAAACCATTTTTTTGCTCTTAACCTAATTTTTAACGGAGATTCTTCTGCACAAGACACAATTCTATGTAGTGTATACAACCTACCGTGTCTTTCAACAGCATCTCCGATATCGTTTATATCGTCTGCCCAATCAGGCAAGCTCACTGACCAACCTAGGTCAATTGCGCTTTCAACAAGTTTGCTTCCTGCTTTGTCTCTATCTGGGACAACAATTATTTGCTTGTTTAGTCTATTTAACAACATTGCTTGCTGTTCGTTTATTTCTGATCCGCCTAACGCACAGCCTTCTATGTGTAGTGCATCTAATTGTCCTTCGCAAACTATACAAAATATTTTATTAGGACGTTGTTCATCTATGTTAAACACATAACCCGGTTGTACTTCTGTAAGATACTTAGGTTGTTTGTTAGGTACAATAGTACGTCCTGTCCATCCTACAATTCGTCCTTCATAATAGAACGGAATGATAAGTCTATCACGGTAACCTAAACTCGGAGACCAATGATAATCTATATCGTCAATGAGTAGTTTACGTTCTAGCATATACTGGAAGATACGCACTATGTTTTCATCTAAGTGTCCGGCTTCGGCCCACTGATGTTTTGCAAGTGGTTCAGCATCGGTTGGCAACGGGACAGTATTGAACTCAGGTAGTGCTGCTATACGTGTTTTTGCTTCAACACCCTCATTCTCTCTCATCACTTCAAGTGCCACCTTGTTGATTATATCGTCAGGCGCTCCCATCCATTGTAAGAGCCTTCGCAACTTGTGTGAAAAGTTCCTGCCCGGTTGCCAACTTGCTTTGAAGCCGCAGTTAAAACAATGATAACTGACGCCTCCATCGGGGTTGCTTATTAAGCCACCACGTCCGCGAGTGTCTGCTGAGTGCCCGTTATGATGACAGCACGGTGCATTAAAGGAGATCCATCCACTAGGCGTTTGCTTACGCTTAGATGGCAGGTATGTCAGAACTGTATCGTTTACTACACTCATACTATTATTATAGCGTAGTTATGTAGTATTGTCAATCAGTTTCTGACTAAAATTTGTGTAATTGTACTTGAAGGATCTGTAGTTACTTTGAAACGTAAATGACTAAACACACCATTAAAGTTTACAGGAGTAGGCTCTGTTTCAGAACCACTAAAGGTTACAGTATCAATATCTGCCCAATTCATATTATCAGATATTTGATCGTCAAGTGTACCTTGTATTACAAGATCTCCTGCAAATGCGTCTGTGTAAAATGCAGCAGTGTGCAATGCTTCGTTACCATTAATACCAGGTTCTGCTGTTATTACATCACTAGCCCAAACATCTGTTTCTATTTCAGTAAAAGAAGTAACAGAATGTGTTGCTAAAGGACCAGGCATAGTTCTAGCGTTTATAAACATTGTTGCATCATTATCGAAGTTGCTGTGAGAGTATGTTAGCGTTTTGGAGTCAGTTGTGTGCAGTAAGACATTATAACCTAAGTATTGTTGTTTTAAGTTTAGTAAATCGTTTTCAGTAATAGTAACACTAAACACACCTTTGGTGGCTGATACTATTCCTTCCTTTTCAATTACTAATGTTTTGTTTTCATCAAACGCATACACTTTTGGGGTATATGATGAAATATCTATTGGCTTTTGATCAGCGTTGAGAACTCTAAACTCTACAACATTATCAACGCCTTTGTATAATTGTATTTGTCTTGTATACACTGGTCTGTACTCCGTAACGAATCCTGCCACATCTGCGACAATGTTAATTCTATTTGTGACTAAATATCTAGGTATTAACTGCATAAGTATATTTATCGACACAACATGTTAACAAAAGAGATACAAGAAAAATTTCCATTTTTGTCCGTAGTTACTTACGGAGGAGAAGAATTCGTAGGAATCATTATTAATCAAGACGCGGCTGTAACATCTATGTATGTTTACACTGATCTACGTTCACCAGAGGAAAAACAAAAGTTTATCGAAATGGGCGAAACATGGTGGTGGGAATCAAATCGTTTGATTCCGATTAATATCTTTCTAAAAAGAGATATGGATCCGTTTAAGTATTCTATTACTACAATGAATTCAAAAGACGTAAGGGTAGTAATCGGTCCTTGCGTAAATTTAAGTGATTTAAGTATTAAAAGAGTTAAAAGAAAATCAATACAATTAGTTAAGCGTCCACGGAATTAATTTGTTCGCAAATTAAATTAGCATGCACTACAACACTCACCGCGTATGCAACAGCATGTGCTTTCTTAAAATAGTACTCATCATTCTCCGGCTTCACCCAAACTTCCTTCATTATCTCCGTCCATGTCTTCCCAATCAAATGTCTCTTTGCTGGTCGGATAATTGCTAGGACGGCAGCCAATTGTTCCACGGAAGTAGGGGAGAGTTTTTTCACTACCGTCCCATGCCCGTTCAAATGAAATAGTTGATCCACAAACTCTGGATGTGTAAACAGTTCCCATAATGGTTCCCTCGACATTAAGTCTTTTAAATGCTGTTCATCTCTAATATCTTTGTATATAGAGACGTTAAGAAAGTCCAACTTAAAATAACCTCTGTCTTCAGCAGTCTTATAATCAATAGTAGACAAGTTGTCAACAGGATTATGCGGTATCTCTGTAACATAGATACCTGTGTTATGCTTTTTATCTGTATCAAGTTTTGCAATACGATGCTGTATTTTTTCTAATACAATATCTCTGTTAGCAAAATCTATATCAATATCAGGCATATTGCTTCTCTATTTTACGTGCCTTTTTTCTAGCCATGTCCCATTTCAATTTACTACAACGGTCTTTCATAGTTATTCCTAACAAATGATCTAATTCGTGTAGATAACACTTAGCACTATAATCAACAATTTTAACTGTTTGTTGTTCTAGATTTTCATCATAAAATTGTGCAAGTATTTCTTTTGGACGTTTAATTTTAACAAATATATTTGGAAAACTTAAACAACCTTCATAATCATCTTGTGTTTCACTAGTATATTGTAATACTGTAGGATTAATACAGATAGTGGAGTTTTCTACTTTGTCTCCCATTACAAAAATTTTTGCGTCTAGACCGATTTGGTTTGCACTTAATCCAATACCATTCTTAGACAACATAAACTCGACCATCTGTTCTTTTAATTCTTTTGGATCAAATCCAGGATTTTCAATGTCAACATCCTTGACTTCTTTTTCTAAAAATTCATTTGGAAAGTACAATAGTTCCATTATAATTTACCTTCTTCTCTTAGTTTAGCTCTAATTTTAGTTGCACTAATATTGTGTATTTCTTCACCTAAGTCGTGTTGTGTAAATGTATAACCTACACCTCTACCATAACTTATGTCTACAATATTAGGAACTAACATAACTGTATATTCTTCTTGATATTCAAACCCTTCTTCTCTTAATGCATTAATAATATTACTCTTAACTGTATTAAAATTGAATGGATTATCATCTTGTTTTACTGTACGCCCTGCGCCAGCGTCTTCGCCAACAATGCCGCCGACGTCACGTACCTGGATACAAACTTGTCCTATGTCCATTAACGCCTTTTTAAATAGCGCAGTGTGTCCAGGATGCCATGGTTGCCAGCGTCCTAACATTTGTGCTGTAGGCTTTTGCCAATCGAAACTCATATTTATTTAACTCCGTAGTTAATGTGTTTATACCATACACGTTCATGAGCATAATACAAAACAAACTTAATAACTAAGTCTGTTATGAATACTGCTCCGACTGCTTTGGGAGGCAGTCCGAACATATATGCAATTATTGCAGTTGTTATACTTGCTATAATACGCCATGTTACTGCTTTTACTAAATGGCGCTTTGCTGATACTTTTTCTTCCATTTAGCAACCTGTAATGGTTCCTTCATCATAAATTCTTAATGACTGTATAGCACTTGCTAGATTTTCTACTTCGCCGTCATCTTCACTAAGATATTTGTCGATTTCAAAGTCAACTGTCTTAGGCTCTTCAAACATTTTATTTGTATCTTCAAATCGGCCTTCTTTGATAGTATTGACCCAAATAGTAATATCTGCTTCAAAGATGTAACGTGTAAGTTCTGTAGGACATACAAAGTCACAGATTACGTTTCTGCCACAGCCTTTTTCGTAAGATGCAATATTTGCCATTCTACGAGCTTGGCGTGTTCTAGCCTCTTCGCTGAACTCCCAATCGTTTGCCATTTCACGTACCTTGTCTGCATTATACCAAGCACAGTCCGGTAAATGCTTTTGCAATCTTTCAGCCAGCCAGGTTTTACCAGCGCCTGGCAATCCAAAGATTAAAATTTTCATAAGTTAGATTCCTTCACAACATCTTTTACTAATTGAACATCTGTAGGATGGCGCCTAAATCTTAACGCCCAATGTTCAGGATTGATTACATGATAAACTAGACTTAACTGTTCATCATTAAATTTATTTAACATTTCCTTGCCGTCGTTACAATTAAGAATGAGCCAAGGAGATATTTTTCCATCTTTGATATCCCAAACTGCTCTATTTAAACTTACATATCTAAAATAATGATTCCAAGGCGCACTTTTATCTTCAGCCCATTCCATCATGTTTTTAACACTGCGTTCAAGTGCTGTTGCTACATCTTCTTTTAATATTAAATCAAGTGCATATTTTTCATACATTTCATCTCTACACCAGTGATCTAATTTAACACCACTAGTTACGACATGATCAATATAACGCTCAGGATATAGAGGACGCACATTATTGACAAACGATCCGAACTTGACAAACGCATTGTAGTAAGGCGAGTTACAAAAGTCTTCATATGTTTTTTCTTTCCTAGCACCTGCACTTAGTTTATAAAATCTTTGAAATGCATAAAATCCAAATCGTACACGTTTTTCATCTTTTTGCAATGCACGTCTTTTCTTTTCACACATATGAGCTGCAAGAGTTTTTTCTCTTACGTATCCGCTTCCGCAGTATTCACACACATATGGTTTATCAGAGTTTGACATCAACTCCATACTCTTCAGCCAACTGCTTGATTTCTTTTTTTGTAGATATTCCAGCAAGTAATTCTACCTCATCTTCTTTCATATTTGGATATATTGATTTTAAAAAGTTAATAACCTTGCTATCATCTGCGTTTTTCTTTTTAAATCCAATCCAAGGATGGAATTCTTTTTTACCTGTGTTGCCGCATTGACAAAGTATTAACCATTGTAGTTTTGCTTCTTTGTTACCAAGCACTGCCCAGTTTTTATTGTAGTATTCGTTAGTCTTAAACACAGCAAGTTCTTGTTTTTCACGACTACCAGTAACACTGCTCATATACCTGTTTAAGTTCCACAAGTCACCTTTGATTTCTTTTTGGCCTTCTTCGCCAGCAGCATCCCACAGTTCTTTCATTCCACCATCAAGTGCTGGAATCATCTCTTTGAATAAATCAATGTGCTTGTTTGGCATTCCATACCTCTACATCTTCAGGTGTATTAATCTCAGTACCATTAAATTGTACACTCAAACAACCAATTTGCCAACCATTTTTTAGCCAACGCAACTGCTCGAGTTTCTCTATGCGTTCTTCTTTTTCGACTTGTAAGTACGGGTATGATTGTAGTGCATTTTTGCGATAGCCATAAACTCCCAAGTGCCATTCGCCGTATCCTGTCATTCCTCTACCAAACCATAGTGCTTGATCACCTGCACGAACCATCTTCACACTATTTGGATTGTTTTGTTCTTCTTCATGCATCTTAGTAAACACTGTACTTACACTGTAATGTTCGAGACTAAGCAAGCATTTTTTAATCATTTCTGTAGTTACATCAGGCATATCGCCTTGCACGTTTACAAAATAATCAAACTCGTCAAACACACGACTTGCTACTGCACCTGCACATCTTTCTGTACCGTTTTCGTAATCTGCTGTGTCCATAATACATTTGCTGGCCCCCATATAGTTGTATATGTCTTGGTGATCGGTAAGCACGTATGTTGGTAGATTAGACGCAATACAAGCGTCATACACACGTTTTATCATAGGAATGCCATCTAACTCAACTAAAGGCTTTCCAGGATAACGTGTGCTTGCGTATCTAGCGGGAATAAGAATAGCGGACGATGTCATCTACAACCCTTTCGAAGTCATCTAAGTGTAGCATATTAGGTCCGTCACTTGGAGCCATATCCGGAACAGGATGTACTTCTAAGAAGAAGTCAGTTACACCCATTGCAGATGCAGCACGAGCCAAGCCAGGGACGTACCTACGATTACCGCCGCTACTAGTGCCATTTCCTCCCGGCCGTTGAACCGAGTGGGTAACATCAAAAACAATAGGAACATTATAGGTATCAAGCATATGCTGAATGCCAGTGAAATCAACGACCAAAGTATTATATCCAAAACTAGTTCCCCTTTCAGTAATCCATACTGCTTTTGCACCTTCTGTTTTACTCAGTATTCCTTTGACATCCCAAGGTGCTAAGAATTGTCCTTTTTTAATATTAACAACACAATCAGTTTTACATGCGGCTTGTATTAAATCAGTTTGTCGGCAAAGGAATGCAGGAATTTGTATTACATCTACAATTTTTTCAACCCATTCTATTTGTTCAACACTATGTACATCTGTTAGCAAATTAACTTTTAATTCATTTTTAAGCACTTGGAAGTCAGACATAGTAACATCTGCTCCTACTCCTCTTTCACCGTTTATACTAGTTCGATTTGCTTTGTCAAAACTTGCTTTGAAGATATAATCAATACCATGTTTATCGCATACACGTTTACATTCACGTGCAATTTTCATGCTGTGCTCAAGTGATTCATGTTGGCACGGGCCCGCAATAATTCTCAATGTGTTCTCCTTCCATCAAATACACAAACAAAATATAATTCTTCACTACCTGCGTGTACTCTGTGGAATACACCATCTTCAACTAACACAGTGTCGCCTGCTTCAACATTATAGGTAACATCATCAAGTTCCATAGTTCCATAACCTTCTAAGAACATGTAAACTTCTTCTTGCCCTTTGTGTGAATGTCCTGACGTACTTTTAAGCCTGTTTAGACGTGTACTGCTCACTACTAAATTTTTTAAGAACGTGTTATCTTTTACCATATATCGTTCGTCTAGTTTAGCAACTGTACCTTCAATACTTGCAGTCTTAAATTTCATTTGTCATCCCTTTCTTTTATTAAAAAATATGTGTTTACAAGTTTTTCCATTATTTTCATAAGGGTTGAATTAGTTGCTGCTAGTTCACAAAGTTTTAACCATTCGCCGTAATCTAAAAGGTTTCCTTGTGCCTTAGCAACGGCGCCCGGATCCCCGCCTATAATCCAGCGGGGAATCTCGGGCTTGTCGCGATATCGAGCGTATACAACGCCGTTGCTACGCTCATATATCAATGGCTCTCCAGGAAGGAGATTTCCCATTACTCAGCCTTTGCTTTCGGCTTCCTACCACGCTTGGCGGGAGTCTTTTTTACTGCTGGCTTTGGTGTAATAACTTTTTCTTCAACCTTAGGAGCAAGTCCAAGATCGAACTTGTCTTTTAGGAATGCAAGAAGTACACCGTATGCTGGCAGGAACACAATCAACCCAACTACAATTTTAGTTAGTGTGTTGTTGAACGCTACGCCGTGTACCCAAGGTGCTGGGTAGAATGCAGTGTAAAAGAACGAGTAGGTATCAATGATGTTGGCAGCAATAGTTGAAATTGCTGGTGCCGCCCACCATGCCTGGGTATACTTTTCGCGAATGTGTTGGAACACATACACGTCAAGCATTGTACCGATACCATATGCAACACCACTTGCAAGACCAACTCTATAGGCATGTTCATCGCCTAGAGCAAGCAGTACAAGTACTGAAGCAATAATAGCAGGAATAATGGCTCTAGCAACTACCGCTCTACCTGCTTCCTTACCTACTAATCTAACTGTAAGGTCAGTGGCAACTACAACAATCGGAAATGTAAACGCTGCTGCTGCCAATGGGAACTCACCGAATAGTGGCAAGTCTGCACCCGGAAATAAATTAAACCGGATGGTAACTAAGTAATTACTGATAGCAATTACTAGGGTGTGTAGGATAACAAGATTACGTACAAGCGTCTTATTAATCCCTTCTAAAGTACCAAACATTATTTTCCTCCTTTGGTTACTTGTGTGCCAATTGTACGACGAACGATGTCATCGTGATTAAACTCGGCCCAATATAGTTCAAAAGCGACACCGTCTTCTAAACCTTCAAATTGATGGACCTTGCCTGGCTTCACTTGCGTGAAGTCACCTGGACCAAGAATAGTTTCATCAACTAAACCTTCTTGATCATCGCTTTGCCAAACACGAACAATCATCTT
>Ga0255759_10001415_pt1 | contig 21418 bp, 14 predicted proteins | sample 101ome_20_FD_179959 | JGI IMG/M metagenome (GOLD analysis project Ga0255759, IMG submission 179959) | Coastal salt marsh microbial communities from the Groves Creek Marsh, Skidaway Island, Georgia - 101404AT metaG (version 2) | ecosystem: Environmental > Aquatic > Marine > Intertidal zone >...
ATGGGGGCGAGCATTGCCTCAGAACTGGCAGCCATGTTCCCGGAGCGGGTGGCAGGTGCTGTCCATATTGATGGTTTTCTTGCGACCGGGGGCGTCACGTCGGAAGAGCGGATCGAACAGTCCCGCGTTGCAATCGAGAAAACCCTGAAGCCGCATCACCAGGCCCGGGTCTTCACCAGCCTCGAGGCTATGGCCCAGCGAGTCACTGAGGCGACTGACCAGAGCCTGGCAGCGGCGATTGAGCTCGTGCAGCGCGGCCACCAGGAAGTCGAGGGCGGTGTGACCTGGCGCACCGATCCGCGTATTCGTTACCCGACGCCGTTGCGCCATACCCGGGCGCACATCGACCTGCTGTTGAAAGACAGCACCAGCCCGGCGCTGCTGATCGTCGCCGAACAGGGCGATGAGTGGTACCAGGGTGAGATTCCGGATGCTGAATCACATCACCCGAATCTCGCTGTGAGGCGCATGGCGGGGCCACATCACATTCACCTGGAGCCAGATTACGTTGACGACGTGGCAGCTTTCACCCGGGAATTCCTGGACCTGTAACCTTGTCATCGATTGTTGTTAACAGTACGGACCGGGAATTGGCGCTCTGCTACGAGAGTTTCGGGGTCGGTAGCGGTGACTGGATCATACTGATTCGTGGTCTCGGGACCCAGTTAATCGAGTGGAGCCCGCAGTTGATAGAAGGGCTCGTCGCGGCCGGACTCAGGGTGCTGGTGTTTGATAACCGGGATGCGGGCCTCTCAGACAAGATTGAGGCGGACTACCGGGTCGAGGATATGGCCGCCGATATAGCGGGATTGATGGATGCACTCCACATTATGCGTGCGCATATCTTTGGCATATCCCTAGGAGGCATGATTGCCCAGCTGTTCGCTTATGCGTATCCCGAGCGCACCATGACCTTGTGCTCAGTCATGTCTTCCAGTGGCAATCCGGAACTGCCGCGGGCGAAACCAGAGGTCTCGGCATGGCTCAGCATCGACGCGGATTCGCGCGAGGAATATATTCGCCAGGATGCCGAGAGCCGGGTTGTATTTGGCAGCCCCGGCTATCCGGAGTCCGAGGCTGAGCGCATCGAGATGTCGACGCGGACCTACGATCGTTCATTCGTACCTGAAGGCACGGCGCGTCAGATGCGCGCTATCATGGCCAGCATGGACCGGACTCAGAAGCTCGAGGCGATCCAGGTGCCGACGCTGGTCATCCATGGTGAGGAAGATGCAATGCTGCCGCTGCCGCATGGCGAAGATACGGCGCAACGTATCCCCGGCGCCCGTTTCCGTGCCTTGGCTGGCATGGGACACAACATTCCCCATTCGCTGGCGCCACAGATTGTCGAGATGGTGACAGATTTTATTGCCGGTTTACCAACCCGGAGCTGAATCCCATGGATCAGAATCAGAGGTGCGCCAGCAGCTCCCGGTAGCCGATGTGCTTAACACCGGCAGCGTCGATGTAGGTCTTCATCTCCGGATTGCACCAGGCGATGTAGTCCGCATGTCGCGATTTGTGGGTGTCGGCAATGGCCTGCAGTTCCTCTCCGTCCTGCGCCGGGTGAAACAGCAGGTGGGTCAACCCAGGTGCAAGACCGTCGATGATATCGCGGTAGAACTGATCTTTGTCATCCATATCGATCAGGGTGTCGATAATGATGTGATCAAGCGTTGGCACTGACTCTGTTTCCACTTTCTCGAGTACGGCGAGATAGTCCTCGGCCATGTCGCCCATGGCGAGCATCTCGAGTCGCTCGCGCGTCATCCTCGGCAGGAACGCAGGGACCCTGAATTCCTCGGCCAGCGCGAGATAGCTTGCCAGAAATTTCGGGTGAACAACGGAACCCATGTGGGTATCGATATGGGTGATGTTGATTCCTGCTGCGAGTGCTGTTTCGATTTGCGCGCGCATCTCGGCCTCGGCCGCAGCTACCGTTACATGTCGCACCGCGTCTTCACGGGTATGCCAAAGGTAACCTTCGTGGTCGAGCAAGCCTGTCGCTGGGTCTCTCGAACTGATTGCCGGCCACCGAAAGGTTGGATACTCCGCGGTCAGAGTCAGGTGAACGCCGACATCAAACTCTGGGTAATCGCGGCAGACTTGCGCCGCCTCCATGAACCATGGCGCATTGACGATAATCGAGGCACAGCTGGCCGCACCTGAGAGCAGGCATTCCCGGGTTGCCGTGTTAGCCGCATGACAGAAACCCATGTCGTCGATGTGCGTGATCAGCACGCGATCGTCGGCACTAAAGCCCATTTTTTCGAGGAATGGATTCAATGGCAGGGCCCCCAGCAATGCTCGTGAGAATAGAGCAGGGTTGTCTGTTGAGCAAGCTGGTGCGCTGCCAGGACCGGCGGTTTATCTTCAGGTTTTAATACCTGAAATTCAGAGAAAACGCCGAATTTCATGCCGATCGCCTGGGGTCAGTCGAACAGCTCGCCACCACAGGCAGGTGCGGTCGTACCGTACTTTTCATAAGCCTTGATGACGTTCGCACCGGTGCGCCAGCGATGTACTTCATCCGGACCATCGACCAGGCGCTGTGAACGAATACCGGTGTACCAGCGCGCCAGCGGCGTGTCATGACTGTAGCCAAGCGCGCCGTGCAGTTGCAGCGCGGTATCGACGACCTGGTGCACCATGTTGGCAAGGAACACCTTGGCAATACCGTTTTCCTGACGCAGGTCCATGCCCTTTTCAGCTTTGTAGGCGATGTGCAGGAGCATGAGGCGAGCTTTGTAAATCTCTGCTGCACAGTCAGCCAGCATCCAGCGAACACCCTGGCGGTCGGCCAGGCGCTCACCGAAAGTCACACGATTGACGACTTGCTCTGCGGCGAGGTCGAGGGCGCGCTGTGCCATGGCAACGTTGTGCATGCCGTGGCGCAGGCGGCCGTAGGCGAGGCGGTGCTGACCCATGTTGAAGCCCTGACCGCGGCCACCGAGAATGTTCTCGCGGGGTACGCGGAGATCTTCAATTTTGATTTCTGAGTGCGAACCTCCAAGCTTTAAACCCAGTTCGGTGTGCGGCTGCATCGTCTCGATATCCCGCAGGATCTGGTAGCCTGGGTTGGGTAACTCAACAATGAAGGTGCTGTATTGTTCATGGCGAGGTGCATCCGGGTCTGTCTTTGCCATGACCACCGCAATATCGGCGACGCTGGCAGATGAGCTGAACCATTTCTCTCCATTCAGGACCCATTCGTCACCATCGAGTTCCGCCCTGGTCTGCATACCCGTGGCATCGGCACCTGCCGCTTTCTCGGTCATTGAATAGCAGATGCGTTTTTCACCGTTCAAGAGCGGCTTGAGGAAACGTTCTTTCTGGTCATCCGTGCCGTGTTCGAGCAGGGTCAGCATAGTGGCGTCGTCAGGACCCTGGGTATTCAAGGCCATTGCACCGAGGAAGCTTTCACCGAGTTCCATCTGCACGAGGGCATTGGCGAGGGGTCTGAGACCCATACCGCCGTGCTCCTGTGGCACAAATGGGCACCAGAGGTCTTGCGCTCGTGCCTTGGCTCTCAGTTCATCCCGAACCGTCTCAAAGTTATCTGCTGTGCAGGTTTCTTCAGCCGGAATGCACTCTTCCTGGACAAACTTCCGAACCTTGTCGCGAATAGCGCGTGTATCTTCCGGTATTTCAAAATCGATCATGATTCCCTCTGATGTTTGCTTAACTCTGTACCCCTAGTAATACAGATATCGGGCGCCAAGCCAAGAGGGTGAAATGAGTGGGTATCACCCGCTCAGATTACGCAGGCCTGCCAGCAGGCCTGCTTCGCTCTGTTCGCGCAGGGCAGCACACAGGGCGTTACTCTCGACAACCTGCTGCATTCTGCGTTCGTACCCCGGGAACAGTTCCCGGTTGCTGTCGAGGATAGCCTGCCACTCTTTTACCTTTTCAGGAGAACACAGGGAGCGGGCAAAACTGGGTGCGGCGATCGAGCGGAAGGTCTCCGGCAGCAGCGACATGAGTGCGATCGGGTCAGACTTGAGCCATTCAAAGGTTGCGGCTTTGCTTGCCGTTCGCGCCATTTGGCGGTTCATGATGCTTGCCGACTCGGTGCCCTTCAGGCGGCCCCCGGCAACAGTGGCCTGCAGCCGCGCTATCTGCGCAGGGTCTTCAGCTCTCGCCAGCGCCCGCAAGGCTGATGAGCGGACAAAGGGATCTTGCTCTATCAGGGCAAAGGCGAGTAGTGCCTCGAAGTAGTCGAGGCCCAGGTCCTGAACACCGATCGAGAGCGTGGTTTCCAGCTGGCCGGGATTCACGCTGGCGCGATCTGCCTCGCGCTTGAACCCGATATAAGCGGCGGCACTTTCTCTGAGAGGGGCTCGCAGGGCAGGATCTCTTGCGAGGATCAGCATGAATCGCTGCAGGCGATTGACAAGCACCTGTGGGCCTTCCGCCAGCGCTCCTGCATAGCGTTCGGCAGCGATTGCCGCAAATCCGGCCCGCAGTTGTGGCTGGCCTGCCACTGAGATGACGTCGGTGAGTGCCTCAAGATAGCCGGTGACGTTATCGACGACTTCCCACTCATCGTGATTGATCAGAGTCGCGAGTGCGCGGATATAGAGTTCACCCGACAAGGTGCCTGAACGGAATGCGGCATCCAGGCTGCTGACCAGAGACAGGGCCTCATCGCCGGGCAATGCAAGGGCATTGTTGATCTGCTTCTGCCATTGCGCTTCCGGGAAGGAGAAATGGTAGTAACCGGAACCATTGGCATTGGGGAAGACGAAATCCGGGCAGCTGCCGCCCAGTTCAAAGGTCTGCTCTACCGCAGTCATCAACTGGCAACTCTGGCGCCTGGCATCGCCTTCATACAGGCTGACGCAGACCGGCAGTTGCCAGTCACCTGATGCAGGATCGATATCAGAGCCGAGCGGGCTGTAGCGGGTTCTTTTAATGTTGAGCGTCGGTTGCTCCGTGCAGTTCATCTCCACGTAGAGGTTCGGTACGCCCGCCTGGCTGATGAACGAGGCAAAAATCGGTTCGATTTCGCTCAGCTCTGCACCTTCAGCGAGGGATGCCATGAACTCTGGTGCATTGGCGACGGTATCGGGGAACCGGCGCATGTGATGACGGATACCCTCCCTGAAGGCAGCTTCGCCGGCGTAGTTCTCGATCATGCCGAGTACGCCACCGCCTTTTCGATAGGTAATCCCGTCAAATGAATCGGAGATTCTGTCGTTGTGTTTGACGATCTCGCGGATCTCCCGGGCGTTGGCAAGCGAATCGTTGGACATGGCACCAATTGCGCCGCGCTGCAGCGACTTGTCGAAGCCGCCCTCCGGCCAGTAAGCGGCAGCAGCCTTGTAGCTGGCCCAGGTGGCGAAGGATTCGTTGAGCCAGATATCAGTCCACCAGTCCGGTGTGACGAGGTTGCCGAACCACATGTGGGCTAGCTCATGGGCGTGCACGACGTAATAGGCGCGCTTCTGGTCGATGGCTGAGTTTTCGTCGAGCAGGAGCAGCCATTCGTCGTAGATGATCGCGCCAACGTTCTCCATGGCGCCACCGAAGCCGGCAGGTGTCGCGATAAGATCAATTTTCTCGTAGGGGTAGGGGATTGCGAAGTAGTCCTCGAGGATGCTCAGCAAGCCGGCGGTATGCTTCAGCGCGTATTCAAGTTTTGGGCCCTGGCCTTTGGCTGCCAGACCGCGCAGTGGGATCGAATTCGAACGGATAATATTGGGCGGTATGTCATCGTAAGTCACAACGTCGTACGGGCCAACGACGAAGGCGAGCAAGTAGGTGGGCAGTGGGCGGGTTTGCTGAAAGACGTGTCTGATGAGGTCGCCCTCGGGCGTTGCTGCTGTCTCGGGTGTGGCCGTGACGACGACATCCGTTGGCTTCGCCAGGATTGTGATATCAAAGGGGACCTTGAACCTGGGTTCATCGAAGGAGGGAAACGCCTGCCGTGCTGCAATTGGCTGGAACTGTGTCGCTGCGTAATGTTCTTCGCCACGCTGGACCGAATAGAGTGCATTCGCGGCGCGGTTGAAAGCTGCGCTGTAGGCGATGCGGATAGTCGCGTCGCCCGTTGCAAGTGGTGACTCGGTCGTCAGGCGGGCGACGCCGGATTCCAGCACCTGATCCCAGCTGGCCGTGACGGTTCTGCCAGCCTGGGTGATGGTCGCACTGCTGATTGAGAGGTCCTTGCCATGGAGCCACAGCCGTGATGTTGGTGCGGCCACATTGATATCAATTTCGGTTTGGCCGGAAAAAGACGATTGGGCGGGGTCAATCGTCAATTCCAGTCGGTAGCGTTGCGGCGTAATGTTATCGTCCAGCTGACCAACCGGGGCCTCAGTTTCGTTCAATGCTTCAGGTTCTTTGGCAGCCTCGCAGGCGGTGAGCAGCAAAACAGAAATAAGAGCTAAAAAGCGGCTGGGCATGGAGAATCTCCTCATGACTGCGACACTCTAGTCGAAAAGGCCGGCGGATTTAACTGCGTAAACCAGCGGGTTTTCTCTCTCGTCCCCCAATTTACCCGAGGTGCTGGTGCCTGATGCCAGCTGACCTGGGGGCACTCTGGTCGCTGCCGGCGTGACCATTCTGTTTCTGGATCAGCCGTGCCGCTACTCGGCGCGATTGAACCAGAGCGGCGCCAGTTTCGCATCGCCGGTTATTTCCTCAGCAAGATCTGCAGCCCGATAGAGTCGGCCGTTCAGCATGACATGGCTGATGTTATCTGTCTGCCGGATGTCCTCAAGTGGATCGCTGTTAAGGATAACAAGGTCGGCGAGCTTGCCTGCTTCGATTGAACCCAGATCTGCATCCATACCGAGATACCTCGCCGGGTTAATCGTTGCCAGTGAGAGTACCTGCATCGCTGACATGCCGCCACGGGCAAAACTCCACATCTCCCAATGGGTGGCAAGACCTTCGCGCTGGCCATGGGCCCCGGTGTTGACGATGACGCCTGCTTCCAGCAGCAACTTGGCCGCAGCGGCAGCATCGTCGTCCCTGAAGTCCCGCTCCGGTGCCTTGATTCGCCTGACCGAGCGGGGTTGCAGGACATCTGCCGGTACAAAGTGAGAGAGGATCGGGTGTTGCCAGACGTCACTTTCGGCGTAGTAGTAATCCTCTGAGGTGAGACCGCCATAGACCACCACCAGCGTTGGCGTATAGCCCACTTCAGCAGCCTGCCAAAGCTGGATCACATCATCGTAGAGATTCAGCGCCGGCACGTTATGCTCGATGCCCGTTGAACCATCAACGATGAGGTTCATGTCCATCTGGAACAGGCTGCCGCCCTCGGCAACAGCCAGCATACCCTCCTGGCGCGCGGCTTCGATCACCATCTGGCGCTGTTCGCGTCGTGGTTGATTGTAGTTCTTGATGCTGACGGCACCCTGGGCCTTGAGCCGGCGGATGTGATTCAGTGCATCATCCACATCTGAAACGGGCGCAAAGCTGACGCTCCTGGCGCCATAGACAATCTCGCCCGTTGAAAAAATTCTGGGTGCCAGAATTATCCCCGCCTGCTGGTATTCCGCAGCAGCAAAGACCTGGGCCGCGCGGCTCGATGGGTTGTGCACGGTCGTGACACCGAGCGCGAGATGCGCCAGCGCGTTGTAGTTCTGCTGCGGGATAACACTGCCGCGACCATAGGGGCCGTGGGCATGGGCGTCGATCATGCCCGGTATCACGGTCTTACCTGCAACGTCGACCACCCGGGCACTGGCGGGGATCACGATGTCGCTGCCAACGGCTGTGATGCGGTTGTCTGTCAGCAGGATGGTGGCGCCCTCGAGTACCTCGCGATCGGCATTCATCGTGATCACGCGGGCGTTAGTGATGGCGGTAGTGCCGGAAGGCGCTGCGGTGGTGACCTCCATCGAAAGATCGACGCTACGCCGGTCGATGGCCTCAGACTTCATCGCATCGGTAATGCTGGCGGAAACCAACGCCGGGCCGACGGTCCACGCAACGGTCTGGCTGTCAGCTGCCCAGTGCATGTAAAGCCCGCCGATATCGTTCAGCCTGCGGGTCGGTAGTGTTTTCTGTTGCTTGTTGTGCAGGTTAATCGACTGACCGGTGCGGGGGCGGGCAGTGACGTGGACATCGAAGCCCTCCTGGTGGGCAAGGTACGCGCCATCGGGTGAAATCAGAATGACACGGGCCAGCGTGCTGCTTGCCTCCTCCCGGATATCGTGACCTCTCAGCGTCATTGAGAACAGTTTTGTTTGCGCATCGTCACTGCCCCTGCCGGAGGTGCTGCGCTTACGTTCATTGAAATAGATGCGATCATCCGGTCCGAAATGCGGCGAGTAGCCGCGCTTGTTGACGAAGGTAAGTTCGCCGGACTTCGGGTCTGCGAGGTAAATGCCCGGATGATTGCCCCAGTGTGGACTCGTCAGGTTGCTGCCCTTGTGTTTCTCGAGCAGCAGCCTGCTGCCGTCACCTGAAATGGTGAGGTTGTCAAAGTGCCCAGGCTCCTGGCTGAGTTTGCGTGATTTGCCACCCCTTGCGCTGACGCTGCGAAGGCTGGCGAGTTTGCTGTCCTGCCAGTTGAGGAAGAACACCTGCTTGCCGTCGGGTGACCAGACGGGGGAATACTCAAAACCATCATCACGTGTCAGTCGCACCGGCGAGTCGTCGCCACGCTTCACCCAGAGTTTGCCCAGGGATTCGAAAACGATGTGGTTGGCAGTGGGAGATCGTGTCGCAAACCGGATCATCTTCGTCCTGAAACGCTCTGGCGCTACATCAACCCTGGCTCTGGGAGGCGAGAAGAGAGTGCGCTGGTCTTTGATCTGAAACGCAATCTGGCGGACCTCGCCATCAGCGAGATTCACCCGCCAGATTTTTCCCTCGGCCCAATAGACGAGACCGCTACCATCGGGCAGCCAGGCGACGTTGGGGTAGACACCGTTAATGGCCCAGGTTTCCTGCATGTCGGGATCAAGGGCGGCCGGGATGACGCGATCCTCGCCCGAATCGAGGGACTTAATGTGCAGTTTGCTGACACCCTCGATGCGTTTGATGTAGGCCAGCCGGCTGCCGTCCGGGGACGGAGTGGGTCGCACCGCGCCACCAGGTCCGCCGGCAACGATGCGGGTTGCGCCGCTGGTTAGATCGACTTCCTTGATGTGGAAAACCTGCCCGTTGCTGTCCTGGTGATAGATAAACATGTCGCCGGGTGTGGCGTTCTGGGTGTAGTAGAGGACGCGGCCATCCGGTGAGAATGCAGGCTCGCCGAGTTCCTTCTGGTAGGTTTCGCTGGGCTTGGCCACGACCTGGACACCTTTGGCCCCCTCAATCCCGGAGGCGTGATAGAGCCAGATCTCGCCGGTGCCCAGAGAGCGTGATGTGGTGAAGTGTTTCCGTGCCGCAATGTACTGCCCGTCAGGGCTCCAGGTCGGGTTGTTCAGCAGGCGGAAGTTCTCGAAAGAGATCTGCGTGAACTTGCGGGTGTCGAGATGAAGAGTCCAGATATTGTCACCGCCGCCCCGGTCGGAAGTGAAGACGATGTGTTTGCCGTCCGGTGAAAATCTTGGCTGGATGTCCCAGCTGTGATCGCCCACTACGACTTCTGCCGCACCACCGCTGATGGGCATCCGGTAGATGTTGCCGAGCAGGTCGAAGACGATCTGCCGACCATCCGGCGAAACGTCGACGCTCATCCAGGTACCCTCGTCAACAGACAGTTCAACGGTGCTGGTGCTGCCGCTGTAGTTCGGGCTGGCAACCTGCCAGGCAGGTTTCTGGTCCTCGCCGCGGGTTGCGGTCGATAAAAGTGCAAGAATCAGCGCCAGGCTGAAGAGGCTGAAGTCACGCAAGATGGCACACTCGGGCTTTGTCCAGGGGAAGCGTATTGTGCCACAACTGATAGGTTTGATTAGGATCAATGAAGGATGCCGGCGGTGTTTGACCAACGATCGAGTATCTTCCTCGCCGGCCTCGCCTGATCAGCTTTTGCTGAGTTCCAGTGCGTCTGCCTCGTTTAACTCATCGCGCATCCGCTGCTCCTCGTAGCTTCTGGCTTTCGAGAAGCGAGCCAGCAGAAGATAGAGCGCCGGCGTCAGGAACAGCGTGAATGCGGCCGCAATACCGAGGCCGCCGAACACAACCCAGCCGATGGATTGCCTGGCCTCAACGCCCGCACCAGAACCGAGGATGAGAGGCAGACCGCCCAGTACAGTTGACATCAGTGTCATCGTGACGGGCCTGAAGCGCACCACAGCACCCTCGGTGATGGCCTGCTTAATCTCGTAGCCGCGATCGCGCAGCTGGTCGGCGAACTCCACCAGAAGGATGCCGTTCTTCGCCATTAGGCCAATCAGCATGACCAGACCAATCTGGGAATAGATGTTGACAGAGGTGCCGGAAAGAAACAGTGCGAACACCGCTGCGGCCATGCCGAAAGGAATGATGGTCGTGATGACAAGTGCGCTGGTGAATCCCTCGAACTGTGCGCAGAGTACAAGGAAGACGACGAGAATCGCAATGATGTACGTCGCCATGACCTCGCGGGAGGATTCATTCAATTCCGCTGCTTCACCCAGCAGGATCATGTCGATCGATTCCGGCAGGACCCGATCACTGATCCTCTCCAGTTCCTCGACAGCCTGACGCAGGGGCGTGCCCGGTCTGATATTGACATCCAGTTCAATGGCCCGGCGTTGCGCATGGCGGTCGAGCTCTGTCGCCACCCCTTCTTCCCGCAGCGTCACCAGGCTGGACAGTGGCAGCATCCTACCATTATTGGTGCTGACGTACAGGTTGACGAGATCAGTCGGGTCATTAATTTCGCCTGCTGATGATTCGAGGACGATAGGGATAGCCTCGTCGCCGACATTCAAATCAACGATCTCATCGCCATCAATCATGGCTCGCAGCATGCTGGCCAGATTACTGAGGTCAACACCCAGATCGGCAGCCCGGCGCCGATCGATTTCAACCGAGAGCTGTGGCTGAGTAGGCTCATAGGAGATGTCCGGTTCGGACAATAGCTCGCCTTGCTCCTCGATCGCGGTTGACAGGGCTTTGGCGGCTGTGAAGATCTCGCCGTAGTCATTCCCCACCAGCGCAACATCGATGCCCCCGCCGCGGCCACGGCGCAGGTTGAGGCTGTTGCCCGAGTAGACCGAGGCGCGTACGCCAGGTATCTCCTGCATCGATTGGTTGAGTGAGCGAATGACTTCGCCCTGGGTCACGTCCCGCTGTTGCCAGTCTACCATTGGCGCAATAACGAAAGTGAGGTTGGGGTCCCATTGGCCCACGACGGAATAGGCTGAGGTCAGGACACCAGCGTCGAGGAGTGGCTGCAGTCGATCTTCGATGTGCAGTGTCTGTTCTTCCATGTAAGTGATACCGACGCCGTCGGGGCCGCGGGCAAAGACGCGGACCATGCCTCGATCTTCCGCCGGTAGCAGTTCTTTGTCGAGCGACAGGTAAAGCGAACCGGCCCCGACGCCCAGCAGGAGGGCGGCGCCCAGCGTCAGCAGGGCGCGATTCAGGACGCGAACCAGCAGTGATTCATAGCCGCTGCGAATGGCGTCGCCAAGCATCACGATGCTTTTGCGATATCGTGGTGTATCACCTTCTGCCGGCAGGCGCGCGGCCATCGCTGGCACCAGGGTCAGAGCGACGAAACTTGAAATGGCGACGGCCAGTGCCAGCACGAAACCGAATTCTCGGAACAGCCGGCCTGCTGTGCTTGGCAGGAAGGCGATGGGGACAAAGACGGCGATCAGCACGATGCTTGTCGTCAGGACGGCGAAGAAAACCTGGCGTGTGCCAAGCAGGGCTGCTGCCCGCACGCCGACACCCTGGTGACGCCTGCGTTGAATATTTTCGAGCACGACAATGGCGTCATCGACGACAAGTCCCGTCGCAAGCACCAGGGCCAGCAGGGTAAGGATGTTGATCGAGAATCCCAGCGCCCAGATGCCTGCGACCGTGCCGACAAGGGCCACTGGAATAGCGATACTCGGCAGCAGTGTGGCGCGGACTGAGCCGATGAACAACCAGATGGTCGTAACAACAATGATGACGGTGAACATCAGTGTTTTCAGGACCTCTGTCACACTGTTGCGGATGAACGTTGCACTGTCGTCGATGATGACGACTTCCAGGTTATCGAATCGCTCGTTCAGTCGCTCGATGGCCTGGCGGACACCGTTAGAGATACGAATCGTGTTTGACTGGGCCTGCCGGATGACCCCGAGGCCAACCACTGATCGACCATTCAGGCGTGTGTAGGAGCTTGCGTCCTCTGGACCAAAGTAAACATCAGCAACGTCACCGATGCGGCGCGTCTCACGGATGATAATGTCTTCGACCTGCGCGGCGCTGACAACGGTTGCGTCGGCTCGAACCAGCAGTTCCTGGTCATCAGAGCGAAAGCTTCCAGCAGGGACATCAAAGGCTGCTTGCTGTAGGACCTCTGCCACTTCACTCACTGAAAGGCCATAACTGGCCAGGCGCAGAGGGTCGACAACGACGCGCAGCAGGCGCTGCCGCGCGCCGGTAGCCTGCACATCGGCCACGCCCTGTACCGCAATCAGAGCTGGGATGATGTCGGTCTCGACGATTCGTGACAGGTCATCATCCATTAATCGATCGGAGACGACGGCAAGGTCCAGCACAGCGCGGGCATCGTCATCGGCTTTTACGACCATTACTTGTTCGACACGATCTGGCAGGCGCCTGGAAATCCGGCTAACTGCTTCTCGTACATCAGCTGCTGCTGCGTTGAGGTCGGTACCGGGCCTGAATTCAATGCGGACGCGACCCGTTGTTTCCTCTGAGGAGGAAGAGATCGTTTTGATACCTGAGACGCGGGCGACCGCGCCTTCGATACGGCTGATAACCTCCGCGTCCATGGTTTCTGGTGAGGCCCCGGGATAAACCGCGCGTACCGTGACGATGGGTCGGTCGACGTCGGGCAGTTCCCGTACCTCGATGGCAAGTAACGCTGCAAGGCCCGCAAGGGCGATCAGTAGATTGACGACCAGGACAAGCACTGGTCGACGGATGGACAGGCTCGGCAGATCATCGGTGCGAGTAGTGGCTGGTGTGTCAGTGTTCATCCCGGCATGGAAGGGTCTGGTCGTCGCACGGCGGCATCTCCGGCAATTTCCTTCTGCGCGGAGACAGGCAGGCCGGGTCTGAGGCGTTGAATGCCCTCCGTGACGATAACATCATCAGGCGTCAGCCGGTCAGCGCCATCGACCATCACGTGGCCCTGCTGACGTTGAATAATCTTGATGGGAATACGCTGGACCACGCCATCGACAATCTTCCAGACATAGGCACCGTCGGCGCCCCACTGCACGGCGATCTCTGGCATCACGGGGTAGGGGTCGCCGGGAATATCCAGGGTGACGCGGAAGCTCATGCCGGGTCGCAGGCGATCGCTGGTGTTTTCAACGACGGCCCGCGTCAGGAAGGTGCGCAGCGCCGGGTCGACACGAGAATCGATTTCAATGATCTCACCCTCGGCAAGTCGGGCTGGCTGCTCCCAGGTCCGCATGGCGACGCGGGCGCCGTCGGTGATGTGATCAAAGATCAGTTCGGGCAACTCGAAAGTGACCAGCAGTGACTCGCGGTTATCGAGCGTTGTGATCGGGGTATCCAGCTGGACCCGGTCCCCAGGGTCAACCTCTGTGATGCCGACATGGCCACTGAATGGTGCGATGACGTTGCGGTCTTCAAGCGCGATCTCAGCCTGGCTCAGGGCGATGCGGGCCGCCTCCAGTTCAGTTTGGGCTGTATCCAATGTCGTGGGCAGTGTAGCGCCGGTCTCCGCACTCTTACGGTAGCGCTCAAACAATCGTTCGGCTTCTGTCAGGCGGTGGCGGGCAAGTTCAACCGCAAGTCTCTCTTTGCGCTGATCCAACTCGACCAGCACGTCACCCGCGTTAACTTTCTCGCCGGGTCGGAAGTTGATTTTCACGATTTCACCGGCAGAGGCGGGGTGCAGGACAACAGACTGTCGAGCACGGGAGGTACCGACAACCTCAACGCGTGTCAGCTGGGTATTCAGCTCGACTGGCATTGCGATGACTTTGACGGGTTCCCGCTTGCGGCTGACCTGCTCGTCGGCTTTATTGCAGGCAGTCAGTAACAGAGCGGCGGTGAGTATCGCTGACAGCTGCGTAGTGGGCTTAAATGGAGTAAGCATGGTTGAACCGTGACTCAGCGCCTTAACCTGCTAAATTTGGTGTTAACGCGAGTATACGCCAGATAGTGGCTGGTGGTTCACTAATCAGGCGGCTTCTCTCAGGACCGGCGGTTCCTGCACCTCGATGTCCAGTTGAATGATCTCCGCGACCCTTGTGGGCCTTGCGCTGAGTGCGGCGATTGCCAGCATAGCGAAAGCGACACTGCTGATGACGAAGATTCCCTGATCTGTAAACCTGGCAGTGAGGCCGGCGAGGGCTGGGCCGATAACGGCGCCGACGCCGTTGATCAGCAGCAGGGCCGAAGACGTCTCGATCCGGGTCAACTTGCTGCCGGCCTGGCCCGCGGATGTGCAAATGCCATAAAGCGACAGCGCACTGCCACCAAAACAGAACATCACCAGGAGGAAGGCGTCAAGGCCTGCCGCCTTGAAATGATAGGCCGTTGCGCAGGCGCTGAACCCAACGACACTGATCAGGACGACAGTGCCACGGTGGTGCCAGCGATCGCTGAGGCTGCCCAGAGGGACCTGCATCAGGGCGCCGCCGATGACAATGGCATTCATCATCATCGCGATTTCAGCCAGGCTGAGTCCGCGGAATTCCCCCGCCAATGGTGCCATGGTCCAGATGCAGCCGGTGATGACACCGCTGAGGCCGATGCCCAGCAAAGCCAGGAACGGAATGTTGCGCAGTGTATTGAGACTGAGGCGCAGCGGCGCGATGTTCATCTGGTGTTCCGGGCAGAAGATACCGACCGGCACAATGGCGCTGAGCATCAGGATTGTCGCCACTGCAAACAGGTACTCCCGGGGCACAGTACCCAGCAGCACCTGGCCGGCTGACAGCCCAACCAGAGTGACGACGACATACATCGAGAACATGCGGGTCAGGTGCGCGGTATCGGCCTGCTCGGCAATCCAGCCTTCGATGGTGGCGTAGAGCGCGGCGATGGCGCAGCCTGTCATGAATCGCAGCAGCATCCAGAGCCAGAAGCTCTGCGTCATCTCGAGCGCAAGCAGGATACCCGCCATGGCCGACATCAGTGTCATTAGCACCCGGATGGTACCGGCCTTTCTGAGCAGGCGCGCTGCGGTCAGGCAGCCGACCACGAAGCCGAGGAAATACATCGACCCGGTCAGTCCGATTTCAGAACGATCGAGACCTATCTCTGTGGCGTGCAGTGGCAGCAGGGACAATTGGATGCCGTGCCCGACAAGCAGAATGCCAAGCGACAGAAACATGATAAATACCGGGTTCATGCGGGATGAATCCTCCTCAGGAAGCCGCGCATCATAGGGATTCCGGGCCGCTGATAAAGCAAAAATTTATTGTGCTGTGAACAAAAAAAATTGATACATTCCGCGCAGCAACCACGGGCCTGGAAAGGTGCTTTCTGCGATGGATATCAATCTGCTCAAGACTTTCCTGGAAGTCACCAAGACGCGCAATTTTGCCCGTGCGGCCGAGAACCTTTACGTCACTTCGGCAGCGGTATCTGCCCGGGTTAAACAGCTCGAAAGCCAGCTCGGCGTTACCTTGTTCAATCGTCATCGCGGCAACATGCAGTTAACCACTGAGGCTGAGCGTCTGCTGCCACTGGCAGAGACCATCATCAGTACCTGGTCGAGAACGTTGCAGGAAGTCAGCCTGCAGCCGGCCATGGAATCCAGGGTTTACATCGGCGCGCCTGCCAGTCTTTGGATTCTTGCCATGGAGGAGCGCCTGCTGCTGATCCGGCAGAAGTTGCCGGAGGTTGCCCTGCAGGCAGAGGCCCATGCGAACGAAGCACTGGTCAGGCTGCTGGAAGACCAGATGCTCGACCTGGTGCTGCTGCCGGACCCGCACCCGGGGCTGGACATGCATAGCGAGAAAATCGGTGAGCAGCAGTTGGTGCTGTGCTCAACCTATGGCGCTGAGCTGTCGTTGAGCCAGGAGAACCCGTATGTCTATGTCGACTGGGGCACGGCATTTGCCGGCTTTCATGCACGTCGCGTGGGTGAGAAGCTGACGCCGACTCTCCACGTCAATATGGCGAGCATTGCCCTGTCCGTCATCGAGGCAGAAGGCGGTTCGGCATACCTGCCGAGGACGATGGCGGATCACAGTAATCTGCTGACCGTGGTCAAAGGCGCGCCGGTCTTCAAACGGCCGATTTACGCCTGCTATCGTGAGCAGAATTCGAATGTCGACACGTTGAGGGCCCTTGTCAAGCTGCTCAATCGCATCAGGTTATAGATTCCCGGGTTGCGCCGCCCGCCATGACGGCAGGGCTGTGTTTGTGCCTATTCAGTTGACGTGGATATAGGGTAGTCTGATGTGGCTCCGCAGTTCACTTCGTTTCGTTCGGTAGCAACTGTCGCCGCAAATCACTCGGGTTCCGAAGATCTCATGTCCCAACCCCACAACGAATTTTCCGCTTTTCGGCTTGGCGATATCCGGGGCATTTACCCAGATGACATTAACGAGACTTTCCTTGAGCGATTTGCCCATGCATTTGTGGGTCACTTTGATCTTAAGGGCAGAGTGGTCACTGGCCGCGACATGCGTGATTCCAGCGAGCCCCTGCAGCAGGCCCTGAACGCGACACTTGCCGCGATTGGTATAGAAGTCGTTGATGTTGGCCTCTGTCCGACAGAGCTGGGCTACTTTGCCGCGGCGACCGCTGACGTTGCGGCAGCGGTCATTGTCACCGCCAGTCATAACCCGGCTCGCTACAACGGCCTAAAGTGTGTGCTGCACGGCGGTCGGGCCATCACCACTGAACATGGGCTGGCGGATATCAAACGTCTGATGTCTGAGGGTTACCGTCACGCGCCGGCATCAGGGGGCGTGACCCAGATGGACTTTCATGCTCGCTTCCTTGATTTTCTGGGCGGCCACTTCAGGCCTGATGTTATTCGATCTGATGCTATCGCCCTGAACGGCCTGAATGGTACAGCCGCGACCATGGCCGATCGCATTGCCCACGCATTTGGTCTGAATGCCACATGGCACCGGCAGGATCCTGGGCCGATGCCCCTGGAAGGAGCTGACCCCGCCAACCCTCGACTCGCAGCAGAGATGAAAGGTTTTATGGCGGGTGGAGAATTTGTGCTCGGCGTCGCCTGGGACGGTGACTGTGATCGCTGCGTGTTCTTCGATAACGAGGGCAACCTTGTGCCCACTTATTACATGGTCGGTCTCATGGCAGAACAGTTCCTCGCAGCTCGGCCAGGGAGTGCGATCGTCTTCGACACCAAGCTGTGCTGGAACACGCTCGAGATTATTCAGCGGCTTGGTGGTCGGGCAATACCGGCCGCGACTGGGCACGCTTTCATGAAGCAGAAAATGCAGGAGTCGGGTGCGGTCTACGGCGGTGAACTTTCCTCCCACCACTACTTCGGTGATTTCTTTGGTTGTGACTCCGGCATGTTCGCCTGGCTCACCGTGATGACCATTTTGGGTCATAGCGATCGCTCGCTGCAGGAGATGATTGCAGAGCGACGGCAGTTGGTCTGCTGTACGCCAGAGATCAGCATCAGGCTGGCGGATGTTGATTCGGCTTTCACCGCGCTGAGAGCAGCCTATGCAGGTAACGCCGTAGCGGTTGATGATTTTGATGGTCTCGCTTTTTCCATGGCGGGTGGCTGGCGCTTTTCTGTCCGGCGTTCGAAAACCGAAGATTTCATCCGGCTGAATTTTGAGGCCCGGGGTCAAGCCGATACATTGATGGAGGAGGGCGTTCGTGTGTTCGAAAGGCTGGAAGCGTTCCGAGATGATGATGCTGACTGGCTGGCGGGTTTTCATCTCCAGCAATGAGAAGCCAGGCAGATCAGCGAACACTGGTCTTGAGTGCCAGGGCCTCGTTACAATCACGGTTTCTGTCTGAGTGGAGTCATGTCATGGCACGTGTGCGATTGCTGGAGAACAATGAACTGACGGAACCTGTGCGCGCGCTGGTTGAAAAACTTGATGCGACCGGTACCGATACTTCAAACCTGCGGGGTTTCGCCCACCGGCAGGATATGTTCGACGCCTATTTCCAGTTCTATGGTCCGGCCCGTGAGGGTAAGACTGTTGAAGCGGAGCTGATTGAACTGGTCCGGTTGAAAATCGCGCGCCATAACGACTGCTTCACCTGACTCAATGCCAGGCTTCTGCAGGGTGCAGAACACGACCTCAGCGAAGAGAAAATCGCACAGCTCGACTCAGCCGAGAATACTTTTACCGATCGCGAGCAAGTCGCGCTGGAGTACGCCGATCGCATGGCGCTCGATCATCACAATATCGACGATGCTTTCTTTGACCGGTTACATGAACATTTCGATGACGCCCAGATCGTTGAGCTCGGCATGATGATTGGCCAGTTTATCGGTTTCGGCAGGCTCTTAATGGTGCTCGACCTTGAGCCGAAGTTTTGCCCAACTGATGGGAGCGAAAACCCGGGCGTATAAGTCCTGGCGGAATTACCTGCTGTCCTGGAAGTAAGGCAGCAGATCCCTGATCTTCGCCAGCTCAACGAAGTTCGGATCTGTGATTTGGATATCGACGTGTTCGTGCTCCCAGGTGGTGTGGTAGGGCACATGAATACCGTAGCCGCCCAGGCCGAGCACGGGCAGTATATCGGATTTCAGTGAATTGCCGATCATGGCGAATTGCCCGGGTCCCACGTCGAGGTGCTGGAGCAGCTTGAGGTAGCCCGCTGCGTTTTTCTCCGAGACGATCTCAATGTGGTGGAAGAAGTTCTCAAGGCCGGACTTTTCAAGTTTGCGCTGCTGGTCAAGCAGGTCACCTTTAGTGACGACAACGAGACGATAACGTCCCTCGAGAGCGGAGAGCACGGCTTCGACGCCATCAATCAGCTCAACGGGTTTCGCCAGCATGTCTTTGCCGCAGCCAATGATCTGTTCGATGACTTTGGTAGTGATGGTGCCTTCAGAAATTCTGATCGCGGTTTCGACCATGGACAGGATAAATGCCTTGATACCGTAGCCGTAAAGATCAATATTCTGGATCTCGGTCTGCATCAATTCCCTGACGGTGGTGTGCTGCGGCAGGAAATCCTCGATCAGGCCCCAGAACCGTTCCTGGGCTTCAAGAAAGTAGGCTTCGTTGTGCCAGAGGGTATCGTCGGCATCGAAGCCAATCACTTTTACATCGCTGATTTTTTCCATTCGGCGATGTTAGCAGACAGGCACAATCGCATGCCGCTGCACCAGTTTGGAAACAGGCATGGTGTTTGCATCTTAATGGAAGCGCTAGGCCGAAATAAGACCCGATAGAGGCTAAGTCCTTGATATACGGTCAGTTACGGCGAAAGACGCTGGACCCTAAAGCACCAAAGTGGTGCATAAAAGGACCGGCAAACGAAAATTGTGCATTTTTGGTGCGTCATGGCACGCCTTGGGGCCTGCCTTGACCGACGTGGGATACAGACCACAGCCGTAAACGTGATTCTTGTTCGGAGACTGTAATTTTATGAAAAGTAAGTTGGAATACATCTGGCTCGACGGTTACAAACCAACCCAGAGCCTTCGAAGCAAAACCATGGTCCGCTCTGATTTCAGCGGTGAGCTGGAAGATTGCCCGATGTGGAGTTTTGATGGCAGCTCGACGCTGCAGGCCGAGGGTAACGCCTCTGACTGTCTGCTGAAGCCAGTGGCTATCATCCCTGACCCGGCTCGTGTCAATGCTTACCTTGTGATGACAGAGGTGCTGAATGCCGATGGTACCCCCCACGAATCCAATGGTCGTGCGACGATCAATGACGACGATGATGATTTTTGGTTTGGGTTCGAGCAGGAATACTTCCTCTGGGATCCGGACACTAATCTGCCGCCTGGTTTCCCCGCCGGTGGATACCCCCCGCCCCAGGGCCCTTATTACTGCTCAGTGGGTGCACGTAACGCATACTGTCGTGAACTGATTGAAGAGCATCTCGACCTGTGCCTTGAAGCAGGCCTCAACGTCGAGGGTATCAATGCCGAAGTCGCTGCAGGTCAGTGGGAGTTCCAGGTCTTCGCCAAGAGTGCGGCCAATGCAGGCGACCAGATCTGGCTGGCGCGCTACCTGCTCGAGCGAACGGCTGAAAAGTATGATCTCGCAGTTGACTGGCATCCGAAACCACTCGGAGACACAGACTGGAACGGTTCTGGCATGCACGCGAACTTCTCAAACAGTGCCATGCGCGACGCAGGTGAAGAAAGTGTGTTCACCAAGATCTGCGATGAGTTCGGTAAAAACATTGCCGAGTGTATCCATGTTTATGGCGCTCATAACGAAATGCGCCTGACTGGTAAGCACGAAACCCAGTCGATCGACCAGTACAGCTACGGTGTGTCTGACCGGGGTGCCTCAATCCGGATCCCGATCGGAACGGTAGAAGACGGCTGGAAAGGTCGACTGGAAGATCGTCGTCCGGCTTCAAACGCTGACCCTTACAAGGTCGCGGCTGTGATTGTTCGTATCACGAAGGAAGCACTCGCTTAGTCGATACGCCAGGTTAGAGTGACAGGCCCGGGGTGGGAAACCAGCCCGGGCTTTTTTATGGGGCCTGGGTCAGAACTGGCTAGCCGAAGACAGCGCTGACTACCGTCGTGGTGCGCGCGTTAACTCATTCACCCAGTCTTCCTGCAGTGTGCGAATAAACGCAGCGATATCAGGACGGCGCTCGGGTGACTTTTCGAGGCAGGCCATGGTCAATGCTTCGAGGGTGCGCGGAACCCTGTACTTTGTGAGGCTGGAGGGTTTGGTCGGCATGGTCCCCTGCACCGCCTCAATGACCTCGTAAGCATGCTCGCCGTCAAACGGCACCTCGCCGGCAAGAATCTCAAAGAGCAGCACGCCCATGCTGTATATGTCCGTGCTGAATGAAATATCCGGATCACGGTCAATCTGCTCCGGCGACATATAGCAGAGCGTACCCTGCAGCTTCTGGTAACCTGTCATGGATTTGTCAGCTGTTGGAATCGTGAGCTCGCTGTCGGGCTCCTCCGCTGTCGTGCCGTCGCGCCGCCACACTTTGGCGATACCCCAATCCAGCACCAGGACCTCCCCATAAGGCCCGACCAGGATATTCTCTGGTTTAATATCTCGGTGGGCGACCCCGTGCGAGTGTGCGTTATCCAATGCATGGGCCACTTGTGCCATCACCTCGATTAACTGGGTCAGGTCGTAGCGGTCGCGATAGTCGAGGATCTCGCGCAGGGTATAGCCATGCACCAATTTCATGGTGAAGTAATAGTTACCCCGTGGATCCCTGCCGACCTCGTAGACTGGAATGGTGTTCGGGT
>Ga0255759_10001426_pt1 | contig 21342 bp, 21 predicted proteins | sample 101ome_20_FD_179959 | JGI IMG/M metagenome (GOLD analysis project Ga0255759, IMG submission 179959) | Coastal salt marsh microbial communities from the Groves Creek Marsh, Skidaway Island, Georgia - 101404AT metaG (version 2) | ecosystem: Environmental > Aquatic > Marine > Intertidal zone >...
ACTTGAAGAAAAAAAAAAAAAACTTTTGGCAGAAGGGTTGTTTGATTTAGACAAAAAGAAAAAAATTCCAAAGATTCCAAAAAATATTGGAATTATTACATCTGAAACAGGAGCTGTTTTTAAAGACATTTTACATAGAATTAATGATAGGTTTCCAACGAATCTAATTTTATTTTCAGTTAAGGTGCAAGGAGAGGGGAGTCTTAATCAAATTTGTGAGGGAATTAATTTTTTTAATAACTTATCTTCTGATAACAAGAATAAACCGAATGTAATAATTTTAGCAAGAGGCGGAGGTAGCCTTGAAGATTTAATGGTATTTAATGAAGAGTTTTTAGTAAGAACTATACATGAGTCAAAAATTCCAATAATTTCTGCAATAGGACATGAAACTGATGTTACATTATGTGATTTTGTATCAGACCTAAGAGCACCCACGCCATCGGCTGCTGCTGAATTAGCAGTACCTGACAGAAGTCAAATTTTGGAGAGAATTAGTGATAAATTTTTAGGTTTAGAGAAATTCATAATTAATTTTCTTAAAGAAAAATTTAATATTTTAAAAATACTTGAAACAAGAATAACTGATCCAAAAAATGTTATAAATAACCATTATCAAAGTATCGACCTTGTAAATCAAAAAATTTTTTCTTTTTTAGAAAATAGAATCACATATAAGAAAAATATATACTTAGAGTCTGAAAAAAAACTAAATCTTTCAAAAATTTTTGACATTTTAACTCTTTTTAAAGAGAGGCTTTCATCAATTACTGATAAACTTGAAGCACAAATAAATTTTTCCCTTCAAAATAGAAAAACAAACTTCAATTCAAAAATTAAACAATTAAAAATTCTTTCTTATAAGGAAACCTTAAAAAGAGGTTTTTCAGTTACTAGAAAAAAGAATAAGATTATTATAAGTGATGATGATTTAAAAATTGATGATGAATTTGAAATCGAATTTTATAAAAACAAAACAAAGGTAAAGAAAATTTAATGAAATTATTTTTTTTAATTTTTTTTCTTTTAAAAGGTAAATTTATTTTTGCAGATGAATTTCCAAATTTATTTGGTTGTTTTTGTGAGGGAGGTTTAATAGTTGGAAAAATTGATCAAAAGGACAAAATAATAATTGATGGAAGTGAAATTAAAACGTTCAAAAACGGAGAATTTATTTTTGCATTCGGTAGAAAATATAAAGATCAAATAACGATAAAATTTAATGATACTATAAAAACTTTTAAGGTAGAAAAAAAGAAATATAAAATTGAAAGAATTAGCGGTCTCCCGAAAAAAAAAGTAGAACCTAATAAAAATGATTTAAAAAGAATAATTAAAGACAGAGAAAAAATAAAACTTTCAAAAAAATTAGGAGAGAAAAAAAAGTTATTTGGAAGTAAATTTATTCTTCCGGTTAAGGGCAGACTCTCAGGGGTTTTTGGAAGTCAGAGAATATTAAACTCTAAGCCAAGAAGCCCTCATTATGGGATTGATATTGCTCAAAAAGAAGGAACTCCTATAATTGCCCCATCTTCAGGTAAAGTTAAGCTTGTTGATTATGGAATGTTTTTTACTGGAAATACAGTTGTAGTTGACCACGGCTTGGGACTCATCTCTATTTTTGCGCATTTACAAGATATTTTTGTTACAGAAGGACAATACCTAAAAATTGGAGAAAAAATTGGATCAGTTGGAATGACAGGTAGGGCCACTGGCCCACACCTTCACTGGGGTATATATCTAGAAAAAAAACCTGTTGATCCACTTTCCTTGACAGAATCAGATTTTTATTAATTTATTATTAATAAGTTTTATCAGTTTATGAGGTGAAAAAATTTTTATTTCTAAATAGGCAACATTTATATATTTTTTAAATTTTTGAGGAATTTTTACGTAATCTTTCTCTGTGCAAACAACAGATAATTTTTTTTCTTTCGCCACTCTTATAATATCAGATATTTCTTTATAGGAATATTTGTGATGATCAGGAAATTTTTTTATTATTCTTATATTAACGTCAAGTTTTTTGAGTTTATTTACAAAATTATCATTATTTCCTAAACCGGAAAAAACAAAAATTTGTTTATTTTTTAATTTTTTTAATTTAATTATCTTTTCTGCATAAAAGATATTTTTATGTCTGTTTGTTTCCAAGACATCAACCTTATTTTCATCTTTAATTATTAAAATTACATCACATTTATAAATAGCAGAATTTATAGTCTGTCTTAACGGTCCTGCAGGTAAAACATATTTATTTCCAAATCCAAAATTAGCATCTACAACTAAAATCTTAAAATTTTTTTTTATATCTTTACTCTGCAAACCATCATCCATAAGAATTAAGTCAGCACCTTTCTTTTTACACAAATATGCACCTAATTTCTTATTTTTTGACATGCACGTTAAACCGTTCTTTGCATGAATAATCGCCTCATCACTTACATTAAGGTAGCTAGATTTTTTGGATACGATCATTGGACCTTTAAGGTCACCTTTATATCCTCTCGTTAAAACAAAAATTTTAGAATGTTTTTTATTTAATAATTTTCTTAATTCTATTGTCACAGGTGTTTTCCCTGAGCCGCCTGTCACTAAATTACCAACACATATAATAGGAACACCAACATTAACTTCGTCACTAAAAAATTCATATATTTTAAGACCTAATAAATAAATTATTGAAAGTGGACTTAATAAAAATGAGAATAGATTTTTTTTTTTCCAAAAACTAGGTGTATTTATCATTAAATCTTTGCACATTCCTGTTGAATTAATATTTTAACTTTCTTTGCTTCTTTGATTTGTAATTTCTTAAAATTATTAACTGTAATTTTTAATAAATTTTTCTTAGTTATCAGTGTTGAAATTTTTTCAGCAAGTTCACTAGAATTATTTACCTGAAACCCAGACTTAGTTTTTAAAATTTTTTCCTTAATTTCTCTAAAATTTTTCATATTTGGACCAAAAATAACAGCACAGTTGAAGTGTGATGCCTCTATTGGGTTATGTCCTCCTTTGTTAGAAAATGATCCTCCGACAATACTAACTTTTGACAAAGAAAAAAATAAACCTAACTCTCCAAAGGTATCAGCAATATAAAATTTATATTTCTTATTAAAACTTTGATTCAACGATCTAATTCCAAAAGAAAAGTTATTTTTCTCTAAATTTTTTTTAATCGCTCCTGTATTTTTTAAGTGTCTAGGAATAATGACAAACATCAAATGTTTGAATTTTTTATTTAATAATTTAAAACACTCAATTAAAATAATTTCTTCATTTTTATGGGTACTAAAAAATGTTATAATAAAATGTTTTTCCAATTTTTTTTTTAAAGAAAAAATATTTCTTTCTTTAAAATTTAATTTACTGTTAAAAAATTTAATATTGCTACCACATTCAACTTTTTGAACTCCTAATTCTTCAAACCTATTTCTAGATATTTCATCTTGTGTTGTACAAGAACTTACTTTACGAAATACATGCTTAGTAAAAAAGTTGAAAGTTTTCCACCAAAAAAAAGATTTATTAGACATTCTCGCATTAAGAATAGTAAATCTAAGTTTGTTTTTATTTAATTCCTTGATGATATTTGGCCAAATTTCAGATTCCATGAAAATTGTTAAATCAGGCTTCCAATGTTTAATAAATTTTTTAATTAAAAATCCAATATCAATCGGTAAATAAATCAATATTATTTTTTCTTTTTGCTTGGCTATCTCATTATATGCAGAAATTGTTGAAGTGCTTAATAAAACATTACAATCTGGTCTATTGACTAAAAATTCTTTTGCTATTGTTAGTCCTGATTTTGCCTCCCCAATACTTACTCCATTAATCCAAATAAGCTTACCTGGAGGTCTAGGGTATTTTGAAAAAAGAAATTTTTCTATAATGCTTTGTTTTGTTTCTTTAGAAAAAAAGAATCTCATTAAAAAAAATAACAATATTAACGGTAAGAAAAAAAATAATAAAAAATTGTAAAATCTAAAAAACATTTATTTGGATAAGTTTTCTGAGAGTTTTGTAACTCTATTGAGCTCATTTTGAATTATATTTAGATTATCTTCTAACTTTTTTTTATTATCATATTCTATTGCATTCCCCCAAACAGCAACAAACTTGTTAAAGGGAGGGACCAATATAAATTTATCCCACGAATTTAATTCAAATTTAAATTTGGCTGAGTAACTTAACGGTACTATTGTTGCATTAGTTTTTTTTAATAATGAAACTAAACCTTCCTTCATTTTTTCTTTTGGACCCCTTGGTCCATCCGGTGTAACTCCAACGACATTATTCATTTTTAAGTTATTTAATATTTCTTTTGCTGATGAAATTTTGTTTTTACTTGATGATCCTTTTATTGTTTCTATCCCTAAATGTGAAACAGCATTTGAAATAATTTTTCCATCTCTGTGACCTGAAATAAGCATTTTAAATGGTTTATTATAATTCCAGCAATAAGGTGCCATTAAAAGTCTATTATGCCAAAAAACTACAATTAATTTTTTTTTTTTATTTAATACAGAAATGATTTCTTCATCATTTTTCAAATACCAAATAGAAGTGTTAAAGCAGATTTTAATGTAAAAGGCTATTATCCAACCAGTAAGTTCTTGTATATATCTATGTTGTAGTATTTTTTTTAACATTATTTTTTTTAAATTGAAGTTCATACAAATTTTTATAAATTTTAGATTTTTTCAGTAAATTTGAATGTTTATCTATATCTTCAATTTTTCCATTTTGTAACAATATTATTTTATCTGCATCAATTATAGTCGACAACCTATGTGCTATTACTAACGAAGTTTTATTTTTCATTAGTTTATCTAATGAAGTTTGAATTTTTTTTTCTGATCTTGAATCTAAAGATGAGGTTGCTTCATCTAATAATAAAAAAGGTGAATTTTTTAAAAATGCTCTTGCTATAGCTATTCTCTGTTTTTGACCACCAGATAACTTAACACCTTTTTCTCCAATTGTCTCATTAACCCCATTAGGAAACTTTTTTATAAACTCTTCACAATTTGCTTTTTTGCAAGCATCTAAAACTCGCCTACTATTAATATTTTTTTGGCCGTAACAAATATTGTATTCTAATGTGTCATCAAACAGCACTATATCCTGGCTAACCAGTGAAAAATAATTTCTTAAAAAATTAAAACTCAGATCTTTAATATTTACACCGTTAATTGTAATCTTTCCTTTTTTAATTTCATAAAATCTTGGAAGTAAATTAAGTAAGGAAGTTTTGCCAGCTCCTGAATAGCCAACAAGTGCAACTTTTTCACCTTTTTTTATTTCTAAATTAATATTTTGAAGAGTCGTTTTATCAGAATTTTCATATGAAAATGAAACATTTGAAAAATTAATACCATAAGCTGTTCCATTTTTTAGAAGATGATCTTTATTGCCACCCTTTTCTGTAATTGATGGTCTTGTGTCAATAATATTAAATATCCTTTCAGCTGCAGCCATAGACATTTGCATGGTGGCATTTAAACTTGCAAGTGATTTTATTGGTTGATAAGCCATCAGCAGCGCAGTTAGAAACGAAAAAAAAGTACCTGGTGTAGTTGTGCCAGATATGACTTGACTTCCCCCAACATAAATAATGACAGCGATTGCCAGGCCACCCAATGTTTCCATTAAAGGTCTTGAAATGGAATTAACTCTGGAAGATTTGTATGTTAACTGAAAAATATTTTCCACTTCTTTATCAACTTTTTCTCTTTCAATTTGTTCAGCATTAAAAGATTTTATAGTTTTGATGCCTTGAAGAGATTCTGTAAGCCTTTTTGTCAACATTCCAAAACCTATCTGGGTATTCTTAGATATTTTTCTAAGTCTTTTTCCAATTCTTGAAATTGGATAGATAGCTAATGGAAAAATCAAAAGTGAAATCAATGCTAACTTTGGATCATGATAAAATAAAACACCAATCAAAAAAAGTAACGTAAAAAAATCCTTTATAATATTTATTATTAGATTATGAACTCCCTTGGAAAGAGCTCCGACATCAGCTAAAAAACGTGAAATTAGCGTTCCAGAATTAGTTTTACTAAAAAATGAAATATCGCATTTAATTAAACTCTCAAACATATGATTTTGTAAATTAGCAACAATTTTATAACTAACAAAACTCATAAGTATAGATTGGATATAAGATGATATTCCTTTAATTATTGCAATAATTAAAATGGCAAGTGGAATTACCAAAATAAGACTTTTGTCTTTATTAATAAAAATATCATCTAATACGGGTTGCATCATCCATGCATTGATTGCGGTGGTTGCTGAAACGATAATCATACAAATTACTGCAATAAAAATTTTTTGAGAATGTTTTCTTATATAGTTTTTAAAAATCCTCAATAAAAGATTACGAGTTGAATTATTTTGGTTCATTTAACTTTTTAAAATTTTTACTAGATCAGATGTTACTTCTAAATTACCAGCCATAACTGAATCAATCATTAGATTAGTTGTATTATAGTTTATTTTTTGACCCGTAATACTTTTTATTTCACCACCTGCCTCATTTATTAATAAATCAGCAGCAGCAATATCCCAATCGTTTTTTTTTGTAAAACTTAATGCTATATCAATACTTCCTTTTGCAACAAGAGCAATTTTATATGCAATTGAACCCATTTTAATTACTTCAATATTTTTTAAAAAATTAAGCGAATCCCATTTTTTTTTTTCTGAACTACTAATTGCAATTTTGCAATTATTTGTTTTTTTTTTATTGTTTACAAAAATTCTTTTTTCATTACAAAAAGACCCAAAATTTTTTTTTGAGAAAAAAAATTCTTGAGTGCATGGATTGTATATAAAACCAAGAATTGGGGTCTGTTGGTTAATTAATGCTAATGAGATAGTGTATTCCGGCTTGTTATAAATAAATGATCTGGTTCCATCAATTGGATCTAGACACCAGTAATTCTCGCATTTTAATCTTGATTTGTCATCTATCGATTCTTCTGATAACCAACCATAATCTGGAGTCAATTGTTGCAAAAAAATTTTTAAGAAATTATTAATTTCTAAATCAGCATTAGTAACTGGCTGGTTTTTAGATTTGTAATTTACTTTAATATCTTTTTTCAGTTTTTTTGAAATTTTTCCAGCTTCTATTAATGCAAATTTACACTTTCTTTCAATTTCAGAGTAGTTAATTTCTTTCACAAACTAAATTCCACCAAGGGTCATATTTTCTACTAGTACAGAAGGAGCATTGACTCCAAAATTGAACTTAAGGTCATCAGCTGGAATTAATTCCGAGAAGATTTTATTAAGATTTCCTGCAACTGTTATTTCTGATACAGGGAATAAGATTTCTCCATTTTCTATCCAAAACCCAGAAGCTCCTCGACTATAATCTCCATTTGAGTAGTTGATAGAACTTCCCATAAGCTCAGTTATAAGAAGACCTTTCTTCATTGATTTTATCATATCTTTAATTTTATACTTTCCTTTTTCAAGATAAAGATTGGTATATGAGGCATTTGGAATTGAAGAAACTGATCTAGATGCATGACCTGACGGTTTATCATCAAGTTGACGAGCAGTACTCAAACAATTAAAGAAAAATTTTAATGTACCATCCTCGACTAAATTTTTCTTTTGTGTGGTAATTCCCTCAGCATCAAAAAATTTTGACCTTAATCTTTTTTTCATATGAGGGTCGTCAACGATATTAATTCCGTCCTTAAAAATTTTTTCTCCCTTTTTACTTTTTAAAAAACTTGTTCCTTTGATTATAGAGCTTGCATTGCAAGCACTGAAAAGATTACTGAGAAGACTTGATGAAATTTTTGAATCAAAAATAACATCACTTTTACATGTCTTAATTTTTTTTGAATTTAACTTTTTTATTGCATCAACAGAAACTTTTTGACCAACTTTTTTAAAATTTCCAAGATCATTAAAAAAAACTTTTGATTTATAGTCATATGCTCTTTCCATTGAATTAGAGTTTCCAGCTAAAACGGCTATTATATAATCACTATGTGTTTTCTTTATTTCTGTTGAAAAGCCATTAGAAGCCATCACTTTGTATTTAACTTGAGAAAATGATAGTTCTGCTCCTTCAGAATTTATAATCTTTTTATTTTCCAGAGCGCTATTTTCTAACTCTTGAACATTTTCATTTATTTCTTTTATGCTAGGTTTGTAGGGATCACAAAGATTTAGATCTGCATTATTAAATTTTGGAAATTTTTCAATTTCATTTTTATTTGCTAAACCACAAAATTTATCCATCGGGACAACCTTTGCCATTTCAACAACTTTTTCAACGAGATTATCTATATTTTTTTCTTCAATGTTAGTTGAGGAGACAATTGACTGTTTTTTATTAATGATGGCTCTGATTCCAATCTCCTTAACTTCCGAAACCTCAGTTTTTTCTATTTTACCTAATCTTGATGATGAAGAAATTGTTGAATCTTCTGCAAAAACTATATCAGCTTCATCACAACCTTTTTTTTTCAACTTTTTTAAAATTTCTTCTAGTAAATTTTTATTCATAAGTTAATAATTTATATTTGAATTTTTATTAATTTCAACCTAAAGAAACTAATTTATTATGAGCTATTGGGTAGTTGGCGGAACCTACAAAGATACAAATTTTGAAGAACTTCAGAAAGGATCTGAATTAGAACGTTATGGACCTTATAACAGTTATAATGAAGCCAAAAAAGAATGGGATAGATTATCTTGGTTGAATGTCGATAATTGTAATACAAGATACATAATCCTTCCTCACAAGTAGTTAGTTGTTAAAAATACAAAAGAAATTATTAAACCAGTTAGTGCACTTGAATCAAAAACAATTTTGTATAATTTTTTTTTAAATAAAAAAAATTGAATTATGAAACAAATTAGAATTGGTAAACTCAACATAAGGCTTAAATATAAATTTAAGTTCTCATTCTGTGTTAATGATAAAGTAAAAAAAAAATAACTTAAAAATAATATTGAAACAATATTTTTATTGGAATTGTTCTCTAAAATAATAGCAAACGACTTTATTCCAAATTTTTTATCATCTTTTATGTCTTGGAACGCGTAAATAGTATCATATGAAATAGTAAAAAAAAAACCTCCTAGAAAGAGAAAAATTACTCCTATATTCATCACATTAGATTGCGAGAGATATCCAATGAAAACTCCCCAGTTAAAAACAAATCCCAAAAAAAATTGTGGAAAATTTACAATTCTTTTCATCAATGGATAAATAAGTACTAAAGGGATTATTAAAAAACTAAAAAAAATGGTTTTTATGTTAAAATTTATAACTACAAAAAAACCTACAATTAATTGGATTAATAGAAAAAAAAAGGCCTCCTTAATGCTAAGAACTCCACTTGCCAGTGGTCTCTTTTTTGTTCGCGTAACTTTTTTGTCCAAATCTCTGTCAAAAAAATCATTAATACAACATCCAGCTCCTCTCATTACAAAGGAACCAATTATAAATAACACTATAATTTCTATTAAATTTTCATTAACACTTACCTGATAAAACACACCCCAGAGACAAGGCCACATTAATAGTAGTGCACCTACTGGGTAATTGTATCGCCCAAGAATTAAAAATAGTTTTATTTTGTTTAAAATATTTGATGACATAAAAAAGGAGATTTGTAATCAATATTATTAAACATAAAAAAAAATATTCAAATTAATTTGATTTTTTTTACATGTTTTTAAACTTTTGTGTTAGGTTAATTTTTTTTGTTAAAAATTAATGCCCAATATAAGATTGTTCCTTGAAGAAAAAATCGTTGATTCTGAATCTATAATTCTAGACTCTAAAAATATTCACTACCTTAAAAGAGTAATGAGGAAAAAAAATGGTGATAAAATTACAATTTTCAATGGAAAGGAACAGTGGGAAGGAAAACTTAATTTAAGTGAAGCAACTGTCAAACCTGAGAGAAAAACTGGTTTTTTAGAATTTGTTCCTGATATTCACTTGTATTTTAGTTTATTAAAAAATAAACAAATGAATTTTCTTATCGAAAAAGTTTGTGAGATTGGTGTTAAAAAAATAATTCCAATAAAAACAGAATTTTCAGAAAATTTTAATCTTAATATTAATCGGCTTAAAAAAATAGCTATTGAAGCAGTTGAGCAAAGCGATGGTATATTTGTACCAGAAATTGAAAAAGTAACTCCTTTGACTGATGTTTTAAAAAAATGGGATGATAATAGAAAGATTTTTTTTTGTGATGAGGATAGAGAGGGTAAAAGAATATCAAAACAAAAAATAAAAAAACAGGATAGTTTTGCTCTTTTTATTGGACCAGTAGGTGGATGGTCACTTAAAGATAAGACAAATTTTGAGTCTTTAAATATCAATAAAATAAATTTAGGGAAAAATATTTTAAAGGCAGATACTGCCGCAATAGTATGTTTGTCAGGTTTAAGAGATTTGATTGATGAGTAAAAGTGAACTTACTAAAGATACTTTGATTTCATACTTTGCTTCAGGGTGCAAAAAAAAGAAGGAATGGAGGATTGGAACTGAGCATGAGAAATTTGGCTTCAGAAAAAAAACCTTAGAGCCAATCAAGTATTCTGATATCAAAAAAATTTTAACAAAACTTTCTCACAAATTTGGTTGGACGAAAATTTTAGAGGATAAAAAAATTATCGGTTTAAAAAGAGACAATGCATCTATTTCTTTAGAACCTGGTGGTCAAATTGAATTATCTGGAGCTCCATTAACAAATCTATTTGAAACCTGTATGGAGGTTAATAATCATCAGGACGAGTTGAATTCGGTTTGTGAAGAGTTAGACATAGATTTTATGGGAATGGGAGTGCTACCTAAGTGGAGTAGGGATGACATGTCACTAATGCCAAAAAAAAGATATAAAATAATGAGTGAATATATGCCAAGAGTAGGTTCTGCAGGCTTGGATATGATGTTGAGGACATGTACAATTCAAGCCAACTTTGATTTTTCTTCCGAACAAGATATGAAAAAAAAAATAATAGTCAGTCAGTCTATTCAACCATTAGTCATAGCTTTGTATGCAAACTCTCCCTTTATTAATGGGAAACTGTCAAAATTTTTGAGCCATAGATCTTATATATGGACTAAAACAGATACTGATAGATGCGGCATTCTTCCTATTTTTAGTGACCAAAATTTTTCATTTGAAAGATATGTTGATTATTTACTTGATGTTCCGATGTACTTTGTGATTAGGAATAATGAATATGTAAATCTTACTGGTTACACGTTCAGAGATTTTATGAAAGGTAAAATAAAAAATTTAAAAGCTACGTTCGCCGATTGGGAAAATCACATTACAACAATATTTACTGAAGTTAGATTAAAAAAAATAATTGAAGTTAGAGGTGCGGATGGGGGGCCTTGGTCAAGAGTTTGCGCTTTGCCTGCTTTCTGGACGGGAATTTTGTATGATGAGGAAATTCTTGAAGAAATTTGGTTAATGGTAAAAGGTTGGAAGTTCAATGAAATTAAAAGTTTTTACAACGATGTTAGAAAAAATGGACTTAAAGCTACTGCCCCAAATAAAGAAAGCCTTTTATACTTTACAAAAAAAATCTTAGAGTTTTCAGAAAAAGGTTTGAGAAAAAGAAAATATAAAAAAGAAAATAAAGATGAAACCAGTTTTTTAGAGCCATTAAAGATTATCCTTAATTCTGGACAATCTCCAGCAGAAACATGGAAAAAATTATTTTTAGGAGAATGGAACAATAATGTTGATATGCTATATAAGACAAATTATTTTAAAATATTAAAAAAAAATGAAAAAATTTAATACTATTGAAGAAATAAGGGATGAAATTGACAATTTAGATTTAAAGATTATTGAATTAATTTCCCAACGAAAAGACCTAGTTTTTGAGGTTGTAAAATTAAAAAGGAAAGATCAAATAGTCGATCAAAAAAGAATAGATAGCATTTTAAAAAGACTTAATATTGAAGCAAAAAAAAGAGGTATCCCAGAGTCTATGATTGAGAATTTATGGAAAATAATGATAAAAAGTTTTATAAAATATGAACAAGAAATTTATGATCAAGTTCATAAAGAATAGTTATGCTGTTCCACCAACTGTAAGTTTTTTAATTTTAAGACTTGGCTGACCAACACCAACTGGAACCATTTGACCCTCTTTACCACAAGTTCCAATCCCGTTATCAAGCTTTAGATTATTACCGACCATAGTTACTTCTTTTAAAATCTCTGGACCATTTCCAATCAGTGTTGCTCCTTTTAGAGGCTTGCCTATTTTTCCATTTACAATTTCGTAAGCTTCGGAAGCGCTAAATACAAATTTTCCAGATGTTATGTCAACCTGTCCTCCACTAAACTGAGTAGCGTAAATTCCTTTTTTTGTAGATTTTATTAATTCTTCGTGCTCAAAATTACCTGATAACATGTAAGTATTTGTCATTCTAGGCATTGGAATATGAGAGTAACTTTGTCGTCTTCCGTTACCTGTAGATTTTTTTTTCATAAGCTTTGCATTTAATCGATCATGCATAAAACCCTTAAGAATGCCGTTTTCAATTAACATTGTATTTTGTGAAGGTGTACCTTCATCATCTATTGTTAATGAACCTCTTCTTTCAGGTATTGTTCCATCATCAACAATTGTTACTTGCTCTGAGGCTACTTTTTTTCCAACTAAATCATGAAATGCTGATGTTTTTTTTCTGTTGAAATCACCTTCAAGGCCGTGACCAATTGCTTCGTGTAATAGAATGCCAGGCCAACCTGGTCCAAGAACAACTGTTTGCTCGCCAGCTGGTATTTCCTTGGCCATTAGTTTTGTATTTGCCTGCTTATAAGCATTTTCAACAGCGCATTTCCAATTAGCAGTTTTAAAAAGTTTATCATACATATATCTACCTCCAAAACCATAAGAGCCTGTTTCAATCTTGTTTTTTTTTTGGACAGATATTGAAATATTCATTCTTACAAGTGGTCTAGAATCATAAAATATATTTCCGCCTGCTTTTATGATTTCAATGTTTTGAAAATTACCGTTCAAACTTACACTTACCTCCTTAACTGAATTGTCAAGTTTTCTGGCAAAATTATTGATTTTTTCAAGTAAATTTATCTTATTTTTAAGTGAGATTAAGCTGAGTGGGTTGGAATTTATGTAAAGTTGTGAATTTGTTTTAATATAATTTTTTTCCGGTTGACTTTTATTGCCACCATTGGATAAAGATTTCAAGGCCTTATTGAAAGAAGTTTCGTTTAATTGTGATGAGTGATAAAATTTTATTTTATCTTCGTTTACTGCTCTAAGCCCAAAACCTTTATCATTGTCGTAACTTGCACTTTTGATTCTGTTATCGTCTAATAATATATTTTCTGAATAAACTTCCTCAACAAATAATTCTCCGTCATCATAACCTGAAACTAATTTATCTACTTCAGTAGTTATTTTTTTATCTTCCCAATTTGCTTTAATTAATTTCATAAAAAAAAATTCCTAATTATTTGAAAAATAATATTATATTTACTAAAAATCAAACTATATTACAGATCAAGGGAGTTATTTGAGTTGTAAATGTGATATATGATGTTTATAATTACGAAACTTAAATAAATTAATTGTTTTTTTAACAACCAATAATTATATTAGGAAAAAATGACAAAAATAAACACTTTTATAATATCACTTTTAATTTCACTTTTCACTAGTTCTGAACTTATGGCAAAAGGTCAGCCTACTGATTGGCAAATGGGTTTTCAAGAAGCTGCGTCTCCACTTATGGCTGAGTTAGCTGGTCTTCATGATTTTGTCTTTTGGATAATTACTTTCATCACTATTTTCGTATTCATTCTTTTAGCATATGTGTGCTTTAAGTTCAGCGCTAAAAGAAATAAAAATCCTTCTCAAACTACACACAATTCACTTTTAGAAGTCGCTTGGACTGTTATACCTGTGTTAATATTGGTTGTTATAGCAATTCCTTCCTTCAAGCTCCTTTACAAACAAAATGATTTTTCAAATATTGATATGACAATTAAAGCCACAGGTTACACCTGGTATTGGGGCTATGAGTATCCTGATCATGATGATTTGGCTTTTGATGCTATTATGTTGACTGATGACGAATTAGAAGAGGGTCAACCTAGGTTGTTGTCAACTGATAACATGCTTGTGGTACCAATCAACAAAAACATAAAAATGCAAATTACAAGTGATCCAGCAGGAGTTATACATTCTTGGGCAGTCCCGTCGTTAGGAGTAAAAATGGATGCTATTCCTGGTAGGTTAAATGAAACATATTATAGAATTGAAGAGCCTGGCCTTTATTATGGACAATGTTCAGAACTTTGTGGTCCAGGACATGGGTTCATGCCGATATCAATTAAAGCAGTTTCCGATGAAGAATTTGCTGCTTGGTTGGAAGAGGCAAAGGAAGAGTTTGCATCCACCAAAGATGATAAAATCGTATTAAAATAGAAAGGATTAATTATGTCTAGTCACGCTCCATCTTTTTTTAAAAGATACTTTTTCTCAACAAACCATAAAGATATTGGAGTTTTATACCTTTATTTTGCTGTTATAGCAGGTTTGATAGGGGGTATTTTTTCTCTATTAATTAGAATGGAGCTTGCAGAACCAGGTATGCAGATCCTTGGAGATGATTATCAAAAATATAATGTTTGGATAACGTCTCATGGACTTCTCATGATATTCTTTATGATTATGCCAGCAATGGTAGGTGGTTTTGGTAACTACTTTGTACCATTACTAATAGGTGCTCCTGATATGGCTTTCCCTAGAATGAATAATCTTAGCTTTTGGTTGCTTGTTCCTTCAATAATTTTGCTTGTTGGGTCAGGATTTGTTGATGGAGGAGCAGGTCCAGGTTGGACTTTATATGCACCACTATCTACCTCCGGACATGCAGGTCCTGCCGTTGATATGGTAATCCTTTCAATGCATTTAGCCGGTGCTTCCTCTATTTTAGGTGCTATCAATTTCATAACTACTATTTTTAATATGCGTGCACCCGGAATGACTCTTCACAAGATGCCTTTGTTTGTGTGGTCTATTTTGATTACAGCTTTTCTTTTACTTTTATCATTACCAGTTTTAGCTGGAGCTATCACAATGATGTTAACCGATAGAAACTTTGGAACGGCTTTCTTTAACCCAGAGGCTGGTGGTGATCCAGTTCTGTTTCAGCACCTTTTTTGGTTTTTTGGTCACCCTGAAGTGTATATTTTGATACTTCCTGGTTTTGGAATAATTAGTCATGTTGTTTCTACTTTTTCCAAAAAGCCAATATTTGGTTATTTGGGTATGGCTTATGCAATGGCTGCGATAGGAGTCGTTGGCTTTGTTGTTTGGGCCCATCACATGTATACTACTGGTTTAGATGTAGATACGAGAGCCTATTTTTTAGCGGCCACTATGGTCATTGCTGTTCCAACTGGAATTAAAATATTCAGCTGGATTGCCACTATGTGGGGCGGTTCGATAGAATTTAAAACACCAATGCTATTTGCCATAGCAATGATATTTTTGTTCACACTTGGTGGTGTTACGGGAGTTGTTTTAGCGAATACTGGAATTGATGTCGCTTTGCACGACACTTATTATGTCGTAGCTCACTTTCATTATGTTATGTCAATGGGAGCATTGTTTTCTATTTATTCAGGTTTCTACTATTGGTTTAGTAAAATGTCTGGAGTTGATTACAGTGAAATATTAGGTAAAATCCATTTTTGGTTAACCTTTATCGGTGTAAATATCACTTTCTTTCCTATGCATTTCTCTGGTCTAGCTGGTATGCCTAGAAGAATACCGGATTACCCAGATGCCTTTGCAGGATGGAACTATGTTTCAAGTATTGGTGCATATATTTCAGTGTTTGCAGCATTCTTTTTTGTATTAGTTGTATTAGAGGCTTTTATGAGACGTAGGAAAGCTCAAATTAACCCATGGGGTAAAGGTGCTACTACATTTGAATGGAAGTTAAGTTCTCCGCCACCTTTTCACTCTTTCGATGATTTACCGAAGGTTAAGTAACTAAGCATGGTTTTAATTAAATGGGGGTTAAATCAGCAAACAACATAGGTGTTATAAGTAGTAGAAGCACTGTAGGAGACTACATATCTCTACTTAAACCCAGAGTGATGTTGCTAGCTGTTTTTACCTCACTGTGCGGTCTATGGGTTGCACCTACATCCATCCATCCATTTTTGTTCGCGTTATCTATATTCTGTATCTCGTTAGGAGCTGGTGCCGCTGGTGCCATTAACATGTGGTTTGACAGAGATATTGATTCTCTAATGGAAAGAACAAAGAAAAGGCCAATTCCTGTTGGGAAAATCGAGGCCGAAAATGCTTTAGGCTTCGGTGTAATGTTGTCAGTTACCTCTGTTTTAATCCTAGGATTATCAGTAAACTACTTGGCTGCTTTTTTATTAGCATTCTCAATTTTTTTTTATATTTTTATTTATACAATTTGGTTAAAAAGAAGAACACCTCAAAACATTGTTATTGGTGGGGCCGCGGGTGCTTTTCCTCCTGTTATTGGGTGGGTTTGCTCAACTGGTCAGTTAGATATTTATCCTCTTATATTATTTTTATTAATCTTTATTTGGACTCCTCCACATTTTTGGGCTTTAGCTTTATATAAAGATATAGAGTATTCAAAAGCAAAAGTACCAATGCTACCAGTTGTTTCAGGGCAAAGAAATACAAAAATACAAATCCTAATTTATTCTGTGTTGTTATTGATTGTTTCAGCCATGCCATATTTTTTTAATTATACTGGTTTTTTTTATTTAATGACTTCAATTATTTTAGGATGTATTTTCTTATATTTAGCTTTTAAAATTTTTAAATCTGAAGATAAGAAAAAAACTCCCTTTGCCCCATCTTTGTTTAAGTTTTCCATTATTTATTTATATTTAATTTTTTCGTCACTAGTAATTGATAGTTATTTGTAATAATGGATAATAGAAAAAAAAAAAATATTGCTCTGGGGTTGTTTTTATTTTTGTTGGTTCTTATTTTCTATATCGTAACAATCATTAAATTTTAATATGTATAAAATTAAAAAAATAAAGAATCAGGTTACTCTATTAGCTATGTTCGTACTTTTTATGCTAACCATGAGCTATGCTGCGGTGCCTTTATACAAATTGTTTTGTCAAGTAACTGGTTATGGAGGAACACCTAAAGTTGTTGAAAAAAATTCCTTTGAAGACTCTTTTGGAATCATAAAAGTAAGATTTGATTCCTCTTTAAAAAAGGGAGCACCATTATACTTTGAACCTACCAAAAAGGTTGTCAAAGTTAATATTGGAGAAAATAGCTTGGCTTTTTATAAAGCTAAAAATAAAACTAATAAAGAGATCACAACAATGTCAGTCTTTAATGTAACTCCACTTCAAGCGGGAAAATATTTTAATAAAATTGACTGTTTTTGTTTTGAAGAGCAGACATTGTCTCCCAAACAAGAAGTAGAAATGCCTGTTTCTTTTTTTATTGACCCAGCAATAAAAGATGATAAGTTTATAAGTGACTTAAGTGAGATTACTTTGTCATATACCATGTTCATAAAATAAAAATTAATGAGTGAAAAACAAAAACATCCATATCATTTAGTTGACCCTAGTCCTTGGCCTTTGGTCACAGCAATGTCTCTGCTAATACTTGCTTATGGATTTGTTACCTTTATGCATGATGAACAGATTTTGATGTTCGCCATTGGGAGTGTCGCTCTTATATTGTCTAGTTTTTTTTGGTGGAGAGATATTGTCAATGAATCCGAAGGTGGACAATTCCATAATAAAGTTGTTCAAATTGGTTTAAGATACGGAATGATTTTTTTTATAGCCTCAGAAGTAATGTTTTTTGCAGCGTGGTTTTGGGCTTTTTTTGATGTTGCTTTTTATCCAGGAAATGACAGTGCTGAGTTAATAGGTAGACAAGAATCATTGGGAGGTGTTTTTCCTCCGGAGGATATTGAATTAATACCCCCTTTTGGCATACCACTATTGAATACCTTTATACTTTTAGCTTCAGGTGGCACTGTAACTTGGGCACATCATGCACTTAGAGTAAATGATAGGAAAAATTTTCTTGTTTTTTTATCTCTAACTATTCTTTTGGGCATTATTTTTACTGGATTTCAAGCTTATGAGTATCAACATGCAACTTTTGCTATTGATGAAGGTATTTATCCATCAACTTTTTATATGGCTACGGGTTTTCATGGAGCACACGTAATCATTGGTACGATCTTTTTGATAGTTTGTTTTTTTAGAGGACTAAAAGGTCACTTTAAACCTGAAAAACATTTAGGCTTTGAATTTGCAGCTTGGTATTGGCATTTTGTCGATGTTGTTTGGCTATTTCTGTTTACATTCGTATATTGGTGGGCTTCTGTATAAAGCCTATAATGAATTTTACATTTAATAAAAAAAAATATACTTTTCAGCCAAAACTGGTACCACTTATTTCTTTTATAATTGCCCTATTAATTCTTCTAAGCTTATCTTTTTGGCAAGTGAAGAGGCTAGTTTGGAAAACTAATTTAATAGAGCAAAGAGTTTCAAATTTTGAGGCTGATCCTAAAAATTTAAATGAAATAATAAAACCTCAAGAAAATGAGTTTAAGAAAGTATTTGTAAAAGGGCAGTTGCTAAATGAGTTTGAATTTTTTATGCCAGCGCTCAGTAAGAATGGAAATAACGGATTTCATATAATCGTACCACTACAAGTCGAAAAACAAAAACTAATCTTATTTGATACTGGATGGGTACCCTTAAGAAAAAAGGAAAAAAATACTAGGTTGAATCACTTAATAAAAGGAGAAAAAAAATTTACTGCAGTTATTAGATTACCAGGCAGGAAAGGATATTTTCAACCAGAAAATGACAATATAAAAAATTTTTGGTTTTTTGTTGAACCAGAACTAATGGAAAAGACAATTTCAAAGAAGTTAGAGAGTAACTTTTATTTAGAAACATTTAATAATGGGCCTAATGGATATCCACTTGGAAATCAAACAAGAATATATTTAAGAAATAATCACTTACAATATGCAATAACATGGTTTTTAATCGCACTGAGTTTAGTTGGTGTATTCCTTGTTGCAAACATAAAAAAAAAATAATGGATTATTCATCCACAAGAGGTAAAGACAATAATATTAGTTTTGTAGAAGCAATGCTAAATGGTCTTGCAAAAGATGGAGGTTTATACGTTCCCAAAAAAATAAAAAAACTAACGAATTCTCAGCTTTTAAATCTTTCTAAATTTGACTATAAAAAATTAGCTTTTGAAATAACAAGATTGTTTATTGACACGGATGTAATTAACCAAAAAGATTTCAAAAAAATTTGTGAAAAAACTTATAGTGAGAATTTTGGAGAAAAAATTATTTCACTTGATAAATTAGAAGAAAATGAATTTATACTAAATCTCTATCATGGACCAACCTTTGCTTTTAAAGATTTCGCTCTGCAGCTTTTGGGTAATTTATATGATTATGTTTTAAAAAAAAAAAAAATGAATCTAACAATTTTGGGAGCTACCTCTGGTGATACAGGGTCGGCAGCAATCAGTGGTTGTCAAAAGGCAGAAAATGCCAAAATTTTTATTTTATTTCCCTATAAAAAAGTTAGTGAAATTCAAAGAAAGCAAATGACTACTATAAAAAGTAAAAACGTATTTAATATAGCAGTTAAGGGAAATTTTGATGATTGTCAAAAATTGGTTAAAGATTTCTTTGTAATGAATAGTAAAAGCCAAAAATATAATTTAGCAGCTATAAATTCTATAAATTGGGTAAGGATTATGGGACAAATTGTATATTATTTTTGGTCATATTTTAGGGTTGAAAAGAATTTGGCTCCTATAAACTATGTTGTACCAACAGGTAATTTTGGTAATGTGTATGCAGGTTTTTTTAGTAAATGTATGGGCTTACCGATTAAAAAACTTGTAGTTAGTTCAAATAAGAATGATATTTTAACAAGATTTTTTTCATCCGGTGAAATGAAAAAAAAAAAGGTTAGTCAATCTTTTAGTCCAAGTATGGATATTCAAGTTTCAAGTAACTTTGAAAGACTGATTTTTTACTACACTAAAGATTCCTCATACACCGGTAAACTTTATAAAGAATTAGATAATAATGGAAAATTTAAAATTTATAAAAATGTGTATAGTAAAATGCTTAGAGATTTCTGTGGAGGATGTATTTCTGATGCTGAAACAAAAAAAACAATTAATCATATTTTTAAAAAGTATGACTTAATTATTGATCCCCATACCGCAGTTGGATATGCTGTTGGAAAAAAATTATTAAATGATAATGAAAAGAGAGTTTATTTAGCAACTGCACACTATGCAAAATTTATTGAAACAGTTCGTGATTCAATAAAAAAAGATCTAAATTACCCCAAACCTTTAAAATCTATTTTAAAAAAAAAAGAAAAATTTTTATTAATTGAAAATGATATTAAAGAACTTGAAAGAATTATATCGGATTTAAATTAAGCGTTTCCGGAAAAACTCGAAAACTTTGTAAAATCAATTCCTGTTTTTTTTAAAGCTTTACTCCATTTTTTTTCTGAATCAGTATCAAATAATAAATCAAGTTCTTCATTTATATTGATCCAGCTATTGTTTTTAATCTCATCCTCTAGCTGTCCAGGTCCCCAGCCGGAGTAACCCAAGGAAATAAAAAACTTTTTTGGTCCTTTGTTTTTTGCAATGTCACTTAAAATTTCGGTTGAACACGTTAACTTAACTTTATTTGTTACCCTTAAAGTATTTTCACTTTTGTAATCATTTGAATGCAATATAAAGCCATTTTTCTGATTCAACGGACCCCCAATATGAAAAGGAAATTCCATTTCTAATTGATTTTTTACATCTTGGATATCTAGTTTTTTAAATAATTCAGCCCCTTTAATATTCATTATTTTATAATTTAAAACTATTCCAACAGCACCATCTTTATTGTGATGGGTTATATATATAATGCTCCTGGAAAAAAAAATATCCTTGAGTTGCGGTAGTGCACATATAATATTTCCCTTTAAATAAGAACCTTTCATACTTAAATTATTACAAATTATTGTGTAATGATCAAATGGAAGATATATAAGTTAATGATTTTATTTTTTTTAATCATTTTATTGATATTTAATACTGCTAGCTCTATTGATATCGATAATTCAATTCCTCATTCATCCTTAAAAATTATACCTGATAATTATGTAATTAATCATAATGATAAATATTACTTTGGAATAAAAATTAATCTGGATGACGGTTGGAAGACATACTGGAAAA
>Ga0255759_10001436_pt1 | contig 21263 bp, 34 predicted proteins | sample 101ome_20_FD_179959 | JGI IMG/M metagenome (GOLD analysis project Ga0255759, IMG submission 179959) | Coastal salt marsh microbial communities from the Groves Creek Marsh, Skidaway Island, Georgia - 101404AT metaG (version 2) | ecosystem: Environmental > Aquatic > Marine > Intertidal zone >...
CAGATGGTGCAGAACTAAGTGGGGTGCTCACAAGAACAGACCAAGGCGACCTACGCATTGAACTTGCTGCAACAGGCAGTGGCGTAACAGTTACAACCGCAGGACAAACAGAAGTTTATGCAAGCCAAAGTGACACCAACTGGAATGCTTGGACATTGGTTTATGAAGCATCGCAACCTGCGGTGTTTAGAAAGAACGGTAGCACACTTACTCCTGTGAGTGCTCCTACCCAAGATGCCACACTGAACGCCAGCAACAATGTGATGTATGTAGGCGGTAGTGCAAGTGATGTATGGCCAGGCAACATTGCAGAAGTTATCATGTTCTCAAGAACACTTACTCCAACAGAATACGGCAACGTGGAAAACTATCTAATCAACAAATGGGACTTGTAATAAATGGCAAATCGTAAGCACTACGATCTAAAACAAATGGTAGCCTCAGGCTACTCAGCGGATCACACATTCAATCACAAGTTTGGTGCTGTTCCAAGTTTAAGCATCAATACCTCAGGCACGATCTGGGACGTACCTGACACACTTTATCCTTGGACAGCATTAGACACTCCAGCGGTAGTAAATGTAGAACGCAACGATGCCGCTGACACAGGATTGATTGTTACTGTAATAGGATTGGACAGCGATTGGAACTATCAAGAAGAAGAAATCACAATCACAGGTGCGGACCAAGTGGGAACTAAACTATGGCGCAGGGTGAACAGAGCCTACGTCAGTTCAGGCACAGCCGTAGTGAATGCGGGCAACATTGACATTGAAGCAGGAGCCGCAGGTGGTACTACCGTTGCTCGCATCACAGCCGAACTTGGACAGACACTGATGTGTGTTTATACCATACCAGCAGGATACATTGGATACTTGTATCACGGAACCATGACTGTACAGGCTAACGCAGATGCTACAGGCTTTATGTTTGTTCGCAGAAATAGCGTAGGCACAACCTTCCGTGTTGGACATACTTTTGAAGTTGGTGGCGGATCACAATATGATTACACATTTGCCTTTCCGCCGCCAATACCAGAGAAAAGCGATATTGATGTAAGAGCTACAGTTAGAAGTAACAATGCTAGGGTTACAGCCGCTTTTGATATCTTGCTCGTCGAGAACGATCCAGAAGCACCAATTACTGACTTACTATAAAAGATTAACCCCCCGCCTAGTAAAACTAAACGAGGGGCTGCTTTTTAAATTACTTTATTCTTAAGGGCTATGCCCCTTAATGTACTTGTTACTTTGTATTATTATTTAGTCTTACCGTTTACAAAGTCGTAAAACTTCTCAGCGGCTTCTAATACAGCATCAGCACCTGGTACTTCTGGCATTGACACTTTAGTTACAACTTCATCACCTTCTTTGGTAACCGAAGTTTCATACGCACCTAGTTTGGCATGATAATCTTGCCATACATTGTTCTGTGCCATTTCTAGCACTTTGGTGCGAATTTCGTATCCATTTTTATTTGTTGAAATTTTTGGCATCGCTGCCTTGAACATGTCTGCAATCTCTTGCGTTTGCTTCAAGATAGTTTCGCCATATGTTGTTTCCACTTTTGACATTTTTTTCTCCTTCTGTGTCCGTGTGTGTTGGCTACATTATTAAATGTAGCAGAGTATTTAGTGTTTGTCAACCACTAACATAAATTTTATCTTTAGGACGATACCAATTTTTTTGATTGTGTATCTTACCTAGTAGTTCTCTAACTTCACGAGTTTGCTCTACTGAGTGTAGAGCATTCTCGATTAGTTTAATATCATTTACTGATAGGTTAAATTTTGTATTAGGTGATGTCATAGCATTACTTATAATACACCTGCATAGTGCAAGCCATTTACGAGAAGTAGTGCTGCAAGGATACCAAATACACCTAACATTGTCAGAGTTCCTCTAATAAAGTTAGACATTATCTTGATCCTTTCTTAGCATAATACGTTTAGCTTCTTCGTGGTAGCCTTGACGGCTTAGTTCTGCGGCAGCTCTTGCTCTACCTGCTGATTCGCCTAGTGCAATCATACCAACAAAAAATGCAATTAGTGCATTTCTAAGTACAACGCAAATCTTGCAAGTAACATTATAAAAACTTGTGTGAGTTATTGCAGTCATTACACCCACCCCTTTAGGTTAGCGTTTACAACCATATCCTCATAATGCTTTTCAGCAACATAACGAATGTCACAGCGTGAAAGGCCCATATCGTTTAGTTCACGATCTGAAAGTCTTGATAGTTCTTTTATAGTTTGATTTGCAAGTCTTCTTGCTTTGAGTTTTACGCTTTGCTTCTTTAACCATCCCGCGATAGATGGCAGGCCAATCCAAGTGGCCGTATTGATTAGTGTAGTCATTGCTACGTTCTCCTTAGTCTATATATGTGTATGTGTAATGTAGGTGTTACGACCCCGGTCTCTCCCGGCGCTACCTTTTTAAGGCATAGGAAATGCCCTTCATCATTTTTATAGAGCTGAAGACGCTCTAGGAGATTGAAATAGTGCAGTCATACTGTCCTATTCCGATGTATTTATATTATAATACACTAATATTTGACGAAAGTCGAGTGTTATTTTTGCATTGCCGTTATACAAAAATTGCATATCTAGGACTGGCTATTCTCTTTTCCGCTTGCATACATTTCTAAATAGTTAATGTAGTTTACCATTGAATGATCTGAAAAGTTATCAATAGTGCCTTGTTTTAAACCCATCCACATTCCACGCCAACGATCTTTTACTCTCTGCCAATAAGTTGGCTTGCGAACATTGCCGTAAGAATTTAGATAGTGTTCTGTACCGTTATGTCTATAGCCCATAATTGCTAATGGAACACGAGTAACTATATCATTGTTGTTAACCCAGCGATGATGTTCAATGTTCATTGATTTACAGTATCCAGGCCATCCTACTCTTGGCGAACCATATGTATAAACTTCTTCTGGATCTCTAATTGATTCTTCGTAATAACAACGGCTTGCCATAATAGTTGTCATAGCAGCGCCTAGGCTGTGTCCACAAAACCAAAGTTTGTTGTCTTTGTTTACAGTACGAGTGATGTCTTCTAGCACCATTGGCCAAAGTTCGTCAACTTCTGCTTTGAATCCTTTGTGTACACGGCTCACTGTTTCTGCAACAACCGGAACAGCATTTAGGTCTGCTTTAATGTCATTGAACTCGCTAGGTTGTGTACCACGACAAGCGATAACTAAATCTTCTTTGTTTTGGAAACGATATGCTTGTGCGCCGTCTCTGTTATAGAATTCAACTGTTGTGAATCCTAATCTTTTTACTTGCTTTTTTACTTCTTTGATGTTATCATTATACGCTATACTACTAAGTTTAGCGAATAATAGAGATCGTTCTGGGAAAGATAATTTTGATATTGACATTTTGCCCTCCGTTTTGTTCCTCCAATAGCACACGTATTTATAGTTTCCTAACGCTAAATACATTAACGGAGCAGTGACTATGAAAAAACGTACAAGAAGCATCTTAGAAGAATTAAACAATTTAGATCGTGCTAGAAATAACGATCATTTGATTGAAACTACAGGTAGTAACATTATTGAAAGTGCTATTAATCTTCTTAATAAAATATCTAAAACTTATGACTCCGAAACTGCTGGAGAACTTGAGAGACGTTTTTTGAATAGTATTAGAACTGGTGATCCACGTAAGTTTAAAAGAAGCATACAAAAAGTAATAGAGAGTAAAAACAATGATATTATCTGAAGGCGGATCAATGCCGGGCGTAGGCCCAATCCATATTGATGAGATTGAACCTACACTAGATGCATTAGAAAAATCACTAGGTATAGATCTAAAAAACAATGTTCTTGGCTCAGTTGGCAAAAAAGAGTTTAGCGGAGATATTGATGTTGCTATTCAGGTTGATCCAGATAAGATTCCTGAGCTTGTAAAAAGAATTGAAGCATCGCCTTTAGTAAAAGACATTGCAAAGTCAAGTGTAATAATGACAAGTGTTGACATTGTTAATTACGATGCAAGCAAGCAAACAGCAAAGCCACGCACGGGTAAAGTACAAGTAGACTTTATGCCAGGTGATCCAGGTTGGATGAAAACATATTATCATTCACCTAGTGAAAAAGAATCAAAGTACAAAGGTGTATTCCGCAACATTATGATTGCAACTATCTGTGCAGTATATCAAAGACAGGACTCAGAAGAAAAAATTGATGATGGTCGTTCAGTTGAAAGTGAACGCTGGATGTGGAGCCCAGCAGACGGGCTTGTACGAATTAGACGTACACCTGTACCAAAAGCAAAAGGCGACGGCTACACAAAGAAAAACAAAAACGAAATTATACAAACACCTATTAAAACTGCACCAGAAATTGCAAAAGCACTAGGACTAGATGGACCTGAGGATTTAAACAGTTATGAAAGTCTAAAGGCAGCAATTGAAAAGAATTATGATCCCGAAATGGTTGCAAAGATTTTAGATAGTTTTGCACAAAATGGACAAGTTAAAGATATTGGCGTACCAGATGATTTAGTTAAACAAGAAAGTCTATCTGATAAACAACTTGGAAGAATTAAAGAACTTTCAGGGTTGTTATTGAATAGTAGTGTAATGATATCCGGAGCATTTAATAAATGAGATTTAAAGACTTTAGAATATCAGAAGCAGCATTAGCAGCATCTAGAACAAGGAAGTACAGACATGCTGACTATGCAAAAGGCAAAGACAAAATGCCTAAAGCAAACCCAGGACGTACAGATCATCCTTTGCATGGTAAACTTGTAGGCAGTGTTGAAAACAATAATACTCCTATGAACGAAGCAGAAGCTCGCATACAACACGCAGAAGATGTTATATTCTGGGAAGGTTCCAGAGGTGCTGTTCGTGCAATTGAAAGTTTAAAGAGTCTAGAACAAGGCAAGCACACAGACGTTACAATCAAATGGGACGGTTCTCCCGCAGTTATTTTTGGCCGCGATGAAAATGGAGAGTTTGTGTTTACTGACAAATCCGGTTTTGGAGCAAAAGGATACAACGGAAGAACAACATCAGCAAAAGCATTACAACAAATGCTAATGAATCGTCCAGGCTATAAAAATAATCCAGAAGGGTATGGATCTTTTATTGCTAATATGACTGATGTGTTTGATGAGTACGAAAAAGCAGTACCCAAAGACTTTAGAGGTTTCTTTAAAGGTGATATGCTTTATTTTAATACTCCTGATATTGAAGATGGTCGTTATCATTTTACACCAAACATTGTAACATATGATGTTAAGGTTGATTCAGACATTGGTAAAAAGATTGGTGCAAGTAAAACAGGTATTGTAATACATAGACAAGTTAGTGCAGAAGGTGTAGAAGGTCCGTTACAAAGCACAGATATATTCCAAGGCAACGAAGTATTAGTTTTACCGCCAGTAGTAGCTCAAGCAGCACCAGAAGTTAATGATGCAGACATAAAACAATTACAAGCAATGGTAGCAAAAAATGCTACTCAAATAGATGACATTCTTGCAAAGCGTCAAGGACTGTCAGACTTGCCAACAATTTTTTATACCTATCTAAATAGTAAAGTGGATACAGGTATAAAAGACTTAGCACAAGGATTTGGACCTTGGCTTGCACAATCAAAAGTTAGTAAGCCAAAGCAACAAAAAATTGTGGAAATAATAAACAGTAATGTTGACGGCTTTAATGCTATGTGGCAAATTATACATGGTATAATGAAAGTTAAAGATAACATTATTAATCAATTCGAAGCACAAGATGCAGATATAAAAGCAAGTATTGGAGACAAAGGTCCAGCTGCCCCCGAAACACACGGTAGTGGAGGCGAAGGATATGTACTAGCTCATCCGCAAGGTGATATAAAACTTGTGCCAAGAGAATACTTTACAAAAGCAAACAGATCAGTGGAGAGATAATATGGATTATATGAAAGAATTTGAGTCGCATTTAGATAAAATTGTAGACCCAGTACTAAATGAAGGAAGCATGGAAGCAACTTCAACAGAAAAGAAACTAGCAAACTATGGTAGGATCTTAATGGATCAAGCAGTAACACAAAAGGACGATGCGCTATCAAATATGATGTCTAAAGTAGGCGATGCTTTAACTCGTTATGGAACAACATTTGGTGCTAGAAGTTTAGAAGAACTTGTAAAGAAAACAAATACAAGCCCGAATATAATTAAAAAGTTACTTGCATATGCAGAAAAAATTGCACAAACACAAACAGCTATTGCAGCTGATCACACTGACGGCGGATTAGACGACGAAGGTGATGACGAGTTTACAAGTGCATCTGACGATGAAATGGCAGCAATGGCAGATAGAGCAGCAAGAGAAAGAAGATAAAATGGATTTTATCCGTGTACTTGAAAGCGGTGAAGAGTTATTTCTAGAAGAAGATCTCCACGAACTTCTAGAAGAACTCAAAGAAGAAGAGCTCGACGAAGATGCTCTTGAAAGGATTACTAAGCGAGTTACACAAAGAGAGGTAGCTTTATACAGCTATCTTGTAGGTAGGCAGAACGCACTACTTGCTAAAATTTATGTAGATAGAATGCAAGCAGGATCAACAGTTCCTGTAAATATTGCAAAAGGTTACTTGCCAGCTGTTGAAATGATACATGATATTGTTAAAGCCGGCCCGGGATACATAAATTTATTAAAAAGTTTACATAATAGAGCTAAAAAAGCGTCTAATTAGCTGTTTTTTCCTAGAAATGGTAAATAAAAGTGTAAGAACTTCACAGAGTGTGAGGTGACCATTTAGAGAATATAGGAGAAAAAAAATGGCAGATCTAATCAGTTCAATCGGACAAAACTACAAGAAACACGTAATTTCACAATCAGGTGTTGGACGTGAATTCATTCTTTCAATCACTGCAGGTTCAGGTACACTTACAGATGCAAAAATGGAAGCATGTTTAGCATACCTAACTACTAACCACGGTTCAAGCGGAACAGGCGATGTAGCAGGTACAATCGGTGGTGTAGGTACTGTAGACGGTACAGCGTTTGACCCAGCAGCTGACACAGTTGCAGTTGTTCGTTACCAAACATCAGCAGACTTTACAGTCACAGGTGTTAACGCAGCAGCAACAGACACAACAGTAGCTATTCTAGCTGAGTTCAAACCAGCAGACTACGTGTAAGTTAGTTTTACTTTAACTTAAAGGGTTCAGTTTTCACTGGACCCTTTTTTTATGACTGTTAAATACAGCATGAGATTCAAAATCTATACACTTATTGATATCACAAAAACTGACGCACACCGATCTGATATTCCTAAAAGAATGAATCAGCAAGCAAACTTTAATACCTTATACAACGTAATAGGATTGCGTACAAACCCTACTGACTTTATTATTGATGTTAAAAAGGATAGTGTAAATGATTTTAAATTTGGCAGTTCTTACAAAGGAAAGCATAATATTTGGGAGTGTGAATTTTTTGTTGAAGCAGATCAATCTATTGATGTTAACACAATGATAGAGGACTTTCACTTAGTTCCTATAATTAAAGGGTTAGATGAAACTATAAAAATAGATAAAGGATTATTTTTTAGTTCCAAAGATGAAGCTAAATGCAATATTATTTTTGAAAGAATTGATAAATAATTACATAGTTAACTAAAACTATCAGGCATATAATCAAATAAACAAAGGCCAACTACGAGTTTACTTTATGGAGATATTATATGGCTGAGCTGCCAACAACACAATTAGAAAAAGAAAGTTTAGAAGCACACGTAGATTTATGTGCATTGCGCTATCAGCAACTAGACTCTCGCCTAACAAGTGTCGAAACAAAAATTTCAGAAATTCATAAAGACCTTACAGAAGGTCAAAAGTCAATGACAAAAGTACTAATCGGTACAGCAGGCACTGTCGTTGCAGGATTGTTATCTACAATCGTCGTTATCCTACTTCAAATGTAACTTATCTCGATAAATAACTATGTTATGTTATTGAGAGAATTTTATACCACAGATTTAGAAGAAAAGCAAGTATGGGCTCGTTCAGGTAAGAACGTTGTTCGTAAGTATCGCTGCACAAGCGGTCGTAGAAAAGGCCGTGTTGTTGCTAAGATGGCACAATGCTTTGCAGCACCGGATTTGAAAAAGAGTAAAACTCTTAAAGTAATGAAGGCACGACTAGGTCCTAGACTTGCTAGAAAAATTAAAAGAACAAAAAAAATTAATCCTGCTAGTAAAAGAGTGCAGTCATTAAACAAAAGGTAATATTATGCATATATATGAAGTTACACAAAGAGCAAGAGTTACTAGAAGCACAGGTAATCAAGTTACTGTAGATCACGGCGACGGCACACAAACTACAGTAGACACACGTAAGAATCCAAACGCTATTTCTAGAGGCGAAGATGGTAAGCTAAAGATACAAACACAACAAGCCAACAGCAGAATGAACGGCGCTAACAAAAACAAACAAAATCAAAGACCTAAGCCAGGCGAAGAGATCGAAGTAGACGAAGCAGGCTGTTCATCAAGCATGAAGAAAAAGAAAAGAAAATGAAAATAAATGAGCTGTTAAAGTCATTTGAAATATATGTAACAAATGAAGAACGCGAAATATACGAAACTATAAAAGAACGCACAGCTCTTAGCCAATTCAACGAACGAGAACAATTCATAATTCAGAACCTCATTCGTAAAAGTTTAGTAAGTAAAGTAATTGCAAACGGACAGGTATTGGTTATAAAAAATGATAGACAAATCTAAAGTAATTAAAGATTTAGAAGAGATTCTAAATAAGTCAATCGATCCATCGATGTTTCCTTATAAGAAAGGCAATTCAATACGTATTGGCAAATACGTAGTCCGAAGCAATAGTCGCGGACATAAAGTTTTCGATTGCGAAGAAAATTGTATGATTGCACAAACGTTTTCTAAAGCCTCAGCACTTGCACTTGCAAAAACTATGTCTTATCGTAATTCACAAAGTTCAATGGCAGATATATTAAATATAGATAGATGTATAGAAAAATGGTACAATGATTGTGTGTTTCATAATCATACACTAAAAATTACTAAAGACGCAGTAAAGGCAGAAGTTGCAGAAACAAGATATGATATTGCAAGACATCAAACTGACACTGCCCGTGCTAAATTAGATAAATACATTTATAGCTAAAGAGGCTAAATAAATAAAAGCATAATACATTAGGAAGAGATGTAATGAACATTAATGAGATATCAAAACCAGTAACAGCAGCAAGCCTTAACGAAAGTCTTGCTAAGAGATTCGGCCAAAAGATTGCCATAGAAAAATTTACACTCGAGCAGCTACAGGATGCTCGTAACAAAATTCGTACTAAACTTTCACAAGTTGAAACAAACGAAAGTTTTGAAAATGTGCAAAATGAAACTTATCAAAAATCAAAACTCTTCCTTGATGTTTTAAATGCAGCAATTTCAGAGCGTGAGGATATCTCAGAAGCAAACGACTGTGACAAATCTTGTCCTAAGAGCTGCCCAGACTGCGGCGGCACAGGCGATCCAAAAAAGTATAAAGAGATGAAAGAAGCAGCGAAGCCAGATTATATTGATATTGATGGCGATGGCGACAAAAAAGAGCCAATGAAGAAAGCTGTTAAAGATAAAGAAAAGAAAAAGAAAACTGACGAGTCAGTAGTAACTGAAGGCGAAGAAGACAAAGCAGAACTAGTAATGGCAGCCAAAGACATGGTTGACAGAGTTACAGGTTGGATGGAAGATACAGCAGAAATGCAAACAGAATCGATGCTTGAACTAGCAGATGCTATTCGTGACGAACATGGTTCAGAAAAAGCTGAAGGATTTACAGGACAAGTTAAGCCAGCACTAGAAGCAATGTATGCTGCAATGGAAGATTGCAGAATTACACTAACACAGGGTGTAGGCATGCTAACAGGCGAAAATGAAGCACCAATGATGGGTGCTGATCCAATGGCTGATCCAGCTATGGAGCCATCAATGGATATGGATGCAGAAGCAGGTTCTTTAGACTTAGATGCTGATGCTCCTTCACTAGATGCAGCTCCAGCAGCAGCAGGCGGCGAAGAAGAAGCAGGCAGAGCAAGACGCGAGTCAAAAGTTATTAAAAAGAAAGCCATGCTAGAGAGAAGCAGAAGATTAGGTACAACGCTTTCAAAAAAAAAGTAACTGAGAATACTGATAATTCGAAGTTAGTACAAGTTTTACGTACAGTAATAGGCAGCGCAGACTCTTCCGGAGACGCTGTCTTTTTACATTTTAATAGGCCTGCGACTCCAAAGCAAGGTGTAAAAAATCTAGACTTAAACAGATTAATGCAAAATGTAGGTGCCGAGCAGTTTGACTTTGAAACTTTTAAAGTAGCATATGATACTGATCCTAAAGTTAAAGCAATGATTAAAGACTTTAACAAAGACGGCATTACACCTAAGACACAAGCACAATCACCAATTGACGATGAAGGTCCAAAAGAAGTAGGATCAGACGATAGCGTTGAGAAGATGGCTAAACGTGCAACCGATTTAAACGACCTCTAATTTACTCTTGACAAACAACAACTTAGATAATATACTATTAATCTAGTATAGGAATTTAATTTTGAGTTTAATAACAGAACGGTATGATTACCAACCTATTTCACGAAAACAAGTCAACGGCAAGAGACTTTACGAAACACCAGACGGCAATGCAGTTGCAAGTGTTACTACTATTTTAGATGCTACTAAAGATAAAACACACCTTATTGCTTGGAAGAAGCGTGTCGGCGAACAAAAAGCACAACAGATTGTAACAGAAGCAGCAGGTGTAGGCACAAGGATGCACAAGTATCTTGAAGACTATATTGAGTTTGGAGATTGGCCCACACCCGGTAGCAATCCTTATGCTCAACAAGCGCATCAAATGGCAACACAAATCAAAGAACATGCACTTACTGATGTAGATGAAATATGGGGAAGCGAAGTAAATTTGTATATGCCTAACATGTATGCAGGCACAACTGACCTGGTTGGACAATATAAAGGCAATCCATGTATAATGGATTTTAAGCAAACCAACAAGCCTAAGAAGCTAGAATGGGTAGTGGATTACTTCTTACAGCTTGTAGCTTATGCAGAAGCACACAATGAAATTTACGGAACTAATATTCGCGAAGGGCATGTGTTTATGTGTTCACGTGATCTACAATATCAACAGTTCGATATTTGGCCAGACGAATACGACGAATGGCGCAATGAATGGTACGAAAGAGTCTACACTTATTATGAGAAACACGCATAAATACATAATAAAAGCGTAGGAGACACTCGTGGCAGTAGTACAAATTTCAAAGATCCAGTTAAGAAGAGGTAGAAAAAATTCAGCAACTGGATTACCTCAATTATCATCTGGGGAGATGGGCTGGGCAATCGATACACAAGAATTGTATATAGGTAACGGCGCAGTATCCGAAGGTGCGCCAGCAGTAGGCAATACTAAAATATTAACAGAAACAGATGATCTTTTTGAAATTGCAAAAGATTATACTTACAAAGAAGGAACAGGATCAGTTACAACTGGACCTGACTCGTCAAACCCTGTTGTAAGAACACTTCAAGAAAGATTAGATGATACAGTTACTATTGCAGCATTTGGTGCAACAGGTGTAGCTACGCAAGATGCAACGGTTCTACTACAACGTGCTATTGATCAGCTTTATCTTAACAATGGTAATGAATCAAATGTAAGTAATAGAGTGGTGTTAAATTTATTGCCTGGCGTGTACAAAATAACCGATACAATCTATATTCCTCCTAACGCAACTATTGTAGGTGCAGGCGCGGACAAAACTATTATTAGACAAGACACAGCAGGTAAGAGTATATTTACTACAGTGTCAGATGAAAGTAGTCCAGGTAATTATATTATCAATGGCGAATACAATACACAAGCAAGAAATATTAAACTTACAGGTATGAAACTCGAGACAACAGCTGATTCTAAAGGATTAGTATTACAAAGTTGCAGAGACAGTTACTTTGAAAATATTACTATAGTTGGCCCATGGATCAATACAGATGGTATTAATGAAGATAGTGAAACAACAAGCAGTGTAGGCATGATGTGGAATAGTAAAAACGGTGGTGTTGAAACTGTACGTAACGAGTTTACAAACTGTCACGTTGATGGATTTGCATATGGTATTGTTTCAAATTGGGATATTAATGACAATGTAATTTCTACTTCTAATTTTAGTAATTTAGGATATGGTATTGCTTTTGGAAAAAATTTACTTATAGATGGAAATGTAGCAAATGGAACTTCTACAGGTCCGCACAATAATATAATTTCTGATTGTGTGTTTACTAACATTTATAGAGAAGCAATCTTAGTAACAGAAGGCACATACAATGTTAGCCGCGGCAACAAATTTAATATGTGCGGCAATGACGGCGGATCAGATGCACAACCAATTTATCCTGTAATAAGGTTTAATGTTTTAGGTAACGAAAGTACTGGAGACTTTTTTACAAGAACAAAAAAGCTATCTTATACACAAGGAGAAATTGTTACAGGTTCAGCTACTATTACAGCAGGACAGTCAACAATAGATATAGCAGACACTTCAAATATTACAGCAGGACAACTTGTTACAATTGACAGTGGCATTGGTGAGTTTGGAGCTTCGACTGTTACAATTACTGATGTACAAGCAGGACAAATTACCGTCAATCTTCCACACTTAGTAAGTGGATTTATACAATTTAGTATTATCTCGTCTATTATTACAGCAGTTCCTTATATTCCTGAAGTTGATGGTCCTTGTAACTTTAACTGGGGTTTTGAACATCAAGTTACAGTTAGAGACGGAACGCAACAAACTGTTTTCAGACTACCTAAATTAGCTAATCAAAGTTTCGATATTGATTATGTTGCTCAAGGAGAAAGCGGTTACTCTGGGTTAAGATCCGGTAAAATAAGAATTGTTATGGACAATTCTTCAAACATCACAGTTTCAGATGACTATGACTTTGTAGGTGATAACATTTATGTTGACAACATTAGTTTTGATGCTATACTAAGTGATATAGACATTGACGGAACTGACGAAACTATTCTAGTAAAGAGTAATGTAGCAGGTTCGTTAGCATCTAATGCAACAACAAAGATGAAATTTAAAGTACAAACAAAGCAAATAGTCATTTAATGTTCAACAAAACATACGAAGAAAGACTTGCAGTGTGGTCTCAGTTTCGAGATTCTCTAGAGGATTCAGACGATCCTTTTCAGGATGTCATAGAGTTTTACAAACTGGCACCGTGCGTATCGATTCACACAGATCCTTGGGATTCACAAATGTGGCCAACCGCTTGGGAGTTATTACAGGAGAATCAGTACTGTGACTTCTGCCGTGTACTAAGTTACTACTTTTCTTTACAGTTAACAGAACGCTTTTCTGATGCTAATTTTGAGATACATATCTGTACAATGAGAGAAGAAAACTACTTCTACATCTTAGTTGTTAATCAAAAATGGGTACTCGGATACGATGAAACACAAGCAATCGACATCTCTACTTTACCTAAAGAAGTTAAATCGCAAGTTGTATATGACATGTCAGAGTACAGATAAATATTCAAATAATTAAAGAAAAGAGGATAAATCATGATTCAAGTTACCAAGCGAGATGGGCGTAAAGAACCATTAGATATTGAAAAACTACACAAAGTTGTTTTTTATGCATGTGAAGATATTACTGGTGTTAGCCCAAGCGAGGTAGAAATAAAAAGTCAAATCCAATTTTTTAATGGAATGACTACAAAAGAAATTCAAGAAACTCTTATTAAAGCAGCAGCAGATCTTATTTCAGAAGAAACACCTAACTATCAATATGTTGGTGGACGCTTAATTAATTATGCACTACGTAAAGAAGTATATGGTAACTATCAACCAACTACTATTAAAGAATTAGTTGAAAGGAATATAGATTTAGGCTTTTATGATCCTGACCTCATTTCTTATTATGACGATGACGAATGGGCAAAACTTGAAACATATATTAAACACGAACGTGACGAGAATCTTACCTATGTTGCTATGGAACAGCTACGAGGCAAGTACCTAGCACAGAATCGTGTAACTGGTGAAATTTTTGAAACACCTCAGATGTGTTATATGCTTATTGCAGCAACTCTTTTCCATAACTATCCAACAGAAACTCGTTTACAATATGTAAAGGACTATTATGATGCTGTTAGTCTTCACGACATTAGTTTGCCTACTCCTGTTATGGCAGGTGTACGAACACCGCAACGTCAATTCTCAAGTTGTGTTCTTATTGAAACTGGCGATAGTCTCGATAGTATTAACGCTACTAGCGCAAGTATTGTCAAGTATGTAAGTCAAAAAGCAGGCATTGGTGTTGGCGGCGGAAGTATCCGTGCTATCGGTAGTCCAATACGCAAAGGCGATGCATATCACACAGGTATTATTCCGTTCTACAAAATGTTCCAAGCAGCGACAAAGTCATGCAGCCAAGGTGGTGTGCGTGGTGGTGCTGCTACAATCTATTATCCAATTTGGCACTTAGAGGCAGAAGAACTTCTTGTTCTAAAGAACAATAAAGGCACAGAAGACAACCGTGTGCGTCATATGGACTATGGTGTACAGTTTAATAAATTGATGTACGAAAGACTTATTAGTGGCGGTGATATTACCCTTTTCTCGCCTAGCGATGTGCCCGGATTATACGATGCATTCTATGCCGATCAAGATAAGTTCCGCGAGCTATATGAAACAGCAGAACGTAACACAAAGTTACGTAAGAAAACTGTAAAAGCAATTGAACTGTTTAGTTCGTTTATGGAAGAACGTAAGAACACAGGACGCATTTATCTACAGAACGTTGATAACGCAAACGACCACGGTGCATTCCTTCCAGACGTTGCACCTATTAGACAATCAAACTTGTGTGCAGAGATTGACTTGCCAACAAAGCCACTAAATGATTTAAATGATCCAGAAGGCGAAATCAGCCTATGCACATTAAGTGCTATCAACTGGGGTAATGTACGCACACCCGCAGACTTTGAAAGAGTTGCACGGTTAGCAGTACGAGGGTTAGATGCATTGTTAAGCTATCAAAACTATCCTATTATAGCAGCACAGTTATCAACAGAAAAAAGACGTCCATTAGGTATAGGTATTATTAATTTTGCATATTGGATGGCTAAGCACGGTTTATCATATCAAGACATCGACACAGATGGACTAGCTCTTATTGACGAGTATGCAGAAGCTTGGAGTTTTTACTTGATTAAAGCAAGCGCAGATTTAGCAGTAGAGCAAGGTGCATGTCCTGGAACATCAGAAACAAAGTATGGACAAGGTATTACTCCTAACCAAACTTATGCTAAAGCACTAGACGAAATTGTTCCACACCAAGAACGTATGGATTGGGAAGGACTACGTAAGCAACTTAAAGAAACAGGCATCCGTAATTCAACACTAATGGCACTAATGCCAAGTGAAACATCAGCACAAATTGCTAACGCTACAAATGGCATTGAGCCACCACGTAGCCTTATCTCAGTAAAACAATCAAAGCATGGTGTTCTAAAGCAAGTAGTCCCTGAGTACAAGCGTCTTAAAAACAAATACGACTTACTTTGGGAACAGCGTAGCCCAGAAGGGTACATTAAAATTGTAAGTGTACTACAAAAGTATATTGATCAAGGAATTAGTGTAAACACAAGTTACAATCCATCTTACTTTGAAGATGAAAAGATTCCTATGAGTACAATGCTACAGCATCTATTAATGTTCTACAAACTAGGCGGAAAGCAACTTTATTACTTTAACACTTATGACGGACAGGGTGAAATAGATGTTCATAAAATGTTTGAAACTGAAGCTCAACCTGAATTAGAAACTAACGGCTATCATGTTGAAGAAGATGAATATTGCGAAAGCTGCACAATCTAGTTGACATACAATAATTTGTGTGTTAACATATATAAAATATAGAAGGATAATTCAGAAATGAGCGTTTTTGACGTAGACAATCGAGTCGATCATACGAAGGTAAAGGCATTCCTAGATCCATCAGGAGGTCCAACAATCCAGCGTTATGACACACTAAAGTATAAACAGTTTGATGGATTAACAGATAAACAACTTGGATTCTTTTGGAGACCAGAAGAAGTAGATATCTATCAAGATGCTAAAGACTTTAAGAGCTTGACTAGTCATGAACAACATATCTTTACGTCAAACTTAAAGCGTCAAATTCTACTTGATAGTGTACAAGGTCGTGCTCCAGCAGAATCGTTTGGCAGTATTGTAAGTTTACCAGAACTAGAGAACTGGATTATTACTTGGACATTCTCAGAAACAATTCATAGTCGTAGTTATACACACATTATTCGTAATGTATATTCAAATCCATCTAAAGTATTTGATGAGCTAATGTCAGTGGGTGAAATTGTAGATTGTGCAGATAGCATTTCAAAACATTACGACGACTTGATCGAATTGTCAGGTTATTATAACTTGCTAGGTGCAGGAACACATACTGTTAATGGTAAGAAAGTAAACGTAGATATGTACGAACTTAAAAAGAAATTATGGCTTGCACTTATGAGTGTTAACATTCTAGAAGGTGTTCGTTTCTATGTATCGTTTGCATGTAGTTGGGCGTTTGCAGAACTTAAGAAGATGGAAGGCAACGCTAAGATTATCAAACTAATCGCTCGTGACGAAAACTTGCACTTAGCAAGTACACAAGCATTACTAAAAGTTCTAAAAACAGACGACAAAGATTTTGAAAAGATTGCAAAAGAAACAGAAGAAGAGTGTATTCAGATGTTTGTTGATGCAGTTGATCAAGAAAAAGTTTGGGCAGACTATTTGTTCAAAGATGGTTCAATGATTGGTTTAAACACAGAACTATTAAGTCAGTATATTGAATTTATTTGTACACGTAGAATGACAAACATTGGACTAAAGAGTCCTTATAGTGTTAAAAACAATCCTTTGCCGTGGACACAGAAGTGGATCTCCGGAGCCGAAGTTCAAGTAGCACCGCAAGAGACTGAGATAACTAGTTATGTTCAAGGCGGCACAAAGCAAGATGTGTCGGCTGACACATTTAAAGGATTTAGCTTATGATTTTAATTTACGGAAAACCAATGTGTCCTAGTTGCACAAAAGCAAAGGCACTATGTGAAAAATATGACTATCCATTTGAATACAGAGAACTTGGTAAAGACTTTGATAGAGAACAAATTCTAACAGAGTTTCCAGAAGCTCGTACATTCCCGCAGATTGTTGTTAACGGATTAAAAGTCGGCGGCTACGATCAGTTTGTAAAATACGTAGAAGACACAGGCTATAACGGAACAGGATATACACTATAATGTTAATTGAAGCACCTTACAAAAATGGAGATACCGTCTCTGTAAAAACTGTCGCAGGCGAAGAAATTGTCGCACGACTAGTTGACGAGAATGGCGAAACACTTACAGTAACTAAACCAATGGCACTTACTGCTACACAACAAGGAATTGGCATGGTTCCGTTTAGTTTTACTGTATCACCCGATTCTAAACTAAGTCTTAACAAAAACACCCTTGTTTTTATTGCAAAAACAGACGAATCTACCGCAAAACAATACATAGAAAGCACAACTAATATTAAACTTTAGGTTGACAATACCTACTTCTTATGTTAATATAAAGTATGAATAAAAGAAGTAAAGAGGGTATTATGAAAGATAAACTAATATTAGTAGATTGCGACGGCGTCCTGTTTGATTGGGAATATGCATTTGGACGCTGGATGAATAAACACGGTTACGAAATAGTTGCACCAGGTAACTATTTAATGGATGTTAAGTATGGCATCGAAAAAGCAGAATCAAAAAAATTAATACGCATGTTTAATGAAAGTGCGTGGATAAGAAAACTTCCACCACTAAGAGATGCAATTAAATATGTTCGTAAACTACATGAAGACCATGGTTATATTTTCCATGCTATTACAAGTCTAAGTGATGACTATTATGCTCAACACTTAAGAACTAAAAACTTAATTGAAATGTTTGGTCCAACAGTATTTGAAAAGTACGTTTATTTGGATACAGGTGCTGATAAAGACGAAGCACTATTACCATATAAAAATACAGGATGCTATTGGGTTGAAGACAAACCTGAGAATGTCGATGTAGGCATTAACTTAGGGTTGGACGGTGTTCTTATTAATCATGAACACAACAAAGGATATTCAGGAACTGCTAAATGTGTAAGTAACTGGAGAGAAATATATAAATTTATTACAGGAGAATAAAAATGAGTGAATTATCACAACACGAACAAATTGTTCAAGCATTTAATAATTACCTTGCCGAATCTGAAACATTTGAAGATAAAGGTGTAAAAGCTGCGGCTGCAAGAGCTCGTAAAGCACTCGGAGATCTAGGTAAACTAACCAAAACACGTAGAGCAGAAATTCAAGACAAAAAGAATTCGATGTAAATGTTTTGGATGGACTACGTTGTCGAAAGCCTTGGTCTTCATGGCCAAGGATTTCGTATAAAAGGCGATTGGCCTGGCGAAGTAATGGGTTTCCAAAAAGATGGCACACCCAAGGATCATTATCTTTATAAGCCTGGAGATGTCTTTATTGTAGACGAAAACGGTTGGTTACGCAAGACGGATGAGCTGTCTGTTCTTTTAGCAAAGTATGAGGCTCTAAAAAATGAACGTGAATGAAGGCGATCGAGCAGTAATTGTATTTTCATTAAATCCAAAAAACATAGGACGCTTTGTTAGCGTATCAAAATATATTGGTAAATTTAAAAAAGGTGATCAATGGGAGTTTAGAGGACTTCCTTGCCAAGCTCTAGTAACTGACCATTATTGGTGGATCGAAGCAGAAGACTTAGAGATACAGTTCGGACCAAGCCCTAGAGCATATATTGCAGACAGTTGGCTACGTAAAATTTTACCACCAGATGAAAAACTTTCCGAAAAAGAAAAATTAGAACTTGACATTCTAGCATAAGAGTGTTATAAATAAACTGTAGGCGTTACAAAGCGTATTTGGACTCCGGGGCGGTACCGGACGCCTCCACCATAAACACATGAGAGTAGATGCACCTGCTTTCCTGTGCATAGGACAAGAGCCGGAAGGTAACAAGTCGTGTGTTTATGATGGGGGCGAAATAGGTTTCGACAGGTAGGCAAGTTTACAAAACACAAACGCAAAAGAAAACTTTGCATTAGCGGCTTGATCGCTACGGGGTAGTTATACCTTGTTACCAAAAATAGCAGAAAAGCACCTTCGGGTGCTTTTCTTTTCTCATAAACAAATTTTATATACCCATAAAAATTACCTGGTTGTTATTATCTGCTACGATAGTATAATATTATTACTATGAAGAAAAAGATACGTATAAGTGGAGTAGGTACTGAGTCAGGTAATCACAAGGATGGCAAGCGTTTCCCTCATGGTAAAAAGAATCCTGACTTGGATAATTTAGAAGCAGGTGACCCTGCAAATAACAAGGAGGCCAAAGATGATCGAGAGGATCAAGTATGGACCGCAGATGATGTTAGACCACACCATTGGCGGTAACAAGGATAATGTTGTTAACCCTCGCAACACGTTCAAGAAAGAGGATCTAATCAAGCACACTACAGACTTTAAAAAGAGAACCAAAAGTCTGGAAGAACTTGAACAATACAGAGGATAATACTATGAAAAAATGTGATGATGATTGTAAGTTCCCAGGTTGGTTAGCAACCATTGGAGTAGGACTTGTGATGTTTGCTGTGGTAATGATATTGTTTGCGACAGATGCTCGAGCCTATGACGGGGAAGTTGTAGTAACATTCAACAGAGAACTACCTGATGGAGTATATAACTTTACAAGGGTGTATGAAGACAAGGATGCCTTTGAAATGTGGCTACAGGATAGATTGGAAACCAAAGGCTGTGATCCGTATCTAACAGATATGAAGATACAGTTCAAGCCAAGGAATCCATTAGACTTCCCAGCACAAGAGAAGTAATCATATAGCCCGCTTTATGCGGGCTTTTTTACGAGTGCAATAAATAATTCAACAAGCACACGTCGAGCTTGTTACCAAAGTGAGCGACAATGTTAAAGTTGTCAAGCAGAGGAGAACAAAATGGACGCACTCACCTTATGGAGCCTTGTCGGGTTCCTATTTGCCGCTTATGCGGTTATAGCAAATGATTCAGTACAGACTCTCGGTACTTGGATTGCATCAAATAATGAGAGATTCAATTGGAAAATTATGTGGGCCGCCGCTAGTGCGGTTTTATTATGGGCGATATGGTACGGTTGGTACGCATATGGCGGTGATATTTCCTATGGACGATTGAATAAAATTCCCTGGCAAGAAGTACAATGGTACCACGCAATGGCGCCAGCAGGACTGCTATTGTTGACACGGGTCGGTGTACCTGTATCAACTTCCTTCCTAGTGTTAAGTGCTTTCGCAAGTACATTTGTGCTAGAAAAGATGTTGATGAAATCAATGATGGGTTATGTAGTAGCGGCTACATTCGCATACGCTGTATGGTTTGTTGTTAGCCGTTGGCTAGATGAAAATGTGCCAGTTAAAGAAGAACACAAAGCGTATTGGCGTATTGGACAATGGGTAACTACAGGCTTCTTGTGGTGGACTTGGTTGTCACACGATATGGCAAACATTGCAGTGTTCCTACCAAGAGAATTAGACATACCTCTAATGATTATAATTAGTGTTGTGTTTGTTGGTGGACTAGGATTTATGCTTCGTGAAGGCGGAGGTAAGATTCAACAGATTGTATTAGAAAAACACAACACTCGTTACATTCGTTCAGCAACAATCATTGACTTGTTCTATTGGCTAACACTATGGTTCTTCAAAGAACTAAACGATATTCCAATGAGTACAACTTGGGTGTTTGTGGGCTTGCTCGCAGGACGTGAGTTTGCTATTGCAAGTTTCACAGGCAAGAAGAAAACAAAGTCAGTGTTTCCGATCGTGGGCAAAGACTTTGGAAAGATGATGATAGGTTTGAGTGCTTCATTAGCAATCGTACTACTCATACATTATGTTATAGTTCCAAACGGACTATAAACTTTTAGGTAATCGACGTACTAAGGAGGTGTTGCATCTATGTAACACCTTTCTTCTTTTTGTTTCACACCTTGTACAAATGCTGCACCGCAAAACTAAGTAATATGTGAACAACAAAATCCCACCTCGTTCACTAAAATAATAATA